>Ga0210040_10003088_pt1 | contig 22811 bp, 25 predicted proteins | sample CryGeyCG12114_NA_FD_185462 | JGI IMG/M metagenome (GOLD analysis project Ga0210040, IMG submission 185462) | Groundwater microbial communities from aquifer - Crystal Geyser CG19_WC_8/21/14_NA (SPAdes) (version 2) | ecosystem: Environmental > Aquatic > Deep subsurface > Groundwater | place: USA...
AGCAAAAAATTACAATTTTCGTTTATAATATGCATGCATACCTTTAAGCCAAGCCGTTTAGTTCTCTTGGACTGAGTTTTATCAAACCGTTCCAATGGCATAGAAATGCCAAAACCGGATTCCACGGATGGCCTTCTAGTGGACAACTAAAAAAAACATATTGAACAAAGTTTTTACTGAAAAGCATTTTTTAAAAATATTTTAGTACAATATTTACAATAATTTGTGGTCCCGGGTCATCTTCTAAACGACTAGTCCTCTTCATAGAACTCTCCAGCATTTTCACATGCTTCACTTTGCGAAGTGCTGCATTTTGCAGGAAGAATGGCAAATGTACCAAATTTCTTAAGTACTCGTGTCCCCCAATGTTGGAATCATTTAGTACAGGATTTATATTCATTTCCAGGCCCTGAAATTCCAGTTTGACAGAAATGTAACACTTTTTTTTCCAATATAATTTTACCATCGTATACAAACCACACTTACAATTAATCTCCTATAGTAATTCAATGTCTGATTTTTTAAAATGCAGCACAAAGTTCATATTAAAATTAGTTAGTTAGTTGGGAAGTTAGTCAAATATTTTCTATTTTTACCTCAAAATAAGTAATTTTTTTACCTTTGCGATAATATGTGGATCTATGGCCAGTAGGATGATAAATGGGGCTTTTGTATCGTTAAAAAGAATATGAACTGCATCCAAGACTTGTAAAACTTTCTCTTGCTCCCCACTATCCAATCCATCAACTATGACCACCAGTCGGCTCTGTTTCCCAGTAAAGGAGTCCAAACATTGAACCTGTAATCAAGATTTCCGAAAAATATTGAAATGAAAAACACATTTTTTCCCAAAAAGTAGAAAAAAATGTGACAGATACTCACCATATCAGTCATAAGATGAACTTCAGCCTTCAAAGCGTTCAGGAATCCTTCAGATTTGATTGCATACATTTTGGAAACAGTTCTTTGCAATTGATTCCTATGTGAAAATACTATGGAGGAAAAAATCTGCAAAAGATTTTTATTCGTTTTTATTTGTTTTGTGAACAATTTAGATTGGCTAAGCATTTGAAATGGTTGTATACCTGGCCCACAGTATATAAATTGGCAACCAAAACCAGGCCCACTACTAGTGCACAAGAGTACATAATGATTTGGAGTCCAACCGTCCCCACAAACCTGGGTAGAGCAAAGAAAACACAATTTTCTCTACCTAAATTCATTTTTTTTTTTTGGACAAATTTTGTTTTTGACTTACTCTTCATTCATTTCTGTGAGATACAATGCTAGTACTACAGATCCCACAAGAGTGCACGCAAAACACAGGAGGAAAATCGCGCAGTACGGAATGCAGCACAATTTTCGCCATTTCCAGTCCGCTGATGCGCCAACTATACATGAATTCAAAATTTTATGTAAAATTGGAAGATTGAGAGATTTTAAAAACACAATATTATATTAAACCTGGTTTTGGACGAAAAGCTCGATACAGTCGGGTACTCAAAACGCCATATTCATTTTCTATACAAGTATACAAGGAGCCTAACATTTGGACTATGGAATTTTCGCCACCAGTTGTGCTCGAGATTTTGGTTTGTTCCGTGAAAAAGAAACTAAAAAATCCAAATAAAATGATTTTTTTCTTTGTTTGGGTAGCCAATATAAAAGTTCACAATAAAACTTACTTAATTGGTTGAGCTTGATGCATTTGATCGGAAGACTGGGACCCCGGTGGATGACAAAATATCACCTGACAAGTTAAACGCAAAGCTTCAGTCTTCTTGGCTAAAAAATTGGATACTTTATGACTCCAGGACCATTCGTATCTGAAAAACCGGCAAAAAATCAGAATCTCCCAAAAAAAAGTGTTGTATTTAACAAATATTATTGCACTCACTCCTCTTTGCGACTAAGTATCCAAATTACAAACAGGAAGATATGAATGCTGAGAACGACGCCGGCTAAAAAACTGACGCCCACAATCCAATTATTGAGCGCCAGTCCAGCTATAACGGCTACCACACTGGCGAAACAAAGGATCACTAGGAATACCATTAGATCCCATGAGAACACAGGGTTTAGCCATTGCTTAGCAAATGATTTCATTTCCTCTGCAAAATGAGAAAAAACGTGTAATTCATGTCTTTTTGGGGCGAAAAATGGATTTTTTTTAGGTACCTCGTAATTTTCCGAGCAAAAATGATTTCCCACTGCCCCATCTAGCGAACAATCCTACAGTGATGGGAGTATTCAATGTAGGATCAGATAACATGTCTGCTAGGGCTGAGCTGTATAAATTGTAGCCTAGCAAATTCTCCCCATCTTCTTGGGTATTAAGTCCTGAGAAAAAGGGGAAATTATTTGCCTTTTGGGGTGGAAATCTACTATTTAGGGAGAAATTTTAGAATTGTCTTACTAGAGCCGAAAATTTGAGGAATGATAGGTTTGGTTGAAGCTCGATCCACATTGTATGGCGTTTCACCAGCACGATTTGGTCTATATAGTAATTGACTGTGGACGGGATTTCGGAGCAAAAGTTCGACAATTTGCTTCGAGCGTGCTCGCATGGCTACGTGCAAGCAAGTGTCTCCATTTTTATCGGTCGCCGAAACTTTTGCCTTTTTGTCCAGCAGGAGTGATACTAGTTCCACATTTCGATTCCTTACGGCTTTCATTAGTGGCGTGTCTCCATCCTGATGAGACATCAAATTGGAAATTCAAAATATCATAGATGGGAAGTTTGAATTTGAAAGTTTCTAATGCTTAGAAATTAAAAAATATCTGTATTATGCAAAAGGATGCTAACGCTAATGAATGCAAAGGGCTGAATTATGCCATGTTTAGTCGGTTTTTACTTAAAATAGGAAACATTCCAGTGTTTAAAAATACATTCAGAACAAGCAGGAGACATTTACAACTGAAAAATGTGAAAAAATGTGAATACTTTTAGCATCCTAACTTTAGTGTGAATTATTCGGGTGCTTATTCAATAGGTTAGTTAAAAGTGTGTGAAATTTTGTAATTAAGATTAGTAAATTCAACTATAATTTTTTACTGCCCTTACTTTTGTAGATAATTCCAAATCCGGATTCACAGAAAGCAGCAACTTAGCAACAGGTACATGGGATTTCTCCACAGCCCAATACAGAGCCGTTTTCCGATCCTATACAAATGCATTCCAAATGACGAAAAAATGCAAACCTCAATTGGAAATCTTTACTAATCGTCACTTGAAATATAACTTCAAAAATGCGTTCAGAAATCTTTGTTCACAATAAAAAATAGCTCATCCCAAATACTTGCACAGCATTAAAAATATTGGCAATTGCAAGCAATCTTAAAATTATGGAAAATTGATATTTTAGTTTTAACATTTTCCCCATATCATTTCCCAAATGGATTCTCGGTTTTCCATAAAAACTTGGTTACACAATCCAACCTTCATATTGGAATTGATTTTAGGATCTTTAAAAGCTGTCGACATATTTTTTAGATACATTGTAAAGGCATTAGCAGTGCTTAACTAACTTTTCCCTGCACATTCACATCGGCATATTTTTTCAACAGGACTTCCACAATGGACCTATGACCCCCTTTGGCTGCATGAATCAGATTAGACGTGCCTCCACGATCCTATACGAGACAAATATAGCAGTTCATATAAAATTACATTTACATAGGAATTAAATTCAGAGGAGCATCTTACATTGATATTAATATAAGCTCCGTGGTTGATGAGTGACATGGCAATTTCATGGAAGCCCTCTTTGCATGAGATTGTGAGTGCGGAACAACCATCCTTGTCCAGAGCGTTGATATTAGGTTTGTGCTCCAGGAGGGCTTTCACAACTTCCACATGGTTCCCTGAAGTGGCCACGAGCAGCGGTGTCCACGATGTCATCCCACAGGCGTCAACATGGGCCTCAGCACTCAGCAGGGTGTCCACTATCTCTATATGCCCTTTTCGGCAGGCCCAGATCAGTGGGGTGGTACCGTACTACAGACAATTTGGGAGTTTGCTATTAGAAATAGTTTTGAAATAATATGTATAGGTAGAATGCTAATGATATTTGTGGTGTATGGTCACCGTCTCACGATAAACTAATCCCATAAGCAATTGTTACAGCTTCGTACGCGCTAAAAGGTCTATGCAATACATTACCTTATCACCCGTATTAACTTTGGCACCATGTTGAATGAGATCCTTGACAATATCGGTGTGACCCCTGCCCGCAGCCCAGGCCAAACAAGTGACATGGTAATGTCCATAGCTGTTCACATCCGCATCTTTCTCAATCAGCAAACTCACTGTTTTTGTTCGCCCTTTGTAACAAGCCCACAAAAGTGGTGTCCATCCAGCCTAAAAGAACAACACTCAACTAAATATTTAACTAGCATGGTAAAACAATTCTAGCATATTTATGCAATTAATTATGTACCATGTCCGCCTGGTCCACAGTGGCGCCATGTTCTAACAAATCTGCCACAATCTCATCATGGCCCTCTTTTGCTGCAAAAAGTAGCGCACTCCAATTATCCTGAAGAGAATTAAAAATTGCAATATTACACATTTTGCATACGCAAAGGATTTTTTTGCCAATTTTGCTTTTTCCCATACTGAATCAATAGCATTGATATCTGCTCCATGTTCCAAAAGTGTACGCACAAAAGCTGCCTTCCCTTTCTGGGCTGCGAGCATCAAAGCAGTGACCCCATTCTGCGTATAATGAAAAATTAAATTTGAGCTACTGCAAATTTTTTAAAAATGCCAAAAAACGTATATTTTTACTTCGTCTCTATCGTCCACAAGGACTCTCCGATTGTCCAGCAGATTTTGAAGTCCGCTGACATTGTCTTCCAGTATGAATGACACTAATGCCCGATTTGTTAAGGAAACCATGGATTCAGAAGAAATGTAAAGTCCCTGCTGCAAAAATATCCCAAAAAATAAGTTACATCTCACAGAAAATTTTGAAATCAGGTAAACTGTCAAATCCAATCAAAAGACGCACACTTTTTTGTTACCTATATACTGTCCAAATCATGTAGCTATAACTGACTAACAATTAGACACTATAGTAATACAATAACAAGACGGCACATTTCAGATTGGTTTATAATTAAAGTCTGGCATCACACGTGGAATTCTATAACTAACTTGGTTCAGGATTGTGGTTAGATGGTTAGTATTGACAAAATTTTCAACAACCATTGATTGTTAAGGGCAATGCAAGTTTCGTGTTGTGAAAGCCGGAGTGCGCATAAACAGTGGGAAAAAATGGAAAGGCGGGAAAAATTTCAAAAATTCACGACACACGTAAAACTGTCAACTACGGACGATGGACAAACTCTCAGTGAGTCGTTTTTAGTGAACAAATCCATACAGTCCCATGCTTCCAAAAGTGGGAAAAATTCCACGCTCTACAAATACAGATGTGGGGCCAGATGAAAACTAACCGTCGAAGTTTGCGACGGTCTTCGGAAAGGTGAGAAAAATTTACTCGACAAGATAGTGGCATGGGGTCCACTCAAAATAGGGGCAGTCTGGATCGAATCAGGGATCATGCAAACCGGATGAGACTGAAATCGAGGTCGATTGCCTGCCCTTACCATCGGACCCTTTGGAGCAAATAGGTGCCGAGAGTGGGCTCCTGGTTTATGACCAAAGTCATCCAAGTCCGATGTCGACTTACTGGCGTTCTTTTTCCCAGAGAAAAGAGGGGTTTGGGAGAGCACATTATTGATTGGGATGTGTTCGACGGGTACTTCGAGATTTGTCGGTGGTTTTGAAGCTGTTCCGAAGAAAGCGTTTGGCGGCATTTGGATTTCCGGGCTGCCATTGGTTTGCTTAGGATTGGAATCGGGAGTTTTTAATATGAGAGCAGTACTGCAGCCTTCTGTTGATGCTGCCGCATTGTAACACGCTTTCGAATAATCTTCGGCGCCACCAGATTGAGGGCTGAAATCGAAGCACACTGTTTTGGGTTTCGATAAGATAGCCTTCAGTTCCCGAAAGGTTAGTTGCGGTAACTGTTCGTTAAAGGATTCGTCACAAGTTGTCGTGCCCCCCGAATCTTTTCTTCGAGCCGAGTCTACGCCAGCCTTGGAATGTCGACGAGGGGTTTTCAAACCAGCAGACGGTAAATCAGTATCCAAAGTTGTCAGATCGGATGTACTATGAGATCGGTTTCGAGGCATACCCGCCTTCGAGAATGGGTTCGACAGTCGATGCTGATGTTTTGAAGCAATGTTGCTCCATGATGAGGGCGCGAAAATTGAATAAATAGATTTCTTGGGATCTGGCATGGTCTCTGTGGGCAGACTGAGCTTCTTTTTGAACAGTTTTCTTTCTGTTTCATCCCAGGATTCGATAGCTATCGAAGGAATGGGCGGAGGGCTGCTTGAAAGTTTTCGGGCGTTGCTGGGTTCACTACTGGCATGATGCATGTAATAAGATGGAGAGAGGAAGTTCCAAAATGTGGACGAGGAGGAACCACGTCTTTTGGGGGTCTCGTCCATTTGGCCCACAAGAATATGTTTCTTTGTCCTAACTATGGGAAACAGTGCTAGTTAAAGGGAAAATATATTATTTTGAAACTTTACCATTGGGAAATCACTTTGACCAATTTGGTGATCAGAGCAAATACTTTGATGTAACGTTTTGGGCAGTTTGTATTCTTTTTTGGATGCCAGACAAAAAGGATAAAATTTCAACATAATTTTGAGTTTTATTTCCTGTGTTTTGTGACTATATTTAGTAAGGGAAATGAAATAACATGGTCATTTGGTATTCATGTGAGGTCCCGTATTGCTGTAAAAGCTAAAAACTGTCATTACCATTTCTTGCATCATTTTTCATGGGAAATGTACATTTACCTAGCTAATCATCATTAAGGGAATGTAAATTTTTTTCTCCACATGTGATCATTATTTAGCCCATGTTGTCACCACCTCATTTTTCATTCGCTTAAGAATACAAAGTAAGTAAGCCGAAATTGAGTTTTTTTTTGGATGCAAGCAATGTTTTGGCTAAAAAAATATTTTTTTCTGCTCCTTGACATTTGGATTTATACAGAAAAAGATTCCATGCACTCATGGTTGCATAATACACACATAGACATGAATGTAGAGTGAATACACGTTACATTTTTAGTGACGCCGCCATTTGTGTAAGAGACGTGAAAAAGTGAGGATGCGTGCATGTAGTGTAATGCAACACTGACACGTATATTTTGGCAAAAACATGAAAAAATTCCACCGCTGTTGGCAACTCATATCTGACATACACACTTTTGTGTGCTCCAAAATGAATCCATTGTGAGAACAAAATAATAATAATAATAATGTGAATAATGCATGAAATCTGTGTATAGTAATAAAACTTTACAACCTATATTTACAAACAAACTAATAGGTACAACTATGTAAGTAGTAAAAGTTTAAAATGCTTACCTAACAATCGAGTTTTGTGGCATGGATTCCAGGTATGAAATTAAAATGTGGATTCAGCTGAAAAATAGAAAATTTAGATTCATTGCTATTGCACACAACAAATGCCCGGAAGTGATGAGTTATTTATAATTCTCGGAAAAATTCCCACACAATTTGAATGCATTGGAATAATGTTGTGGCGAGGTTAAAAATCCGATTTAATCTGTCTGACCATTTATCTAATCTTTAAAATGCCAATGGAATAAACATGTCGTCGATTTCTTTCATGTAAATAATTGTATCAATGAACAAGATGACCTTTTGCTTAATCAAAATTATAACTTTTTTCTGACAACGCCGATTGTCGTCAGCTAGAACTATCATGTTATGATTCTCGTATTATTAACCTATAGTATTCTGATTATCGCTATCACAAATATTATTCTTTTGCGTAGATTGATCCTATTTGCCCGCTTATCCTGTGTAATTGTTTGCAACTCATATGCGTGCATTATAATATGAGTCACGATACTACTGTCAAAACAAAGATCAATGTCAGGTTACTAAATGTGGATGGAAATTTTTGGTTCAAGTATGCGCATTTAGGCAAGGTTTTCCAAAAATTGCAAAACCTTTTGGCCTTTTTGACGTCACTAAATTCACATTGCAAAAACAGATTTATTGCTCTTTGATGCGAAATTAGGGTATAGCATCCGCTTGATAACTTTGTTAACAAACATTAAATGATTTGCTCACCTTTTGAATAGAGAATTGCACACCATCCGTGCCAACTTATGTTTGTTCTTAAACAGGCATTTTCACCCAAAAACTTGATTCACTTGCACAACCAGTAGTAAAATGTGAATGGCAAACACAAAGACGGTGGATTTAAGTTAAACTTTTGGCTTGACCCTTGGATTATCGTTATCACCGGTGTAAACTGCAATTTTTGCATTGAATTCGATTCCCAATGTAATATTTTTGTATATACACACACAATCACAATCCTGCACTATAATTACTATAATTAGTAATTGAAATGCTGGGTCTGGGTTTTTTTTGGAACCTGTATAGTGTAGGAGTGAGTGAGTGAGTGAGTGTTGAAAAACTCCCGCTCCCGTTTTGTTTTCCTCAGTCGCACCGAATGACTGCGAATCGTTCCGTCCTTTTGTTATGAAATGAACGCTGACTATGTCACTTTTAGGTATATGTTATGCATTGCTAGTGGGAACTGTGTTCCATGCAATTTATCTGTCTCCCTTAATTCGCGTGCTAAAGTTACGTATATAATTGTGGCAAATATTTAGATTTGGATCGACACTTTTTTTTAAATGGCTACTATTTTACTAGTTGGGATGATATTTTTTTGTCTTTTGTGTATAATGTATTGAAATCATGATAAGGACCTAGACACCGTAAATACACAGTCAAATGCATATGTTTTTTTAACCCTTTTATAGAGAAACACTTAGCGAGTCATGTATTTACGATTCAATGTAAAAAGACTTAAAAAATGAAAATTGCGGCGTCATTGAATCCACACAGACACTGTGACTGAAACGGATAATTCACCATGAATTTCATTCGCATACGAAATCCAATATTATCAGTCAACCAATGTACTTACTACTATACTACTTTACCTTAATTCGGATACAGAACAATTCTAACCGCGTGTCAAAACAGCCGTAATTTTATAAAAACATCAAAATTTATTAGAGCTTATTAGAATGTTGTTGAGACTATCCAAATGATATTTTTTGTGGAATCTTGAAAATGTGAGACAAAGCCAAGTTTAACGGTGCAAGAATATTCCATGGACTGCGAATTTCGCTTTGGCAATTATGCGTGCACAGGGATGCATTATCCTGTGCGGATGAAATGAGCCTCTTCTTATCTTGACGAGATATTTTATACTTACACACTGTGTTTAAGAATCTAACGCTATAGTTTTTGTTGTGTCTTGAGTTGTGAAACAATAAATTATTCGTAGCTTGTTTACAGAAGGAGCTACATAATATACTTTTGTAGATACATTCCACACAATGTTGGATATGCAGATTTAAGAATGATACGGAATGCAGAATTAATAGGGGTACACCCGATGCCGTGTAAAGTCGTACATTTCTACGTGCGTAAAACTCCCAGCCAATCAGATCAGTAAGGCCAAGTTGGAAGTCTGCTCTGATTGGCTGGGAGTTTTATGCACGTAGAAATGTACGACTTTACATGACATCGGGTGTACCCTTAATGAGTCGGTAGTAGAAAATTCTTATTCTCTCTACTTTCAGGGAAAAAAATGAGGACAATTTGATAAAAGTGCATAAACTGTATTTCCCTTGTCATATAGATAAATTATATTGCATGGTTAGTAAGTGTTATTAAACTTAATAATCATATTTCTGACTTGCAGCCTTAATACTAAGGGTACACCCGAAGCCGTGTAAAGTCGTACATTTCTACGTGCGTAAATCTCCCAGCCAATCAGATCAGTAAGGAGAAGTTGGAAGTTTGCTCTGATTGGCTAGGAGATATACGCACGTAGAAATGTACGACTTTACACGGCATCGGGTGTACCCTTATTATTTCCATATTTGTTCAACAAAAATTTCTTCATTGCGAGTATAATAAAGTTTTCGATTGATTGTCACCATTTGCATGATAAATTCACCATTGTGCAAGTTTGTACACGGATACGTAGAAATAATCTCAGCATATTTTGCACATATGAGTGCAAACCGTATTTCAAGACTCGGGGGGCTTGTCCCTACTCAACAGTTTATCCTCCAATTGTACAAGTTGGTTCAGAAATCCTTCGTTTGGGTAAATATTCCGTTTTGATCTGAAAAAAAAAACACATAATTAATAGAGAAGTTTTTAAAAGCTACACAATTTTTGCTACATGCATATAGATACCTTGTTAATTTGACAGCATCAATCAAACGCATTTTTTTTCTCAGCATTAAATACGCTATGACCATTGTGGCCGATCGACTGACTCCCATTAGGCAATGCACCAGGATTTTTCCTGAAAGACAGAATAAAAATGAATTTTTGGAAGATTTTAGCGAAAAAATGTCGAAAGGAAATGCTTACCATTGGATTCTAAAGCTTTGTCAATGAAATCCACTCCTGCTTCTATGTATGGGATCATATTGAAGCCCGCATGGTCCAGCGCAGCTATCCCATGGAATTTCACATCGTAATTTCGTAGTGAGTAGTATGCACTGTTTGTATGCACTCCCAGCATAGAGGTTGACAGGCCTTCCACATAGGATGTGTTTAACACATGGGTGATTCCAAATTTTCCGAGAATTTCTACACTTTTGGCCGCTTTTCTGTATGGAAATTTCCAAATTTCAGTATTTGACAAACTTACAGAAAATTCATACACTCTATACCTAGGAGAAGCAAGCAGGATTAAGTAATGTTTCATTCATGTGTATTTTGACGAGCTAGAGTCTGTGAAGCAGTGAGCAAAGCGAATTATAAAAAAGCAAGCAGATTTCAATGCATGAAAAAATGCATGGTTCAATTTCAGAAAACCAGAGTGTTTTTTATTCTCATTTTTCAAACTTACGCATTGCCCAAAAACAAATGTGGAATCACTTGGTTCATGTCATCAAACCCAATATTTGGTTTCCTGGCATTTAAGATCCCTCGGATCTCCTTGAGCAGCGCCTCTTTCTCATCTTTTGACAACATTCCCCACTTTGATTGTCTTTAGTTTACCTGTAAATCCCTGAAAATTTATGGACGGAATTTGTAACTCGTATTGCTCACTGCTTTGTATAAGTTCCACGTCTTTGTACAATTCTTTTGAACACTTTATTTCTGCGAGTCTACTCTAAAATTACAAATATTTCACGACAGGCAAAAGTTATATCTAATCAATACACACAGGATATGGGATTTCAATTATCTGCGAATCTACCCAAAACTTACTAATTAGCTAAAACGAGTATTGCACACACAGTTCCCACCTATGTAGAAGGAAGTGCCCTTTCAATGCCACCGCCAATCCCCGTCTGTGTATGAATCCGCATTTGTAACCAACCGGGAGACCATTACTGTAGCTAGCTAACAAAGCAGAAAAGGAAAACGCAGACATACATATTGACCCAGATTGTGAAACCCGAGTATTTGCGGACTTTGTATACATGCATGTAAGAATGTTGCTCATAAAAATATGAGTACAACAACAAACACAGGTGTACACATTATTATAACAGAAACGTGCATGCAATAAGAATCCAATTATTCTAGCCAGCATGTTGGTTTGTGGTCAATCTGAAAAGCTGCGTTTACAGCAATCTGTATCCGAGATTTGCGATATAATGAAGTCAATCTGTGAAGGAAATTTGTCAATGAATAATTTTTTTCGTAGTTAGTTAGTTTTATAAATATATTTTATTGATTGGTCAGGTGGATGATTTATACGTTTTTTTGGGTGAAAACATGGGATTTGTGTTGTGTATCGGGATTTTAATACTTTTGTTAGCAAAAGGGAACGCAAATGATGATGATTATTATACGTCGCTGCAAGGATTGCACAAGTTGGCTATCGCAGAATATTCTGTTGTGGGCGATTTGAAGAGGAATTTGAACTGTTGGGAAAATCATTTTGCAGATATGTCAAGGTGATGTTTTGCCGTAGAAATGATATTTTTTGGAAATTTGAAATAGAATTCATGAATGGCAATGCATTAATAGATATTTGGTGAGCTATGAGCAAAGTGTGAGTCCCATATTACGAAAATGCAAACAGCTGAAAAGAGATGCGGAAAATTTAAAAAAGGGGAAAATTTTGAGTCGGATTGCGAAAAACCATCCATTAATGAAATTCAAATTGATTAAGCGATTGGTACAAGATATTCCCAAGATTGTGAATAGGGATAATTTAAAAGGATTTACAGGTAGTATAGTTTTGTATTGTTAAAAAATATGAAAAACACAGAAAATTTTTCCTCAATTTTTTACTCATTTTTAGAATTTTGCAATATAATGAAAAATTTGAGAGAAAATGTTAGTCTTCCAACCGAATCGGATGTGACAGGTGCTACCAGAGGGATTTTGATTTTGCAAGGGACTTATAAACTGAAAACTTCCAAAGTACAATTTGCAAGATTTTTTTTCATCTTTTCGAAAAATTGAGTGGGAAATGTGAAATTTTTTTGAACTTTTTTGCAGCTAGCAAACGGGAAAATAAAACATATTCAAACACCTGTGAAATTGAATGCTCTGGACTGCCATTTAATTGGTATAGAAGCATTAAACACGCATTCTTATCGCTTGGCAATTCGCTGGCTTTCACAAGCATATAGCCGAGTACAAAATGAAAATAATTTCTTTCCGGATGTAAAAGCACTTGAAGAGCATTTATTATTCGCAATTGATGTGGTAATTTCGTATATATTTTTAAAAAATTATGAAAAAAATGAATTTAATTATTTGAAAATATGCTTTTTCCATTCAGCACAATCGAGTATTAGATGAGCGCAAAGAAGATCCATTCGTTTTCACATTTCGTAGCAAAATTGAGCCAAATGTGACCACTTGTTGCAAAAATTTTCCAAAAAAGCTAAAAACTCATTTGCACGAAACTGACTACAAACAAGATAGTCCTTTTGATTTGCTGAATTTCAAAGCACTTTGCGGTGGGAAACAAATTCTTGTAAGTTACACTTTTTCAGCCCATAATATGATTTCAAAACTATAATTTAAATTTAAAGTTAAAATTGCCAAATTTCAGACTCCGAAACAACAAAAACACTTAAAATGCCGCTATGAATTCAAACGCTCTACTCATTTATTTTCCATCAGTCCCTTGAAGATTGAAGAAATCAGTACAAATCCCCCAATCTGGCAAATCTATGACTTACTCGGGGAGAAATTTATCGAAAAAATCATTGCTACTGGTAAACCACTTTTGAAACGGGCCAAAGTGACTGGTACTCCCGAAAAGCGGAATCAGCCTTCCGATGTTCGCACTAGCTCTGTGGCATGGGTTCCCGACTCTTTAGATCGAGCTCATTGGCTTATAAAAGTTCCCCGACTAGTGGAGCAAATCACAGGCTTGTCTCTACTCACCGAATTCAAAGCTGCTGAAGAACTTCAACTTTCTTGCTATGGGGTTTGTCTGAGAATCTGAAATTGCATTAAAAATAATCTGAAACGAATTAAAAATGCGAACTAACTAAGTTTTTATCTATGTATAGGCAATAGGTGGGCACTACATGCCACATTACGACAATTTATTCCGTCCGGAGGTAAAAATTGTGAAAAAAAGTGTATTTTAAGGATTTTGTAATTAGGAAACATGAATTTTTAACGTATCTTCATTTGTTTGTTCCTAATTTTTTTTTCAAATTTCAAGCGTTTGCCACTCATGCCGGAAGCTGAAAAATGGAGAGGGGATCGAATAGCCACTGTCATGTTTTACGTGCGTTGACATTTTCTAAATAGTTTTTGAAGCAGTTTTTTACACGAAATTGATTTTTTTGAATTGTAGCTATCGGATATAGAATTGGGTGGTGGGACCGCATTTCCTCGTGCTGGAGTCGTGTCCACGCCAGTCAAAGGTTCTGCCATGTTTTGGTACAATATGAAAATGAGTGGGGAACAGGAAATGCTTGCATTGCACGGAGGTTGTCCCGTCCTTTACGGGAACAAATGGGTGGCTAACAAATGGATTCGCTCTGGCGCCCAAATGTATATGCGTCCTTGTTCCCTCCACTCAAATACAGATGCTTGATCCAATTTAATGTGTGCACGCCGTTCACACTTGTACCAATATTTGTAGATTGAAATTTTCTAAAAAAAAAGTGTTAAAAACAAAGAATTCAAGTAAGTGAAATATTGTGAGTTGCAAAGGAATAAATTGCTTGAAATGTGGAATCCATCAACTTTTTTGTTAGTTTTTAATGCGCTGTTTAGTATTTTAACATTAGTAAGTCCATCTGGTGGTCTTAATTTGAAACAAAACATTCCACAGATTAATAATTTAAAGTTAAAAACGGCGGATTTGAATCCCGATCCGGATTTAGAAGAAACTGATATGCAAAGTTTTCGGGACCTGTGCAATGGAAAAGTTTTAATGGTAAGCAAAAGGGATTTAGTTTCCTAAAATCAGGATTAACGAAAATTCTGTGAATTTTGACAGGAGCCACAAAAATTGAAGAATTTAAAATGTCGTTTACAATTCAAACGTCAGTCCCATTTGTTTTCATTGAGTCCATTGAAAATTGAAGAGCATAGCCACAGTCCCCCGATTTGGCAAATTTACGACCTACTCACAGAAAATTTAACGAATGCAATTATTAGTCGAATGAAATCTTCAATGTTTCGATCTTCTATTGGAGGCACAACGGACGCTCCAAATTCTGCTTCAGAGGTCCGAACTAGCAGCTCTGGTTGGCTTAGTGACAATTTCAATGATTCGGATATTTTAATCAAAATTCCTCGACTTGTGGAACAGTTGACAGATCTCACGTTACTTCAGGATCCATTTTCGTCTGAAATCGTTCAGATTTCTAGTTATGGGGTAAATAGAAACGTTGAAAACCCAAAACTGTTATTTCCTCTATATTTTTGAAGAAAAAAGTCCGTTTTTTTTGGCTTTTCAGACCGTTGGGGGACATTACAATCCTCACTTTGATAACATCATGTATCCAGAAGTAAGTTTTCATGCAATACATTCACGATTACGAATTCAAAAAGCCGAAAAAAATGCAGAACAAAATATTCAGATAGAAGGATAAACTCGTAAGCCAAATAGGGCATAATGTGAAACACGAATATTTCAGAATTTGTCCATTGCTCAGCAGAGACGAAATCAATTATCCAAAGCGTAAAATTTGAACCAAAATCAAGGCGATCAAAGTCCCACACTGTATTATGCAGTGTGAAAAAATGCCTTGAAGATTTCAAACCATTCGCTTTTCCACACCAAAGGGGCTCTACATATTATTGCAACTACGGAACTGTTTTGTAAATTACAGGAATTGAATCCCACCGAAATAGATTCCAAACAATTTTTTGGGGCTCAGAAAAACAAAAATCTTGCAATATGTATCGGGTTTAACGCGATTTTTGTGCAACGTTATGTGACATTGCTTGTTCTTGCATCAACACAATTTACAGTTTTTTACACAATACTATGCAGCTACAAGCATTGATATTTCCCCTTTGTATAGTTTCTGCCAATGTACTCCAAATCGGAAATTTTCAACGGGGAACGCATTGCAACAGTCATGTTCTATGTGAGTGCGTGTATTAGCTTAAAATCAATCCTTCCTTAAAAATGTGACCAAAATATGACAATAACTTTGTAGTTGACAGATGTACCGCTAGGTGGAGGCACCGCATTCCCCCGTGCAAAAGTTGCGTCCCAGCCAGTTGAAGGATCCGCCATGTTTTGGTACAATACCACTCCGGATGGGGAATTGGAAAAATCTGCTTTGCACGGTGGCTGCCCTGTACTCTATGGGAACAAGTGGGTAGCAAATAAATGGATTCGATCTGGTGCTCAATTATTTCGTCGACCTTGTCCCAAGAAAGTTTTTTAAAACGATTAAACTAACTATTTACAACATTTATTCTCATTCACTCAAATACAGCAGCTACATAAAAGAATGAAATACATGAAATAGGCAAGATTTTATACGAAATTGGGAAAAAATCCTTGTTTGTTTGACTATGGGTTTTTTGCTAGACATTTGCGCCGTTCCCAAGATATTCCGTTTTTGCAAAAATTGCACATTTTGGCATACAAAATTATCTAATAACTAACTAAGCTAAATTTGTAAATGGCGGGACTCATTCATTCTTGCCCTTAAAATGCCAATAAGGGGACGGCCCATTGAGTCTCTCGTCCAGGAGCACAAAGTAGCTGTCATCGTCCCCATATATAGTCTGAATGTTGGACTTCCAAGTCAAATATCCATTGTAGAGCACGGAGCGAATGAGCAGCTTTTGACTCGTATCTTTGGTGGCCCCTTCAATTTTGAATGCAGTCCCACTCTGCTTCTTGTTTCTAGTCAATAGTAAACTCTGCTTTGAGAATCCATAGGAATTGAATCCCTCATGTACAGTGATCAAATATTTCTGGGTCTCTTCATTCTTGATATAAAAGGTCCCATCGGATTTGGCCCGATCAAATTCGAATTCCCATAAGACTTCCGTTTCCAAATGATATTTGCTGTCTTCAGGGATAAGTGTTACTTTTCGATCAGTCCCGGCTCTTAGCATACCCCGGGCGGTGAGAATGAGTTTCACTTTTTCGAAAAATAAATATTTCAATGTTTCGGGCAATCGATTTACAATCTCCTCGGTAGTGGTAGAGCTGTTGTAAAAATCTTGCAAGTCTATTTTCATTGTGTGGGTGAATTCTAAGATTTCGGGGATGATTTTTTTGTCAGAAAAGTGATCCCCGGATTCCATTTCTTGGATTAGGTAGTCGTATGCAGCTTCTTTTAGCAGACGGTCCGATTTGGACACACATTTGTGGATGAAATCGGTGATGTGGGCCAAGTTTTCAGAATTTCTTTGGTAGGATTCGTCAATGATTTTGCCCATGTCTGATATTAGTGTTTCGGTGGACTCGCCCGAGAGCTTTCTCAGAATACGCCATTGTTTAACAGCAGCGCGGATGTTTCGTCGTTTTAAGTTTCGGATGCATGCTTCCATAGGTTCTTTTTTCTGGTCCATGATTATGGATTTTTGTTGCTGGGTGGATAAATACATATAAAATTTTAGTAGATTTTGGATTTTTTGAAAATAAATATAAACGGAATGGTGGTATACCTGTCTGGCTTCACGAACTGTCGATTTTTGTAAGGATTCTATCGATTCTTTTAATTCTTCTAACGCTGAGCTCAATTTGTTCAATTCCTATGCAAAAAAATGTATCAGATTTTTGCTTAAAAAAATGTTTGAAAGTGTCTAAAAGTTTGTACTTTTTCCATAAAATTGATGGTGATGGCGAATCCTTTCTCCGTTTTGTGTGTGGAATCCATATCATCTTTGTGTTTCATCATGAGTCCATCTAATTTCATTTCATATTTTTCTGCCGCTTTTTGTAGCTCTGATATCTAATAAAAATGCACATTTAAGATGCAAAATTCAATTTTTTGCACGAAATATTAAACTTACCCGTGAAGACAAATTGTATTGACCAGCAGTGAGTAAATCTACTTTCGAATGGAATCCTTGTATTTCATTTCGTTGGAGTTCCACATGTTGCTCATGAGCCTGTATTGGAAAAAAAAAATTAAATTTAAATTCGAAATTGTCTGAAAAAACCCAAGATTTTTGTCCTTTGCGCACTTTTTGCATATAATTCAGATTCTCCGTAAAAGTTTGAATATCCTCTTTCCTTTCCCTCATCAATTGCTCATTCAAACTTTGAAGTTTTTTCGAATATTCAGAACGCAAAGATCCCAGCTGATCTCCCATCAACTTTTCCAATCGATCCAGCCGGGACGAAAAGTTATTTTCCAGGGTTTGATGTTTCTTTTTCTGCGTGAAAAAAAGCTCAGTTTCCACAAATTTGCTCTATTCTAGTCAAAGTTTAAAATCTTACCTCTTTTTTCATGTGATCCCTTTTGAAGGCGTGATAAACTTCTGAAACAGAGCCTTGAAGTAAATGCAAAACTTGATCGTTCCCATCTTCGTCTGTTGTAGTCAAAATTACATTCGTTTCTTCCTCTTCTGGCTCAGATATCAAATATGGGGGAATCGCTCGTAACGGATCCAATTGTCTATCAATGTCCATGATGATCGGCAATGTTGGTGACAAGGAAGAATTGCTGTGCAAAATTAACTCACGAAAATAAAAATGCGAAAAAAATAATTTTGCAAGGATTATGAAATATTAAGAGTTTTTCACCTGAACATGGCCATAGTGACATTTCCCGGTGGGCCAATGTTTTCATTCTCTTCACGATTACCGAATCCCGTTTCATCCCTTTGGTTAGTATCGGGAGAATCGGGATTCTGGGAATCATTTGCTATTTTAGATTCCATGTGAATTGTTCCATTATGTGATATCTCACCAGATATTGAGGATATACATTTGGTGCACAAAATTAGTAAAAGATATAGCACGTTTTTAGTCGTTACTTGTGGATTTCTCATGTTGCAAAAAAATGTGCACGCGAAATGCTTGGAAAATGTCAAAATTTCAGAGATCCACAACCAGTGTCCCTGCGTTCAATGTTTTGCATGATGTGTCCATTCAATGAACTGTGATTGGGATTCTAAATTTTGAAATAAGTTCTTTGCCGAACAATTGTAAGTTATCTAATAGAAATATCGCTAAAGATACGAATGCTAATGTTGGGATGATATTTTGGTAAATTTCAACGTTAATTAGTACTAGCAATTTAAATCATACCCCGACCCCGAGAATGTATTGCAATTGTACTTTGGATTTTTTTTCAATTGTGCTCTATTTGCAATTTTACGGTCGATACAGACCCCTGGTCAATTTATCCAAGTCATAAACTATAAAGTTTACACACAATGCGTAGTCTGTAGTTTTTTTCTGGACCGGAGGTAGGAAATGATAAATTAGTCAATTCATCTGGATACAACTGACTATAATGCATGCACTCTGAAAAGTGTATCTCTCACTGCTCCGCACTATTACTATTACATTCACATCGTTTGAACATGTAGAAGCCGACGGTTTTAAATTAAAAAGTTGACAATACATTAATCCTAGGCTTAAAGTTTTTATTCATTTTGTGAATTTGATATTACAAATTTTCAATAAGTCAAGGCTTTGTTGTCAATATAAATATTGAGCTATACATAACTCGTAGTCGCAATATTATGGATTTACAAATACATAGTTTGCGAATTTTAATAATGTAGAGATTCAAAATATTAGAGATCGTTATTGTGGAGAGGTCTGGTTGGTTAATTGCATTACATACGTCTTATAGCGCAGGGTCTTCGACCTGCCTTATGATTCCTCCGACAGTAATAAGCAAAATGAGTTGAATTTGATGTAAATTTTGTATCTATGAAAAAACATTTGTTATTTAATCTATGATTATTTCAATATAGCGCCATTTATAAAGAAAGACTTACATGCGGGATGGTTTCCACGACTTTGCAAAAATTGGCTTGAATCCTGAGCAAAAAAAGTGATACAAGCCATCTATAGAGAATTCAAAATTAACGTTTAGAAGCGATTGTATTATTATTCATAAGTACACATTTTTTGCGTCTAAAACTTACCGTAATGCACAGAATAGTGAAATACAATTCAGAAGTATTTGCCGAATTCCACAGTTCCATTTTTAACTATGTATTGTTTTTAAAATGCATAAAAATTTTAAACTTTGTTGTAGCTAAATGAAAAGTTTGGAGCCGCAGTTTGTCAAGGTTTGTTCTCTGGTAACGCTAAATGCAAAGGACGAAGAAAACTGTGAAATTATCATGCATATTCAAATTAGCTGTGTCTTTTAATTATGCTCTATATTATGCTCCTTCTGCACAGGTAAATAGAAAATGCATTCATTTGGTTGGATAGAGAGAATTTTTTCCCAAAATGTGTATCATATGTACCAACACAGTTTTAGTTTGATGCAAATGCGGATTAAAAATAACCTTCTCATTTCATGTGCTTTCGAAACCACGCGATCATCATTTCCCATACATGCCCTTTAATTACTCTGCGTAGAAACAGTAGCTAATCATATCTCAACCTTCACACTAGCATATACTGGAAATCGGGCTCAGCTTAAAATGAATGGAAACAAACAAATTGATACAAAATATCACACATGCTCTAATCTTGGGTAGAAACCCATCGGTACTTTGATAAAGCATTATCATAATTTTAACTGAGATTTTGGATTTTTTTGTACCTTTGTCTTTGTCATTGAGTTTGGAATAAGTAACTTAGGGGCGGTCGAGGTGCAAATTGTCCGCTGTCACTCATTGATGAGCGACATCGGACGATGGGCAACTCGACCACCCAGAGACTAGTAGTATAAAAACACTTTTTTTCTGCATGCCACCCATTTTTATGGAAACTACAAAATGTTATGCAACGAGAATCAATAGGGGTACACCCGAAGTCCTGTAATTTTGTAGATTTCTACGCGTGCAGCACACACATACCAGCCAATCGGATCAGTAGGTAGAGGCGAGTAGTCCGCTCTGATTGGCTCGGAGAAATATGCGCGCAGAAATCTACGAACGTATAACGCTTCAGGTTTACCCCTAATATTTTCATCATCGCTTATGAAATGGAATAAGGTGCACGCATCAATTTCTGCAGCTGCTTTTATACAGTGTAATTTCATGTGATGCACAAATGTACTCCGCGGTTTCAAGTAAGGATCAAAAGTCAGTGATAATAAATTTAATTGTGCAAATATGCGATAATAATTGAATGGTCTTTCTTGGGCATATGAGCTGGTATTTAATGAACAGAGGTCATTTGAAGTTTGCACACGGCACGAGATTTTCATCCAGGTCCACCAGTGGCCCCATCCAATTCTTTTAGTGGGAGTGTGCACACGAGACGTCAATAGTTAAATCACCAGCCACAATCGTACCTGTAGTCCAGCCATCGAGTACACTAAGGTACGTACGTATAACGTGTAACTTGACGCAGCAAGTTTCATGCAACATGGGCAAAATGTACTGAAACATATGGTTCATGTCTAAAAATGAAAAATATGACATTTCGAGACAAAATTCTTAGAAATTACATGAAAAATTACATTTTTGGCTAGTAAAGGCATAATACAAATTGCAACGTTGAATTTTAATATGAAAATCCTCATCTAAAAAGTCACTTTTGTTTAAAAATGCCCCACAGACAGATCAAAATGGGGATAAGTTTGGATCAAACGCTCGTCATAATTCTCGTCACAGTTGGATGCCTGTTTTTCGGGGTCCTTCCATTCTTGGGCTCCCGCTACACAAGCTTGCTGAATGGTGCTCACCGTTTTCGCTACAATATGACAATATCCATATTCTCATGTATCGGCGCAGGGGTCCTTTTGTCCACTTTGGCTCTCCATCTATTGCCCGAAACTCGGGAGCAATTGTCTGTTCACAAGTCTATCACCTCTGTTTTTGATCCACATTTTGCGGTTACTGAGATGATCTTGCTTTGTGGCTTCGTGGGCACTTACTTGATTGAAGAAATTGCTCATTTCATAATGACTGGGGCAGCAGCCAGGTAAGTTGAAGAGTTTGATATAAGACGCTCTAAAAAAATTCATACATTTCCATTAGAAATTTTGTGATGGCCTTTCTTAGTTGGAAATTCAAAGCGAAAGAGATGATTCAAAGTTTGCAAAAAAAAAAAACCACTAAAATTTGAGTAATTTAAAAAACTAATTAGACAATACAACGATAAACATTTCACGGTCAAATTCCTTGTATGTTAATTTGACAAAAAACCTGACTCTTTATGTTATTGATTGATCAATATACCCATTGATATCCAACCGATGGAATTTTATAGGCGGTTTTCCACGCGCTTATTTGCCAGAAATCGGAACATTTTTCTAACAAAGGTAAAAAATTTTTGCAGTATGAATATCCATCATCATCATCATCACCATGACCAAGACAATAATTCCATTTGCAGCGTGGAATTGGAAGCAAGCCGAAGAGATAGTCACATCTTGTCCCCCTCCATATTGCCGGATGCCTCTGTAGAGAAGCGTCCCTCCCAAAACTTCACAGTTGAGGGGGGCAACAATTTGGAGGAAAAAGTAATCCAAAAGAAGGGAAAACACACAATCCCTCAACTGATTCGATTTTTTCTCGCGCTTGTAGCTCTCTCGTTACATGCCATGATTGAGGGACTAGTGGTAGGAGTTCAGGTTAGTCAAATATTTTCAGATTCAAGTTTAATTTTCCTTTAACTTTTCAATTTTAAACTAAAAATACTCTTTTCTTGTGTCTTGTAGAACTCGAGCAATCTATGGCTAATGTTTGGAGCAGTGGCTTCACATGAGTTCATAATTTCATTTTGTATGGGTATGGAATTAGTTGGAGCTGGAGCCTCATTCATAGCGTATGCTGGTTCCATTATAATTTTAGCTGTTTTTACTCCCATGGGAATTATTATTGGCCTCATACTTAATTCAGACGATGCCGCCAAATCTCTCTCCGTGCTCGTTATACAAGTAAGCATACCGTATTATATTGACAAAGTATTTGTAGTTGAGAATTGTTTCTATAATTTCGCGTCGTAAAGCTCTTTTTGAGCACTTTTCAATCAGTATCGTAAACTTTTTTCAGGCTTTGGCTGCCGGAACAGTGCTATATGTGGTTTTCTTTGAAATTTTATTCCGAGAACGGGAGCGTCGACGTGAAGCTTTGGGCTCAAACCGATTTGCGGG
>Ga0210040_10003089_pt1 | contig 22796 bp, 20 predicted proteins | sample CryGeyCG12114_NA_FD_185462 | JGI IMG/M metagenome (GOLD analysis project Ga0210040, IMG submission 185462) | Groundwater microbial communities from aquifer - Crystal Geyser CG19_WC_8/21/14_NA (SPAdes) (version 2) | ecosystem: Environmental > Aquatic > Deep subsurface > Groundwater | place: USA...
GGCGTTGTTGCCCCCGGAGTACCGGACGCAGTAGTCCACCCGGTCACCCAGCTGGTCGGTCGCCTTGCCCTTGCCCTCGTCGCCCCACTGGGCTCCCACCACAACGATGCCCGGCATGTGATCGCCGTCCTTCCGCTCGCCCCTGGGGGGCGAAAAGCGTGAAGCCCCCGGGCGATCGCCGCGGGGACTCTTGCGACCGGATCTTACCGGAGTCCGACCCCGGCTGTCGCCTCGCGCGCTGGGGCTACCCGTCGGGTCAGCCGCGCACCGCCGCCGAGGCGGCGCTGAGGTGGGCGTACGCGGGCTCGGAGCAGTCCCGCAGGAACTGGGCGCAGCGCTCGTGCTCGGGGGCCTCGCCGATCCGCTCGGCGGCCAGGGCCAGCGCCCACAGCGCGCGCAGGAAGCCCTGGTTGGGCTGGTGCTCCCAGGGGACCGGGCCGGTGCCCCGCCAGCCCGCGCGGCGCAGCGCGTCCAGGCCCCGGTGGTAGCCGGTGCGGGCGTACGCGTACGCGCCCAGGTCGCCTTCCGGGGTGCGGGTGGCCAGCGCGGCCTCGGCCAGCAGCGCCCAGCACAGGCTGGACTCCGGGTGGTGGCGGACCACGTCGAGGAAGTGCTCCTGGCCGCGCTCGACCAGCTCGGCCGCGGCCGGGTCGGGCGGCAGCAGGGTCGGCGCGGGGCCGCCGCCGGGGGCGGCGAGCAGGTTGCGGTGGGTCTCGGTCACCGGCTCAATCTAGTGCGGACCGCCGACGCCGCCGCCCCGGCCGCGTGCCGCCGACCCCCGGCGAGGGGCGACGGGCAGCTCAGAGCCAGTCCCGGCGGCGGAAGGCGACGTAGAGCACCAGCGAGGAGACGACCAGGACGACCAGCGCCACCCAGAAGCCGGCCGGCGTGCCGTCCAGCGGGAAGGCGACGTTCATCCCCGCGAACCCGGTGATCAGGGTGGGCACCGCGATGATCGCCGCCCAGGCGGTCAGCTTCTTCATGATGGTGTTCATCCGCACGTCGGCCAGGGCCAGGCTGGTGTCGAAGACCGACGACAGCACCTCCCGGAGGGCGTCGACCGCGTTCGCCACCCGGGTGTGCCGTTCGGCCAGCACCCGCCAGTGCCGGGCCGCGTTCGTGGCGTGCGGGCGCTTGCCCCCCTTGGTGGTGGGCACCGGCTCGTCGAGGAGGTCGGTCATCACCCCGCGCATCGGCTCGGTGGAGCGGCGCAGGTGGGTCAGGGCCCGGCGGAGCTTGAACGCGTCGAGCTGGTCGTCCCGGCCGAGCGTGCTGCCGCCGTCGGCGAACAGCACCTCCGACAGCTGGTCGCTGGCCCCCTCCAGCCAGCGGGCCGCGTCCTCGTAGGTCTTGATGACCTCCAGCACGAGCAGCCGGAGCCCGAGCTCGACGCCGCCCTCGGCCAGGTCGTGGGCTCTGCTCTGCAGCAGCCGCCCCGGGTTGAAGCCGTCGGCGTCCACCAGGCAGATCAGGGCCCGGTCGGTGGCGATGATGGAGATCGGGTGCACCGCGACCTCGAGCCGGTCCGGGTGGTGGGTGACGTAGTTGGTCACCACCAGCCGTGCCCCGCCGACGGCCTCGAACTTGGCGCGGCGGTCCTCGGCGAGCAGGTCCCGCAGCGCGAGGTCGTCCAGGTCGAGGTGGGCGGCCACGCCGCGCAGCTCGGCCGCGCCGTAGTCGCGGTCGCGGGGCAGCACCCACCACGCCGACGCGTCCTCGTTGTGCTGCAGGACGTCGCTGAGGTCCTCCCCCGTCAGGTCCTCGGCGATGACCCGGCCGCGGGACCAGACCCGGCTCAGCGGGACCGGGCCCGGGGTCAGACCCGGGCCGGTGGAGACGACACTGCTCACCTCACGAGCCTAGACCCGCCGTCGGTCCACCCCGGCCGCCGAGCGGCGCGCGCCTCCCGAGGGGTGCGACGCGCGCCGGCGGTGAGGACCTCAGCCGTTGAGGGAGGTGCCGCTGCTGCGCAGGCTCTCGCAGGCCTCGACGACGCGCTTGGCCATGCCGGCCTCGGCGGCCTTGCCCCAGGCGCGGGGGTCGTAGGCCTTCTTGTTGCCCACCTCGCCGTCGACCTTGAGCACGCCGTCGTAGTTGCTGAACATGTGCGCCGCAGCCGGCCGGGTGAAGGCGTACTGGGTGTCGGTGTCGATGTTCATCTTGACCACGCCGTAGTCCAGCGAGGCCCGGATCTCCTCCAGCGTCGAGCCGGAGCCGCCGTGGAAGACCAGGTCGAACGGGTTGGCCTGGCCGATCTTGGCCCCGACCTGCTCCTGGATGTCCTTGAGCACCTCGGGCCGCAGCTTGACCGAGCCGGGCTTGTAGACCCCGTGCACGTTGCCGAAGGTGAGCGCGGTGATGTAGCGGCCGTGCTCGCCGGTGCCGAGCACCTCGATGGTCCGCAGGCCGTCCTCGACGGTCGTGTAGAGCTTGTCGTTGATCTCGTGGCTGACGCCGTCCTCCTCGCCACCGACCACGCCGACCTCGATCTCGAGGATGATCCGGGCCTTGGCCGTCAGCGCCAGCAGCTCGTGGGCGATGGACAGGTTCTCCTCCACCGGCACCGCCGAGCCGTCCCACATGTGGGACTGGAACAGCGGGTTCTCGCCGCGGTCGACCCGCTCCTGGGAGATGGCGATCAGGGGACGGACGTAGCCGTCCAGCTTGTCCTTGGGGCAGTGGTCGGTGTGCAGGGCGATGTTCACCGGGTAGTTCTTGGCCACCTCGTGGGCGTACGCGGCGAGCGCGACGGCGCCGGTGACCTGGTTCTTGACCGTGGGGCCGGACGCGTACTCCGCACCGCCGGTGGACACCTGCACGATGCCGTCCGCGCCGGCCTCGGTGAAGCCCTGCAGGGCCGCGTTGAGGGTCTGCGACGAGCTGACGTTGATGGCCGGGTACGCGAAGGAGCCCTTCTTGGCCGCGTCGATCATCTGCGCGTAGACCTCGGGGGTGGCGATGGGCATGGTGGGTACTCCTACGGGTTCCGGGTGGTGCCGTGCGTGGCTGGCTCGGCTCAGTCTGTCAAAGAGGGCCGGGGGCGCCAACCACGGCTCGTCCCCGTCCGGGCGCGGCCCGCTCAGCTCTCGAGCGCGCTCAGGTCCACCCCGTGCCGGCCCCCGGAGTAGGCCCGGGTGGTGCTGTCCAGCGTCGCCGGGTGCACCACGACCTGCTCCAGCGCGACGGCGGCCGCCGGCCCGGCGCTGCGCCGCAGCTCCAGCCGCGGGCGCCGGCCGAACCGGCCGGTGGCCACCACCAGCGCCGTCACCTCCGCCCACGGCGCGAACACCCCGGCCACCTGGACGCCGGGCCGGCCGATCCGGACCGCCGTCCCGGTGCCCACCCGCCGCAGGTCGCGGCGGGCGAGCAGGAAGGCCACCAGGCGGCCCAGGAACCAGACCAGCGACACCCCGAGCGCGAAGCCGTAGAGGGCGAGGAAGCCGCCGGCCTGCAGCCGCTCGCCGCCGAAGACGTAGAGCAGCACCAGGATCACCGCGGTGATGCCCAGGCTGACCAGCCGGGACCACATGGCCCGCCGCCGGCGCCGCGTCCGCTCCGCCAGCGCCGCCGGGTCGTAGGGGACCAGCAGCTCCTCGATCGGCGCGGCCAGCACCAGGTGCGGGTTGGTCGAGCCGACCAGCTCCCGCAGCGTGGGTCCCGGGGACGGCGGGGGCGGCGGGTCGGCCCAGGCCTCCGGGGGTCCCGCGGGTGCCGGGCGCAGCTCGTCGCTCATCTGTTCATGGTGCCTGGTCGGGCCGGTCGCCGTGCCCCGGCGCCGGGCCGCGGCTCAGTTCTCGCGGGCGCCACGGGGGGTGATGGCCATGTGGATGCGGTAGCGGTCGGCGCGGTACCAGGACGTGCTGAGCTCGATCACCCGGTCACCGGCGTGGGTCACCCGCTCCTGCACCAGCAGCGGGGCGCGCTTGGCGATGCCGAGCACGCGCGCCTGGGAGGCGTCCGCCGACTCGGCGCGCACCGTCTGCTCACCGCTGGTGACGACCACGCCGTACTCGCTGGCGAACACGTCGTAGAGCGAGCCGAGCTCGCGCTGCAGCAGCCCCGGGAACAGTGCGGACGGGTAGTGGCCCACCTCGTAGGCCATCGGGGTGCCGTCGGCGGTGCGCAGCCGCTCCACCCGGACCACCGGCCGGCCGGGCCGGATGCGCAGGGCGTAGGCCACGTCGTCGTCGGCGGCCTCCTCGCTGGCCGCCAGCACCACGGTGGCCGGGACCAGCCCGCGGTCGCGCATCTCCCGGGAGAACGAGGTCAGGTGCAGCCGCGAGTCGACCTGGGGGCCGGTGACGTAGGTGCCCTTGCCGTGCACGCGCTCCAGGGCGCCGGTCTCGACCAGGTCGGCGATGGCCTGCCGGATCGTCACCCGGCTGACCCCGAGTCGCACGACCAGGGCCCGCTCGGAGGGGATGGCGTCGCCGGGGTTGAGCTCGGTGTCGATCAGCTGCTCGAGGATGCCCCGCACCTGGGCCCGCTTCGTGGTGGCCACCGCCAGTGGACGGTCGGCCCGGTACGCGCCGAGGTCGCCGCGCCCGAACTCGTGCTGCAATGCTGCTCCTAGCGCGTCTGGTCGTCCCGATCCTAGACCAGTCCATACCAGCCACGAGGAGGTTCGCGTGCCGCAGCCGGTCGTCGGTGCCAGCACCACGGGCACGTCCGGGCCCACCCGGATGGCCCGGGAGATCGCCGAGCAGCCGGAGGCCCTGCAGCGCACGCTGGACGCCCTGCTGCCGCTGCGCGGGGAGGTCGCCGCGCTGGCCCGCAGCCGGCGGCGGCTGCTGCTGGTGGCCCGCGGCTCCAGCGACAACGCCGCCATCTACGGCCGCTACCTGGCCGAGGTGCACGCCGGGGTGGCCGGGGCGCTGGCCGCGCCGTCGGTCGCCACCCTCTACGCCGCCGACCTGGACCTCTCCGACACCCTCACGGTCTGCGTCAGCCAGTCGGGCTCCACGCAGGAGATCGTGGAGACCCTGGAGTGGGCCAAGCGGTGCGGCGCGGCGACGGTGGCGGTCACCAACGTGGCGGACTCACCGCTGGCTGCGCTGGCCGACATCGCCCTGGTCACCCGGGCCGGACCGGAGCTGGCCGTCCCCGCGACCAAGACCTACACCACCCAGGTGGCGGCCCTGGCCGTCGCGGTGGACGCGCTGGCCCCCCGGCCGGGGACGCTGGACGCCGGGTTCGCGGCGGTGGCCGAGCAGGCGGAGCGGCTGCTCTCCCCCGGCGACCAGCTGGACGCCATGGTCGAGCAGCTGGCCCAGACCGAGGAGGTGCTGGCCAGCGGCCGCGGGCTCGCCTTCGGCACCACCCTGGAGGTGGCGCTGAAGCTGGAGGAGACCTGCCTGCGTCCGGTCCGCGGGCTCTCCTACGCCGACCTCAAGCACGGCCCCATCGCCGTCGTCGACCAGCAGCTGGTCACGCTGCTGGTGGCCGGGCCGAGCGGCCCGACGCTGCCCGGGCTGGTCGAGCTGGCCGCCACGGTGCGCGGCAAGGGCAGCCCCGTCCTGGGGATCGGCGGCGACGAGGCCTTCCGGGCCGCCTGCGACCTGGCCGTCGCCGGGCCCGAGCTCTCCGAGTTGCTGGCCCCCCTGGTCCTGCCCATCCCGGCGCAGCTGCTCGCCGAGCGGCTCGCCCGCCGGCTGGGCCTGGACCCCGACGCCCCCCGCGGGCTGCGCAAGATCACCCAGACCGACTGAGCCGCCGGCGCCTCACGCAGCCGCGGCCAGCCGGGCCAGCACCTGCCGCTCGAGGGCGGCGGCGTCCGCGCTGACCCCGAGGCGGCGCAGCACCCGCAGCGCCGTCGCCTGCTCGGTGGCGAGCAGGCCGAGGAAGACGTGCTCGGCGCCCAGGTGGCGGTGACCCTCCGCGACCGCCGCGCGCAGCGACAGCTCCAGGGCGCTCTTGGCCTCGGCGTCGAAGGGGAGGTGGCCGGCGCCGCCCCGACGGCCGAACAGGCCGGGCCGCTGCCGCCGCCGCCGGTCCAGCGCGCCCGGACCGAAGGTCTGCTCGGCCTGCCGGCGGACGGCGTCGAGGTCGATCCCCAGGGCGCTCAGCGCGGTGGCGTCCTCGGCGTCGAAGACCTCCTCGGTGGCCGCCACGCCCTCAGCCACGGTGACGCCGAGGTCGGCCAGCACGCGGGCGGGTATGGCGGTGGCGTCGTCGAGCACGCCGGCCAGCAGGTCGGCGGCGCCGATCTCGGCGTGCCCGGCGGTGCGGGCGTGGGCCTGGGCGCCGATCACGGCGCCGCGGGCGGCGGTGGTGAAGCGTTCGAACACGGGTCCTCCTGGGTCAGGTGTGCGGGGCGTGCTTCTTGTGGACGGCCTGCTTGGACACCCCGAGGGCGGTGGCGATGTCGGCCCAGGACCAGCCCTGGCCGCGTGCGTTCGCGACCTGGAGGTCCTCGAGCTGCTCGACGAGGCGGCGCAGGGCGGCGACGGCGCGCAGGCCCACGGCCGGGTCGGGGCTGGTGGTGCCGTCGACGGTGTCGGGAGCGGAAGCCATGCCGTCACCTTAAGTTGACGAAGCCCCTGTCGTCAACAGGAGTTGACGGTAGGCGACCCGCCGCTCAGCCGGGGTCCGCCCAGCGCTGAGCCCAGGCGAACATGGCGATGGCCGCGGCGGCGCCGGCGTTGAGGGAGCGGGTCGAGCCGTACTGGCTGATCGCCACCAGCGAGCTGCAGGCGGCAACCATCTCGGGGGTCAGGCCGGGGCCCTCCGAGCCGAAGACGAGGCAGCAGCGCTCGGGCAGCTCGGTGCGCTCCAGCGGCACCGAGCCCGCCAGGTTGTCCACGCCGACGAGGGTGTAGCCCTCGGACCCGAGGCGGGCGGCGAACTCCTCGACCCCCGGGTGGTGCTCGACGTGCAGGTAGCGGTCGGTGACCATCGCGCCGCGCCTGTTCCAGCGCCGACGCCCGACGATGTGGACCCCGGCCGCGTTGAAGGCGTTGGCCGTGCGCACCATCGAGCCGATGTTGAAGTCGTGCTCCCAGTTCTGGATCGCCACCCGCAGCGGGTGCCGCCGGGTGTCCAGGTCGGCGACGACGGCGTCCAGCCGCCAGTACCGGTAGCGGTCCACCACGTTGCGGTGGTCACCGCCCGCGAGCAGCTCCGGGTCGAGCCTCGGGTCGTCCGGCCAGGGCGGCGGGAGCGGTCCCACCCCTGGTCCGGCAGCCGCGGCCACCTCGTCATCGCTCAGCGAACTCACAGTCCGCGACGGTACCGTTGCCGCCCGTGACTCCCCTGCTCGACGCCTTCGCCCTGACGCCGATGCTGCTGCCCTCGTGGTTCGACCCCGAGGTCATCATCCACTGGCTCGGGCCGTACGCGCTGTGGGGCGTCGCCTTCATCGTCTTCGCCGAGTGCGGGCTGTTCGCCATCCTGCCCGGGGACTCGCTGCTGTTCACCGTGGGCATCTTCACCGCGATCGGCGCCATCGACCACTCGATGGTCTTCGTCTGCGCGGTGCTCACCGTGGCCGCCGTGCTGGGCAACGTGGTCGGCTACGGGCTGGGCCGGCTGATCGGACCGCCGCTGTTCCGCGAGCGGAGCGGGCTGGTGGGCCAGATCTTCAAGCCGTCCTACGTGGAGAAGACCCGGGAGTTCCTCGACCGCTACGGCAGCCGCGCCCTCATCCTGGCCCGCTTCGTGCCCATCGTGCGCACCTTCGTCACCCTGGTGGCCGGGGTCAGCCGGATGCGGTTCCGGCACTTCATCGCCTACACCGCCGTCGGCGGCGTGCTGTGGGCGGTCGGGGTGACCACGCTCGGCTACTACCTGGGCAACATCGGCATCATCAAGGACAACATCGACGCGGTGCTGATCCTCATCGTGCTCGTCTCGCTGATCCCGATGGCCGTGGAGTTCCTGCTCGCCCGCCGTCGCTCCCGCACCGCCGGCGCACCCGCCGGCAGCTGACCCGCTCGCCGGGCGGTCCGCCCGGCGCCGAGGTCAGGCCGTGATCCGGCGGAGCTCCTCGAGGTCCTCCGCGCTCGGCTGCCAGAGGCCGGCCTCGACGTTCTGCTCGACCTGCTCGACGCGGGTGGCACCGGCGATGACCGAGCCGACGGTCGGCATCGCCGCCAGACCGCCGATGGCCACGTGCAGGACCGGGACGCCCCGGTCGGCGGCGAACTTCTCGACGGCCTCGACGCGGTCGAAGTCGGCGGTCTCCAGCCGTCCCGACTGACCGGCCAGGCGGGTGCCCTCGGGGGCGGCCTGGCCGCGCTTGTACTTGCCGGTCAGCAGCCCGCTGGCCAGCGGGAAGTACGGCAGCAGGCTCTGCCCGGTCCGCAGCAGGGCCGGCACCAGCTCGGTCTCGATCCCGCGGCTGAGCCAGGAGTACTCGTTCTGGGCCGACACGAACGCCTGCAGGTGCGACGCGCGCGAGGTCCAGTCCGCGTCCAGGACCTGCCAGCCGGCGTAGTTGGAGGAGCCGAGGTAGCGCACCTTGCCCTCGGTGACCAGCTCGGTCAGGGCCTGCAGGGTCTCCTCGAGCGGGGTGCTGGGGTCGGGGGCGTGCATCTGGTAGAGGTCGATCCAGTCGGTGCCCAGCCGGCGCAGGCTGGCCTCCACGGCGAGGCGGATGTAGCGGCGCGAGCCCCGGACGCCCCAGTCGGGCCCGTTGCTGCCGCCCATGTCCATGCCGAACTTGGTGGCCACGACGACCTGCTCGCGCTTGCCGCGCAGCGCCCGGCCCAGCAGGGTCTCCGAGCCGCCCCGGTTGCCGTACACGTCCGCGGTGTCGAAGAGGGTGATCCCGGCGTCGATGGCCGTGTCGACCACGGCGGGCACGTCCTCGTCGGCCATCCGGGCGCCGAAGTTGTTGCAGCCGATGCCGACGGTGGAGACGGTCAGCCCCGAGTGCCCGAGCTGCCGGTAGGTCATCTGCGCCATGGTGGGTCCCTCGTCGTCGGTGGTGTGCTGCGGCCACCGACGCTACGTCAAGGCCCGGCGCGGGCTACTGCTGAGGGGGCTGGTATCCGCCGGTCTGCGGCGGCTGGTAGCCACCGGGCTGCTGCTGCTGATCCCGGGGCTGCTGGTACTGGGGCTGCTGGGATTGGGGCTGCTGCTGGGGGTCGGGCAGCCCGCCCTGGTCGAAGCCGACGGGCGGAGCGGGCTGCTGCGCGGGCAGCTGGCCCTGGGACGGGTCGCCCCGGTAGGCGATCTCGCCGAAGCTGACGCCCGGCGCCTGGCGGACCGACGGGTCCTCGACCTCGAAGTAGGTCGCCTTCTCGAAGTGGAACATCCCGGCGATGACGTTGGAGGGCACCGACTCGACCCTGGTGTTGTAGACGCGCACGTTCGCGTTGTAGAAGCGCCGGCCGGCGGCGATCCGGTCCTCGGTCTCGGCGAGCTGGCGCTGCAGCTCGAGGAAGTTCTGGTTGCTCTTCAGGTCGGGGTAGGCCTCGACGCTGACGATCAGGTTCCGGACCGCGCCGGAGAGCTGCTCCTCCACCTGGGAGCGCTGCGCGCTCGGCAGCGAGCCGTCGGACTGCGCGACGGACTGCGCCTGGCTGCGCAACCGGGTGATGTCCTCGAGGGTGTTGCGCTCGTGGGCCGCGTAGGCGCGGACGGTCTCCACCAGGTTCGGGATCAGCTCGTAGCGCCGGTTCAGCTCGACGTCGACCTGGCGCCAGGACTCCTGGATCATGTTCCGCGACTTCACGAAGCCGTTGTAGGAACCCATGGCGATCAGCGCGATGATGACCAGCACCACCACGAGCACGATGATCACGGTGAGGGCGGTGCCCATCAGATCTCCTCCAGGTGGACGTCCGGGCGGCGCGGGTCGCGTCGGGCGGGGCGAGCGGTCCACACAGTAGTGCCTGACCGGCCCGCCGCCGGCTCAGCCGAGGCCGAGGTCCTGCGTCGACACCGCGTAGCGGTAGGGCAGGCCCGCGTCCTCGATCCGCTGCCGGGCCTCGGTGCCGCGGTCCACGATCACCGCGACCCCGACGACCTCCGCGCCCGCCTCGCGCAGGGCCTCCACGGCGGTGAGCACCGAGCCGCCCGTGGTGCTGGTGTCCTCCACGGCCAGCACCCGGCGTCCCTCGACGTCGGCCCCCTCGATCCGCCGCTGCAGCCCGTGGGCCTTGCCCTCCTTGCGCACCACGAACGCGTCCAGCCGGCGGCCCGCGGCGGCCGCGGTGTGCAGCATGGCGGTGGCCACCGGGTCGGCCCCGAGCGTCAGCCCGCCCACCGCCTCGAAGTCCCAGTCGGCGACCAGATCGAGCATCACCCGTCCCACCAGGGGCGCGGCGACGCCGTCCAGGGTGACGCGGCGCAGGTCCACGTAGTAGTCGGCCAGCCGGCCCGAGGCCAGGGTGACCTGCCCGTGCACCACGGCGAGCTGCCGGATCTGCTCGACGAGCTGGTCGCGGTCGGCAGCGGCGGGGTGGTCGGACATGACGCGGAGCCTAGTGCAGGACGGCCCCGCCCCCGGGCGGTGCCGGGCGACCGGACGGCTGCCCGGCTACTTGTTGGTGGTGCTCTCCAGGTGCCCGAAGCCGACCGATCGGTCCGGGGAGTGGAAGAGGTCCTGGCAGGTGGTCAGGGTGATCAGCGCCCGGGTCGGCTTCTGGTCCGGCTCGCCGGGCACGGGGTCGAGCACCCAGGTCGCGGCCTCGGTCACCGTGAGGTTCCGCGGCGCCTCGTCCAGCACGTAGGTGTAGACCGCCGTCGCCGTCTCGACCACGACCTCGTCCCCCTTGTCGAGCTCCTCGAGCCGGCGGAACGGCTCACCGTGGGTCACCCGGTGGCCCGCCACCGCGAAGTTGCCGACCTCACCGGGTGCGGCGGTCCCGGGGTAGTGGCCGATGCCCTCGGCCAGGACGTCCAGGTCCGTCCCCTCCCGCACGGGGATCTCGTAGGAGCTCCCGAACGCGGGGATCCGCAGCAGCGCGGCCGCCTCACCGGGGAGCGGCGCGGGTCGCGACCCCTTCGAGGTCGTCGCCGAGCCGGCCGCGGGCACGTCCTGCCACTGCTGACGCAGCTCCTGCCGGGTCGCGGCGAAGGACCGCCCGGCGACCACGTCGGTCCCGACGTACTGGTAGCCGACGTAGCCGAGGCAGGAGAGACCGAGCACGAGCAGCACCACACCGAGCACGGTGAGGGCTGACGGTCGGCGCGGGCGGCTGGGGGGGCTGCTCACCGGCTCATCCTCCCACCAGCCGGGGGCGCCGCCCGGGAACGGAGGGGCCTGCGACGTCCGGCCGGCAACGGGTGGTCGAGGTGTGACGGACCCGCCAGCCAGGTGCAGAGTCAAAGGCCCACCGGCGCGGGGAGCCGACGAGTATCGTCCTCGCGGACGGCCACGTGAGCACCAGGGCTCAGCGACACCGGGTGGCCGGGTGTAGGGGAACCAAGGATGCACGGTCTCGTCGTCGCACGTTGGAACGGGCGCCGCCCGGGTCACCGGTCCTGCGCCTCCGGGGGCCGGGCGTGACCGGGAGCGGCGGGACGGCCGTGCCCGGTGACGTCGCCCGGACGACCGGAGGGGTCCCGGACGACGCCGAGGACAGCGTGCGCCACCCACCCACCCGGGTGCTCGTGGTCGGCCTGAACTACCAGCCTGAGCCCACGGGGATCGCGCCGTACACGACGAGCCTCGCCGAGGGTCTGTCCGAGGCCGGTGCCGCGGTGCACGTCATCACCACCTACCCGCACTACCCCCAGTGGCGGATCCTCGACGGCTACCAGGGCCGCGTCCGGCACGAGGACGTCCACGGGGTCAGCCTCACCCGGCTCCGACCCGTGCTGCCGGCGTCCGGCGGCCTGCTCGCCCGCCTGCGGATGGAGCTCGTCTTCGGCCTGCAGGCGGCCCTCACCCCGTGGCGGCAGCCCGAGGTGGCCCTCCTGGTGACGCCCGCACTCTTCTCCACGGCACTCGCCGGCTGGGCCGCCCGCCTGCGTCGTGTCCCGACCTGCGTCTGGGTCCAGGACATCTACAGCCTCGGCATCAGCGAGACGGGCCGCGGGGCCCTGCTCGGTCGGCTGATGGCCGTTCTCGAAGGCCGCGTCCTGCGGTCGGCCGACCGCGTGGTGGTCATCCACGAGCGGTTCCGCCGCTACCTCGTCGAGGTCCTGGGCGTCGAGGCCGAGAAGGTCGAGGTCGTCCGCAACTGGACCCACCTGACGCCGGTCGAGGTCCCGCCCCGCGAGGAGACCCGTCGCCGTCGCGGCTGGCAGCCCGACGACGTGGTCGTCCTGCACGCCGGCAACATGGGCGCGAAGCAGGGGCTGGAGAACGTCGTGCACGCGGCCCGGCTCGCGCGGTCGAGGGGCTCTCAGGTCCGCTTCGTCCTGCTGGGAAACGGCAACCAGCGCGCCCGGCTGGAGGAGCTGGACGAGCAGGGTGACGCGCAGTTCCTCGAGCCCCTGTCCGACCACGAGTTCCAGGCGACCCTGCACGCTGCCGACGTCCTGCTGGTGAACGAGCGGCCGGGCCTCCGCGAGATGGCCGTGCCCAGCAAGCTCACGTCCTACTTCAGCACCGGGCTGCCGGTCATCGCGGCCACCGACGCCGGGAGCATCACGGCCGAGGAGATGGAGCTGTCGGGGGCCGGCCCTCGGGTGGACGCGTCGTCGCCCGAGCAGCTCGTGGCCGCGGCCGAGCTGCTGGCGGCGGACCCCGACCTGTCGCGCTCCTACGGGGCGGCCGGTCAGGCCTTCCGTGACCGGCGGCTCGACGCCCGCCAGGCGACGTCGGCGTTCCGCGCGATCCTCGCGGCGACGCGGTCGGGCCGGCCCGAGGTCAGTACCCGGCCGTGACGCCGCCCCGGTACCCCACCGGGACCTGACCCGCGCAGCCCCTCGTCGGGCGACCGGTGTCTGCTGCGGAGCAGCGCAGACCTCGCGCTGCCCCCACGGGCACGGTGAGCGGGTGGCGCCCACGGCCCGCTGGTCGGCGTGCGCCCCGACGATCCGCGGCTCGGCCACGGCCCCGACGGGATCCCGTGGCGCCCGGGTGGCGCTGGTCCTGACCGCCTGCGGCCCTGCAGTCAAACTTTCGGACGGTCGGACGGTTCGACCAGCGCTGTGCACTCGATCGCTGCCGCAGCTCCTGCCTGCTGACCGAGCAGCTCCGGTGTGCGGGCACCTCGCCAGCTGGCGCTAGAGGCTGACCCGCCTCCCGACCACTAGCCGGCAGCAGCGCTGACCGGTGAGCAGGGTCGGACAAAGCCCACGCAAGGCTGCTCACTTCTCTGGACCGGCCGGAGAACCAGAACTGCCGGCACGAGCGACGACCTGGTGGTCGTCTCCCGTGCCGGCAGCCCGGTCACGCCCTGCGGGTCACCGCGCGGTGTAGGTCAACGTCAGCACCGGCCTGTAAGCCGAGCTGGCCTCCTTGGACCAGAGCCGGACGTTGTCCGTCCCCGTGCTGGACAGCACCAGAGTGGTGCTCGTCCCCGTCTTCGCCGCGAGGACCGAGGCGTCCAGCTTCGCGGTGTAGGAGGTGCTGATCGCCGAGGGCGCGGAGATCGCGCCCAGCTCGTCCCCGAGGGCGGTGGGCCGGTTGTTCCAGGTCACCGCCGACTCCGTCCACGACCCGCTGCTGAGCAGCTTCACCGAGTGGGAGTCCGTCGAACCAGCGGCCGCGTCGGAGGTGGTGCGCACCTGCAGGGTGGCCCCGGTCAGGACCGTTCCGCTCGGCGCGGCCGGGAGGTCGAAGGCCAGGTAGGACCAGGACGGCGAGGTGCCCGTCCCCCCGCGGGAAGCCAGCGCCGTGGTGGTCCCGTAGTTGGTGCTGGCGGCCGCGGCCGCGACCATCGCGTCGGCCGTGGGGAGCACCGTCTTGACCACCGGGTCGACGACCGGGGCCGCCACCGTCCCGACCACTGCCGGGGTGGCGGGCCCGACGTTGCCGGCCGCATCCACGGCCGTGACCCGGTAGTAGTAGCTACCGGGCTTGAGCCCGGTGTCGGCGTAGGAGGTCCCGCTGGTCACGTCGGCCACCTTGGTCGACGCGTCCACCGCGACGTCGGACGTCGTGCCGCGGTAGACCTGGTAGCCGGTCACGGCGACGTCGTCACTGGCGGCGTCCCAGTCGAGCGCGTTCGTCGTCCCGCTGGTGCTCACCCGGAGGCTTGCAGGAGCGGTGGGGGCGGACAGGTCAGCCACGGTGATCGAGGCCGCCGAGGAGGCCGGGCTGAGGTTGCCGGCCGGGTCGAGGGCCACCACCTTGTAGTACGACGTGCCGACCGCCGGGAGCGGCTCGGTGAAGCCCGGCGTGGACACCTCGCCGACCAGGCTGGTCGAGTCGGGGGTGAAGCCGGCGCTGCGGCCGCGGTAGACCCGGTAGCCGGCCACGCGGTCGTCGTCGCTCGACGCCGACCAGGTGACCAGAGCGGAGTCGTCACGGACGGTGGCGGCGACGTCGCTGGGGGCGGTCGGAGCCTGGTTGTCACGGGTACCGACGCTGAGGTGCGCCTGCACCTGCGCCGGGGTCAGCGCCGACGGGTAGACCGCGACCTCGTCCACCGTGCCGGTGAACTCGAAGGTGGCGGGCTGGTCCGGCCAGTTGCTCAGGTTGCCGCTGCCGACCCGCCAGAAGCCGTCGAAGCTCTGGTTCGCCACCTGGGAGTCGCTGCCGACCTTGACGCCGTCGACGTAGAGGGCCATCCCGTCGGCCCCCTGCGTGGCGACCACGTGGTGCTTCACCCCGTCGTTGAAGGACGCCTGGCTCTGCGCCAGGTGGAACCCGGCGTCGTAGACCCCGAAGGCCAGCCGGCCGTCGTTGGTCATGTAGACCTGCTTGTCGTAGTTGTTGCCGAACCCGGTCGCGACGTCCTCGAAGCCGACGATCTTGCCGCCCGTCTTCGTGCTGGTCTTGATCCAGGCCTCGAGGCTGAACTGCGCCGACGAGGGGTGGGACGACTTCTCCGCCACCAGGCTGTCGCCGGTGCCGGTGACCCCGACGGCGCTGCCCGTGGCCGTCAGCCGGGGCTGACCCAGCTGCACCGAAGGACCGTAGGTGCCAGACGACGCGCCCTCGGGAGAGCTGTCGGCGGCGTCGGACCCGGAGGTCTCGTCGAGACGCCAGTAGAGGTCCGGCTGGTCGGTGTAGACCGCAGCACCGTAGGCGTCGGACGGCGCGACCCGCACCGGCACGGTACCGCCGGCGAGGGTGTAGTGGTTCGTCACCTGAGCGGCCGAGAGGACCGTGGGGTACACCGAGGTGTCGTCGATCGACCCCTGGAAGAACTGGCTGCTCGGGGCACCCGGCCAGCCACCCAGGTAGTCCCCGCCGACGCGCCAGGTGCCGAGGTAGGGCTGGGCTTCGCTGGTGGAGTTGCGGGCGACGCGGGCGCCGTCGACGTAGAAGGTCATGCCGGTCGGACCCTGGGTCGCGACGACCTGGTGCCAGTTGCCGTCGTTGTAGGCCTTCGGGGTGGACAGGGTGGTCGCGCTGCCGTTGTAGGCGCCGAAGCGCAGGTGCCCGTCGTCCTGCATGTAGATGTGGCGGTCGTAGCTGGAGCTGTTCTGGAAGTCGCCGTTGTCGGTGCGCGGACGTCCGTTGCCGTAGCCGACGATCTTGCCACCGCTCGTCGTCGTGGTCTTGAACCAGGTCTCCACCGAGTAGACCGAGGGAGCCTGCTCGAGCTGGTCGCTCCACACGAAGGAGTCGGTGCCGTCGAAGCCGGCGCTGGCGCTGGTGTCGCCCGCGATCGCCCCGGCCGCGCCGCGGCTCACGGTGCTGTAGATGCCGTTGAGACCCTTCGCCGACCCGGAGCTGTCCTGGGCCCACTCGCCGGAGGTCTCGTCGTAGCGCCAGTAGAGCTGAGCACCGTCGGCGGCCACCTGGCCGGCGTAGTCGCTGCGCGGCGAGGCCGCGCGGGCCGAGGTCGCGGTCGAGAGGACGCTGGTGTTGGTGCCGTCACTGGCGGTGACGCGGTAGGAGTACGAGGTGCCGGCGGTGACGGTCGAGTCGGTGAAGGTGATCTGGGGGCGCGACCACCACAGCGAGGAGGCCGTGCCGGTCCAGATCGGCGTGGTGGCGCCGTTGCGGTAGATGCGGTAGGTCAGCGCGCCGTCGTCGGGGTCGACCACGGTCCGCAGCCGGACCTGGATGGCGCCGGAGCTGACGGGCTGGGCGGACGCGACCGGGACGGGCGGGGCGCCGACGTCGTCGGGCCCGAAGCGGGTGAGGCCCTGCTGGGCGTTGCCGTTGATGCGGGTGAACTCGCCACCGGACCACAGGTAGCGCTTGCCGGTCGTGCGGCCGGTGGCGATCACCAGGGCGCGCGGGCCGATGCCCTCGCCGATGCCGTCGTTGGCGGTGGGGAACCACTGCAGGAGCTTCGGCTCGGACGTGCTGGCGGCGGTGAAGAAGTTCCGCTTGCCGTCCTGGAAGGCGCCGATGGTCTCGCAGTTGTGGTGGTGGCTCGCCTCGTAGAGGGTGCCGTTGTCCACCACGCTCGCCTGGGTCGCGCCCAGGCAGTTGTTGCGCCAGACCTGGTCGAGGGTGCCCCAGTCGATCTTGAAGCCGCCGTCGAAGACACCGCCGCCGGTGCCCTCGTTGCCCACGTAGAAGGCGTTCCCGTCGGAGGTGATCGACTTGGTCACCGAGGTCTGGTCGATGAAGTTCGTGTAGGTGCGCAGGTTGGCCCCGGTCGTCCCGTCCACCACGGCGATCGAGTGCGAGGACTCGCCGTTGACCGAGAAGAAGTCGCCACCGATCGCCACCTTCGCGCCGTCCGGCGAGACCGCCACGGCGCGGCCGGGGAGCTCGGCGTTGGCCACCCAGGGGAGCAGCGCGCCGCTCGTCGCGTTGACGGCGGCGAACCGCTGACGCTGCTGCCCGCCGACGGTCTGGAAGTCACCGCCGAAGTAGAGGTTGTTCCCGCTCAGCGCGAGCGCCCGCACCGTCGCGGAGATCGAAGGCGCCCGGAAGGGCAGCACCTTGCAGGTGGACATGTCGAGCGCGGCGAGGCGCGAGACCGTCGTGCCCGCGATGTTGCTGAAGTTGCCGGCGACGTACACCGTCTTGCCGTCCGCCGCCGTGGTGATCGCCCGGACGGTGGGCGTGCCCCCGCTGAGGGCCACGGTGAACTGGCAGCTGTCCGGCGCGCCGGTCTCGGCGTCGAAGACGGCCAGGGCCGACCGGGTCTGCGCGGCAGCCGAACTACCGGCCGGCGGCTTGATCTGCCCGAACGTCCCGCCGGCCAGCACGCGCCCCGAGGCCTGGCCGAGGGCGTAGACCACGCCGTCGGCCTGCCAGGTCGACAGGTTGTCAGCGCTGAAGCGGACGCCCGTGGTGAGCGCCGCGGCCGGTTGGACCTGCTGCCCGGCAAGGCCGGCGCCCGCGGACAGGGCGAGAGCGAAGCTCACGCCGATGGACAGAGTTCTACGCATGCATTCCCCCGAGTTGTGGATCCCCTGATGGACGGCCCTCTCCCCGACACCGGTCCGCCCTCCCCAGGCAACCCGCAGTGAACCGTGTCGACGATGCTCGTCCGCAGCGAATTCTGACACACGAGCACGAACGGCACGCCCGAACAGGAGAAGTTCGTGAGAAGGTCCTGCCGCCCGCCGTCGGGCTGACCGGTCGACCGAGCCCGGGCAGTCAGCAACGCGCCCCAGCACTCGGACCCGGCTCGGCCGATGAGTAGGTAGAGTTCCCACCGATGACTGCACGGGCGCAGGAGCGGGACGGCCGCCGCGGTGCGGGCACGAGGGTGCTGCACCTCCTGCGCAGCCGCACCCGACGCGTGCTCGGGCTGGCCCTGGTCGTCGCCCTGGTCGTCACGGTCGCGATCCTCGCCCCCAGACGCGAGCCGCCCACCGAGGCTGCCTCCGGCGCCCTCCCCTTCGACATGCCGTCCACCGCGAGCCTGCGGTCGAGCAGCAAGAAGGTGTTCGTCAACTACTTCACCCCCGTCCCGCGATCGGCCGACAACCGCCCTGCCGACTCGGACTACTACGCCCGCAACTTCCTGAGCCCGAACGGGGAGGGCGGTCAGCACGCGGCGTACGGGGGTCTGTTCCGGGACCGGCCGCTCCCCCGGTCGCCGATACCCGGACCGGACTGGCGCCTGGAGGACCTGAAGTCGGACGTGCGCGAGGCGGCCGCCGCGGGGATCGACGGCTTCTACCTCGACATCCTGCAGATCGAGGGCGACCCCGACCAGCAGGTCTGGGAGACCGCCCAGCTCATGATGCGGGCCGCTGCCGAGGTCGACCCCGGCTTCGAGATCGTCGTGATGCCCGACCTCGCCGGTGGGCTCCGGCAGAAGTCGGCGGCCGAGCTGGCGGCCGCCACCGCTGTCCTGGCCTCCTCCAGCTCCGCCTACCGGCTCCCGGACGGTCGCCTCGTCGTGATGCCCCTGGCCGCCGAGGCGCACTCCGTCGCGTGGTGGAACCGCTACCGGAAGATCATGAGGAAGACCTACGGGACGGAGGTGGCGCTGGTCCCCATCTTCATCAAGCCCGAAGCACGGTACCGGAGCGCCTTCGCCGCCATCAGCTACGCGATGTCGGTCTGGGGCAACGCCAACCCGCTCTGGAACAACCCGCAGCTGACCACCGCGACCTCAGCCCGGGGCCGCGCCGCAGCCGTGCAGGCCCTGGGGGTGAAGTGGGTCCAACCCGTCCGCGTCCAGGACGAGCGACCCAAGCAGGGCCTGTTCTCCGAGTCGGAGAACACGACGAACCTCCGCCTCACCTGGCAGCTGGCCCGCGAGACCGAGGCCAGCTGGGTGCAGATCCCCACCTGGAACGACTACAGCGAGGGGACCCAGCTGGCGCCCTCGGCCCAGCACGGCTACACCTTCCTCGACATCAACTCCTACTACCTCGTCTGGTTCAAGACCGGCGTCGCGCCGCCCATCGTCCGCGACGTCGTCTACGTCACCCACCGGCAGCAGGCCTGGCAGGCCAAGCCCACCGGTCAGCAGGACCTCCTGATGAAGCTGCGCGGAGGGAGCCCGGCCCGCGACACGGTGGAGGTGCTCACCTTCCTCAAGGCCCCGGGGACCGTGTCGGTCACCGTGGGGTCGTCGACCACCACCTGCCAGGCCCCGGCGGGAGTCGGCGTGTGCACCGTCCCCCTCGAGCCGGGACACGTCGAGGCCGTGGTGACGCGAGGAGGCAGCACGGTCGCGCAGGTGACCTCGCCGTACGCCGTCGTGGCGAAGCCGAGCGTCCAGGACCTCCAGTACGTCGGGGCCGGGAGTGCGAGGCCGCCACTCAGCTCCCTGGACCTGCTCACAGCACGAGCGGTCTCGCCGGCGCCGCGGCAGGCTCCTCGGCCGGTCGCGGGCTTCAAGGTCCGGCTGACACCCGATTTCGACGGCTACGTCAACCAGCACGCTCGCGACACCTCCTACTCCGACTCCTCGTCGTTGGCCTCTCGCGGCCGCCCCGGCTACGTGAGCTACCTGCGCTTCACGGTGCCCGCCTCGGGCTCCCGCAGGCTGATCGACGCCCGGCTCCGGGTCACCACGGCCAGCACCAAGATCGCCGGGTCGAAGGACACCCACGAGATCTACGTCGTGGACGGTCAGCCGGTCGGCCGGTCGACGACGTGGACGAGCCGACCCTCCCTCGGCACCTCGGCCGTGGGGTCTCTCACCGGTGCCCGGAAGCGCGGCAGCCGCTACGTGGCGTCGCTGGACAGCAGAGCCCTGGGCGGCAGCGGCGAGTCGACCCTCGTCCTCGCCATCACCAGCACGGGCACCGACAACCTGTGGTTCCTGTCGGCGCAGAGCGCGTCGGCGGACGAGCGCCCCCTGCTGACCCTCACCTACGCCGACTGAGCCGGCCGACCGGTCCTCTCGTCAGCTTCGACCGAGGTGCGCCAGGGAAGGCCACGTAGCCGGACTCCGACCCCGACGTCCAGCCCGAAGGTCGGGCGACTCACGGGGCCCGCGGCTGTGCAGGCCCGCTGCCTCAGCGGGCGACGGCCCGGACCGGGGTCTGCTCCTGCACGTCCCACTGCGGTGCTCGGCCTCTGCGCTCGGTCCGGGGGTGGTACTGCGCGCGGGAGCCTCCCGGCGCGCGGTTCACCACCACACCCAGCAGGTCCGCCCCGACGGCGCTGAGGGCTGCCACGGCCTGCTCCACTTCCCGCACCTCGACCCTTCCTGCACCGACGACGAGGATCGCCCCGCCCAGCGACCGGGCCAGCAGCGCAGCGTCCGTCACCGGCAGCAGCGGGGGGCAGTCGACGATGGTCACGTCGAAACGCTCCGTCAGCGACCGCAGCATCGCTTCTGCTCGTCCCGAACCCAGCAGCTCGCTGGGGTTGGGCGGGAGTGCCCCGGACAGGAGCACCTTCACCCGGTAGGGACCCCACGACTGGAGCGCGTCGTCCAGCGCCACATCCCCGGTCAGCAGGTCGGTCAGACCGACCGGGCTGTCGAGGTCGAGGTAGGACCCCAGCCGCGGCTGCCGCAGGTCTGCCTCCACCAGGCAGACGGAGGAGCCGGACGCCGCGAGGGTGGCGGCGAGGTTGGCCGCCGAGCTCGTCTTCCCCTCGTCCGGCACGGCCGACGTGACCACGAAGGCCTTGTGGGCCGTCCCGGCCTGCCGGAACCGCAGCACGGTCCGGATCTGGCGGTAGGACTCGCTGCGCGGGGAGCCGCTGGTCTCGGACAGGATGGGATCGGAGACGGCCTGACGGTCGTACGCGACGCTGCCCAGCACGGTCACACCACTGATCCGCTCGACCTGCTCGACCGAACGGACCTTCATGCTCACCCTCTCGCTGATCAGCACCAGAGCCGCCCCGGCCAGCAGGCCGAGCAGCAGGCCGAGCGCGAGGACCAGCGGGGCCCCGGGAGTTGACGCGTCCACCGGGATCGAGGCGGACTGCACGACCTGGAGCCGGATGGGGCTGGTCCCGTCGCGCCGGTTCGGGACGAGCTTGACCACCTGGTTGGACAGGCTGGTCGCGACCGCGTTCGCGACGGCGGTCGCCCGCTCGGGGGAGCTGTCGGTGACCGAGATCGAGATCAAGGAGCTGTTCAGGGGGACCGAGGCGGTCACCTGCCGGCCCAGCTGGACCGGCGTCATCGGCAGCGTCAAGGCGGTGACGACCGGTTCGAGGACGATGTCGCGCGTGGCCAGGGCACTGTAGTTGCGGGCCTGCTGCGTCGCGTAGTTGCTGCCTTGGGCCAGGTCGGTGCTGGTGGTGCCGTTCTCGACCGCCAGGAAGACCTCGCTGCGTGCGGTGTACTCCGCGGTGGCGACGAGCAGATAGGCCGCCGCCAGGGTGAGACCGATCAGAGCGGCGGCGACGAGGCTCACCCACCGCGCACGGAGGACACCCCAACTCTCGGTCAGGCTCACGACGACAACTCCGGTCCAAATCAAGCGCTTGGCAGCGAACACCAACTTCGGCAGCCAGACTAACAACGATCAAGGTTGTGGACGTCGTGAACGAACAGCGGAACCGAGCAGTAGGGAGCACGAGCATGAGGCAGCGGGCCCGCAGTCGCTCCTGGAAGTACCTCGGCCTGGCCCTGCTGCTGGTGCTGGCACTCGGCCTCGTGCCCACGGCGTTGCGCAGGCAGCACCACGACGCAACCTCTGGTCCCTTCGGTCAGGTGAGCGCCGCCCCGGACCGGCCCGTCGCGGTGTTCGTCGGGGACTCCTCCGTCGGCGGTGCAGGGGCGACTTCTCCCCAGACCCGGTGGAGCGGCCTCACGTCGGCGGCTCTGGGCTGGGACGAGGTCAGCATGGCCAAGCGGGGGTACGCGTTCAGCCCGGCGGGCCGGAAGTGCGACGGCGCCTCCTCCTGCCGCAGCTACGTCGGCCTCGTCCCCGCGGTGGTCCGAGCCGCCCCCCAGGTCGTGGTCGTCGGCAGCCGGGGTGACGCCGCTAACAGCGACGACGAGAAGCAGGCCGCCCAGGTAGCATCCTTCTTCCAGGCCCTCCGGCTCGGTCTACCGGATGCGACGATCATCGCGGTCGGCCCCTGGAGCGGGGCCGGAAGGCCGACTCCGGCCCTGGTCGACCTGGACGCCGCCGTCAGGTCCTCGGTGGGGGCGGTGGGCGGGGCATACGTCAGCCTCCTCTCGCCGGCGCTGCTGGACGAGAAGATGACGAACGCCACCGGCAGCCAGCTCAACGACCTGGGTCACCAGGCGGTTGCGGGACGTGTCGTGGCCAACCTCGGCAGCGAGGACAAGTGATGAGTGCGGGACGAGACGTAGGAGTGACGGCAGTGGACACCTCGACGACGGGGGAGCAGGCACGAGAGGTACCGGTCATCGACCTCTCCGCGGCTCCCGGAGCGGCGAGCGAGCTGCGAGCGTCCCCGCTCCTGGTCTACGCGTGGCAGCTCGCCGAGCTCCTGCTCGTGAGCAACCGGCTGCAGGTCAGCTCCCGACTGCGGGTGGCCGTGCTCAGGCGCTTCGGGGCGAAGATCGGGACCGGTGTGGTCTTCCGGCCGCGGACGCGCGTCAAGTCACCGTGGAACCTCGAGATCGGCGACCGCTGCTGGATCGGTGACGGTGTCTGGTTCCACAACCGCGACCGCATCACCGTGGGTCACGACGCCGTCATCTCGCAGGAGGCCTACCTGACGACTGGGGCGCACGCGTTCCGGTCCGACATGGGCCTCATCACCAAGCCCATCGTCATCGAGGACGGCGCCTGGATCACGTCTCGTTGCGTGGTGCTCGGCGGCTCCCACGTCGGGAGGTCCGCCCTGGTGTCCCCCCTGACCGTCGTGCGGGGTGACGTGCCGGCGAACACCATCATCTCCTCCCCCGCGCCCGTCGTCGTCGGCGAGCGGTTCCCCTCGGGAGAGGTCACGTGAAGATCGCCCACGTGCTGACGTA
>Ga0210040_10003091_pt1 | contig 22786 bp, 23 predicted proteins | sample CryGeyCG12114_NA_FD_185462 | JGI IMG/M metagenome (GOLD analysis project Ga0210040, IMG submission 185462) | Groundwater microbial communities from aquifer - Crystal Geyser CG19_WC_8/21/14_NA (SPAdes) (version 2) | ecosystem: Environmental > Aquatic > Deep subsurface > Groundwater | place: USA...
ACGTACTCGGCGGTGCGGAACAGCCGGCCCCAGGGGTCGGCGCGGAAGTCGCTGTTGGTGAACACGCCGTGGATGGCGATCGGGTGCACGGCCTGCAGCAGCAGCGCGCGCAGCCCGGCGAGCGCCATGGACGGGTCGGCGTGCACCCGCCACGTCACGCTGTCCGGCCCGAACAGCCCCGGGTCCCGGTCCAGCTCACTGGGCGCGGTCATCCCCGCGAGCCTGCCACGGGAGCGCGCGACCGGCCTCCCGAGCAGCGCGCGGGCGGACCCGGCATGCTCGGTCCATGAGCTATGTGGCGATCAACGTGCTGACGGTGCCCGACGGGGCGGGGCAGGTGCTGGAGGAGCGCTTCGCGGCGCGGCAGGGGGCGGTCGACGCGGCCCCCGGGTTCGAGCACTTCGAGCTGCTCCGGCCGGTGCAGGGCACGAGCGACTACCTCGTCTACACGCGCTGGCGCAGCGAGGACGACTTCACCGCCTGGCGGGACTCCCAGTCGTTCGGCGCCGGGCACGCGCAGGCCTCGGACCGGCCGGCCGGGCAGCGTCCGGCCGCGACCGGCAGCACGATCTGGGCGTTCGAGGTGGCCCAGGTGTCGCAGGGTGCTGCCCCGTCCGGCGGGGCAGGGGAGCAGGCATGACCGCGCCGCAGCAGCCTGCCCACGAGGACGTGCCGGGGATCGTGACCACGGACCCGGGGCCGCAGCAGGCGCCCGGCCAGGGCGAGCAGGCTCCCGAGGAGCAGGGGACCCGGCCGCCGGAGGACCCGGACGGCGAGCCGGGCTTCGCCTAGCCGGCCCAGAAGGCCAGCAGGGCCTTCGCGGTCGCCTCGGGCTGCTCCGCGTTGGGGGAGTGGGCGGCACCCGGGACCACCTCGTACGTCGCGCCGAGCCGCTCGGCCATGTCGGCCTGGACCGGCGGCAGCCAGGCGTCGTCGAGCTCGCCGTGCGCCACCAGCACGCGGACCCCGGTCGCCCGAAGCTCGGCGACCCGGTCCGGCTCGGTGCACAGGGCGTCGCCCATCGCGATGAGCCCGGTCGGGGAGGACGCGATCCACCGGGTCCGCAGGAAGCTCTTGACGGCCTCCGGCACCGGCTGGCCGAGGTTGTCGGTCTGCGACATCGCCTCGGAGGCGTCGGCCACCGCGGCCATGCCGCCGCTCTCGATGACGCCGGGCAGGAAGGGCAGCACGTCGACGCGCGGGCCGGTGAGGGCGACCGGGCCGCTGCCGAGCAGGACCAGGCTGCAGAAGGCCGCCGGGTCGCGCAGCACCGCGGCCCGCGCGACCAGCCCGCCGAAGCTGTGGCCGAGCAGGTGCAGCGGCGTGCCGACCTCCTCCGCGACGGCGAGCACGTCGGCGGCCAGCGCCTCGACTGTGTACGCCGCCGGGTCGTCCGGGCCGGGCGAGGCGTACTGCCCGCGCAGGTCCAGCGCCACGACCCGCCACCCGCCCGCGGCCAGCTCGGGCAGCAGCGGCCCGAAGTCCTCCTTGCTGCCGCTGAAGCCCGGCACCAGCAGCACGGTGCCGCGCGGCTCCCCGGCGGGCAGCAGCTCGACGGCGGCGAGCGGGCCGCCGGGCACCTCGTAGGACACCGTGCGGGCGCCCGGGGGCAGGTCGGCGCTGACGTAGCTCATGCGCCCGAGCCTACGGAGGCGCCGCGGCGACGGGCGGGGCCCGCGACGGGCGGGGCCGCCCGGCCGGGGCCCGGTCCCGCGGACGCGTCCGTAGCCTGGCCCGCATGGACACCCGCACCCTCGGCCGCACCTCCCGCTCCGTCTCCGTCGTCGGCCTCGGCTGCTGGCAGCTGGGGGCGGACTGGGGCGCGGTGAGCGAGGACGACGCGCTCGCCGTGCTGCACGCGGCCGTGGACGCCGGCGTGACCTTCCTCGACACCGCCGACGTGTACGGCGACGGCCGCAGCGAGCGCCTGGTCGGACGGCTGCTGCGCGAGCGCGGCCGCGACGGGCTGACGGTCGCCACGAAGGCCGGCCGGCGCGCGGACCCCTTCGTGCCGGAGGCGTTCACGCTGGAGGCGCTGCGGGCGTGGGTCGACCGCAGCCGGGACAACCTCGGCGTCGACGTCCTGGACCTCGTGCAGCTGCACTGCCCGCCGACGCCGGTGTACGCCGACGACCGGGTCTTCGACGCGCTGGACACGCTGGTGCAGGAGGGCCGGCTGGCGGCGTACGGCGTCTCGGTCGAGACGGTCGACGAGGCGCTGACCGCGATCGCCCGGCCGGGTGTGGCGACGGTCCAGGTGATCCTCAACGTGTTCCGCCGCAAGCCGCTCGAGCAGCTGCTGCCCGCCGCCTCCGCGGCCGGCGTCGGCGTCATCGCCCGCGTCCCGCTGGCCAGCGGCCTGCTCTCCGGCAGGTACGACGAGCAGACGACCTTCGCCCCGGACGACCACCGCAGCTACAACCGCTCCGGCGCGGCGTTCGACGTGGGGGAGACGTTCAGCGGCGTGCCGTACGACGTGGGCGTGGCGGCGGCCCGGGAGGTCGCCGCGCTGACCCCCGAGGGCGCGACCACCGCCCAGCTGGCGCTGCGCTGGGTCATCGACCAGCCCGGCGTCACGACGGTCATCCCCGGCGCGCGCAACGCCGGGCAGGCCCGCGGCAACGCCGCTGCCGCGGAGCTCCCGCCGCTCAGCGACGAGCAGCAGGAGCAGCTGCGGGCCGTCTACGACGAGCGCGTCCGCGAGCACGTGCACGGGCGCTGGTAGCCCCCCGCTCCCCGACGGCGGCGGCTACACCTGCGCCGGGCGCGCCCGCGGGTCCGTGCTCGGGTGCGCGTCGAGCAGCTGCTGGGTGTACGCGTGCTGCGGGTGCTGGAACACCTGCGCCGTCGGCCATCTCCACGATCCGGCCGTCCCGCATCACCGCGACCCGGTCGCACACCTCCGCGGTGACCGCGAGCTGGTGGGCGACGAACAGGATCGACAGGCCGAGCTCGTCGCGCAGGTCCAGGCAGCGCCAGCAGCTGCGCCTGGACGGACACGTCGAGCGCGCTGACGGCCTCGTCGGCCACGAGCACGTCCGGCCCGACCGCGAGCGCCCGGGCCACCGCCACGCGCTGGCGCCGGCCGCCGGACATCTCCCGGGGCAGCCGCTGCGGTGCCCGGCGACAGGTGCACCTGGTCGAGCAGCCGGCGCACGAAGGCGTCGCCGTCCTCGCTGCCCGGCCGGGGGTGGACGCGGCCTGCGGTCGAGACCTGCGCCCGCCGGGTCACCGCGGCGCCGGGCGGGCGCTGCCGCGCAGCAGGTGCGCCAGCCACCCGGCTCCGACGAGCGTGACGAGTCCGAGGGAGGTGCTCGCCGCCGCCAGCGAGAGCGCCGCGGTCAGGCCGGCGGCGACCAGGGGGCCGCCGCTGGACCCCACGTCGGTCACGAGGACCCACAGCCCGAGGAAGGCGCTGCGGTCCTCGCGCGGGGCGGCGTCGGCGCCGAGGGTCTTCACCACGCCCGACCCGAGGCCGCTGCCCAGGCCGAGGACGACGGCGCCCGCGACCAGCCCGGGGACGCTCGCGGCCAGCGGGAGGACGAGGATCCCCAGGCCCATCAGCGCGGCGCAGGGCACGGCGACCCAGGCGCGGCCCCAGCGGTCCATGACCGAGCCCGCGGGGTAGGACAGCGCGAGCTCGACGGCCGCCGTCAGGGCGAACAGCAGCGAGACCGCCTGGGCGGACAGGCCGACCTGGACGGCCCACAGGGGCACGAGCACCGGGCGCAGGCTGCGTGCCGAGGCGATGACCGCCGCGGCCAGGCCCAGGGTGGCCAGCAGCCGCGCGTTCGAGCGGGCGACCGCGACCAGCGAGCTCGGTCGCCGGGTCGGCCCGGCCGGCGCTGCCGTGCCGGTGCTGAGCGGGTGTCCCCGCTCGCCCAGCCACGCGGCCAGGCCGGCCAGGGCGCCGGCGCCCGCCCCGACGAGGTACGCGCCGCGCGCGCCGAGCGGCACCTGCGCGGCGGCGGCGAGCAGCGGCCCGACGAGCAGGCCCACCCGTCCGACGCCGCCGAGGGTCGACATCGCGCGGGCCCGGAAGGCCGGCGGCACGACGTCGACGACGTGGGACTGCCGCGCGACGTTGAACGCCGCGGCCCCCGCGCCGGCGAGCAGGGCCACGGCGCCGAGGACCGGGACCGTCGAGGCGGCGAACGCGATCGACCAGCAGGCGCAGACGACCAGGCTCGCCCCGACCAGCACCCGCCGGTCGCCGTACCGCGCCGCGAGCACCCCGGCCGGCACCGAGCCGCCGAGCTGCCCGACCCCGACCAGCGCGGCGACGGCCGCAGCGGTCGAGGGGGAGGCCCCGAACCGCTGGGCGGTGAGCACCAGGGCCGGCAGGACCGCGCCCTGCGCCAGGTACGCGAGTCCCGTGGGCAGGAGCACGCTGGTCGCCAGCCGCCGCCACGGCAGGCGCTCACCGCCCGCGGGCGTCGCCGTCATGCCGTCATGCCGGGGCTGCCCGGCCGGTCCGCGCGCGGGTCGCGGCGGCGCGGTCAGCGCGCGGACGCACGTCGCGCAGCGGGCCAGGTGAGCTGCTCCACCGTGCGGCGGTCCCGGGGTGCGGGCCCGGTGCCGCTGCCCGCCCCCGACCGCGGGCGCCCGAAGGCCGTCATGGTCGTGACCTCCCAGTGGTCCGGCACGTCGAACTCCGCCGCGAGCTCCGCGCGCCGGAACGCGCGGAACTGCCGGCCGGACAGGCCCAGCGCCTGCGCCTGCAGCGTCATGTGCGCGACGGCCTGCCCGAGGTCGTACAGGGAGAACTCGGAGTACTCCCACTCGGTGTCCTCGACGCGGCGGTGCGCCAGGTTCGCCACCAGCAGGCTCGCGCCGGGCGCCCAGGCCGCCGAGCTCCCGGCCAGGTGCCGCACCAGGCGCGCGTGCACCGCGTCCCCGCGCACCCCGACGAGGAACGCCCACGGCTGGGCGTTGCCCGCCGATGGTGCCCACCGGGCGGCCTCGAGCAGCAGGGCGACCTCCGCCTGGCCGACGCGGTGGGACGCGTCGAAGACCGTGGGGCTCCAGCGGGCGGCCAGCAGGGGGTGCAGCGCGGGAGCGACGTCGGGGTCCACGCGGGCGAGGGTGGCACGAGGCCGACCTGTGCGGACGCGGCACCCGGCCCTCGCGCGCGCCTCCCGGGGCTCCTGCGCCCGGGCGGGCTGACACACTGCGCCGGTGAGCTGCTGGTGACGACCGCCCTCGCGGCACCGCCGGTGGGACACCCCTGGCGGTGGGCGCTGGCCGTGGCGGTGGGCTGGCGGCTGGCGGTCTTCGCGGCGGCCTTCGGGCTCCCGGCCCTGGCGCCGGCCGCCTTCCCCGACCTCGGGGCCGTCGTCGTCAACGCGCTGGCGTGCCTGGTCCCGCTCGCCGTCATCGCCCGGCTCGGCTGGTGGGACCTGCCGTGGCTCGCCGTGCGCCCACGCCGCTGGCTGCCCCTGGTCCCCCTGGCCGTGCTCTACGCCGCGCGGCTCGTCTTCGGCTGGGACCTCGGCCTGACGCAGGCCCTCAGCACGGTCGCGCTCGTGCTGGTCGCGGCGACCAGCGAGGAGCTCTACTCCCGGGGGGTCGTGCAGGAGCTGCTGCGGGCCGTACGACCGCGAGGGCGGGCCGTCGCCGTGGGCCTGCTGTTCGGCCTGGGTCACCTGCTGTCCGGGATCGTGTTCGGCCGCGAGCTCGGCTACCTCGCCTTCCAGGTGCCGCACGCGGTGGTCCAGGGCTTCGCCCTCGCCGCCCTGCGCATGCGCGTGGAGTCGCTCTGGCCGCTCGTCCTGCTGCACGCGCTGAGCAACCTGCTCGTGCTCGCGGCGCCCCCCGGCGCCGTGCCGGACTCCTGGGAGGCGTTCCAGCTCGTTGTCACGCTGGCCACCGGCCTCGTCCTGGTGCGGCAGCACGAGCGCGAGGTGTCGGGCGCAGGCTGAGCCGCTCAGGCGTCGCGGCCCGTCGGGTGCAGCACGACCTCCGACAGCACGCCGTCCGCGACCTCGGCGGTGAGGAAGGTGCAGACCGGCTGACGGCGACGGTCGGTGGGGGAGCCCGGGTTGAGCAGCCGCAGCCCGCTCGCCGCGGTGGTGTCCCAGGGGATGTGGCTGTGCCCGAACACCAGCAGATCGGCGTCGGGGAAGGCCACGGCCGCCCGTGCCTCACGGCCCGCGGCAGCCCCCGTCTCGTGCACGACGGCGACGCGCACGCCCCCGAGCGTCGCGGTCGCGACCTCCGGCAGCCGGGCGCGCAGCGCGCGCCCGTCGTTGTTGCCGTAGCAGGCGAGCAGCTGCGCCGACCGTGCCTCGAGCCGGTCCAGCAGGGCCACGTCCACCCAGTCCCCGGCGTGCACGACGACGTCGGCGCGCTCCACCTGCGCCCAGACCTGGGCGGGCAGGTCGCGGGCGCGCCGGGGGACGTGGGTGTCGGCGAGCAGCAGCAGGCGCACGTGCGGGTGGTGCCCGCGCGGCCGCGTCCCCGCACGTGCGTGGGGGAGGCGGCTCCGCCCGGCCGCCGGCGTCGCACCGGGCCAGCCGGGTGGGGGAGCGGGCCCCGCCGCCCGGCCGCGTCGTACCTCGCTCGCCCGCAGAGCGGCGCTACTCCGCCGCGGGCGTGCTCTCGGCGGTCACCTCGGCGCCGGCCTCGGCGCCCTTGCCGCGACCCCGGCCACCCCGGCGACGCCGGCGTGCCGGAGCGTCGGAGGAGCCCTCACCGGACGGCTCCGCGGCCGGGGCCTGCGCCGGCACCTCGCCGAGGGCCAGGCCCGCGCCGCGCGTACGGCGGCGGGGGCTGCCGGTGCGCTTGGGCAGCTGCGGCGCCTCGTCGGCGACGGCCTCGTCGCGGGCCGGACGGTCGCGGCCGGTGTCCCGGCCGCTGTCGCGTCCACCCCTGGCCGGCGCCTTCGGCCGCCGCCCGGTCTCGCCCACGTCCTCGAGCGTCTCGGCGTCCAGGCCCTCGCGGGTACGGGCGGCGCGCGGCAGCCGGCCGCCGGTGCCCTTCGGGATGTCGAGGTCGGTGAACAGGTGCGGGCTGGAGCTGTAGGTCTCGGGCACCTCGCCGAACGGCAGGTCCAGGGCCTTGTTGATGAGCCCCCACTTGGGGATGTCGTCCCAGTCCACGAAGGTGACGGCGACGCCCTTCGCGCCCGCGCGGCCGGTGCGGCCGATGCGGTGCAGGAAGGTGCGCTCGTCGTCGGGGCACTGGTAGTTCACGACGTGCGTCACGTCCTGCACGTCGATGCCGCGGGCCGCGACGTCGGTCGCGACCAGGACGTCGATCTTGCCGCTGCGGAAGGCCCGCAGCGCCTGCTCGCGGGCGCCCTGCCCGAGGTCGCCGTGCACGGCGGCGGCCGCGAAGCCGCGGTCGACCATGTCGGCGGCGACCTTGTCGCACGTGCGCTTGGTGCGGCAGAAGACCATCGTCAGCCCGCGACCCTCGGACTGCAGGATGCGCGCGAGGACCTCGCCCTTGTCCATGGCGTGCGTGCGGTAGACGAACAGCCGGGTCTCGGGGACCGTCCGGTTCTCGTTGGCCTCCTCGGCGCGGATGTGGGTCGGCTGGCGCATGAAGCGCCGGGCCATCGTCACGACCGGGCCGGGCATCGTGGCCGAGAACAGCATGGTCTGGCGCTCGGACGGGGTCTGCTCGAGGATGCGCTCGACGTCCGGCAGGAAGCCGAGGTCGAGCATCTCGTCGGCCTCGTCGAGGACGAGGACCTCGACCTGACTGAGGTCCAGGTGGCCCTGGCGGGCCAGGTCGAGCAGCCGGCCGGGGGTGCCCACGACGACCTCGACGCCGCGGCGCAGCGACTCGACCTGCGGCTCGAAGGCGCGCCCGCCGTAGATCGTCTGCACCCGAACGCCGCGGGTCTTGCCGGCGACCTCGAGGTCGCTCGCCACCTGCACGCACAGCTCGCGCGTCGGGACGACGACCAGGGCCTGCGGGACGCCGTTGCTGCCCTCGGCCTTGTTCTTCACGTTCTGCAGCAGGGGGACGCCGAAGCCGAGCGTCTTGCCGGTGCCGGTGCGTGCCTGGCCGATGAGGTCCTGACCGGCCAGGGCGATCGGCAGGGTCATGGTCTGGATGGCGAACGGCGCGGTGATGCCGACCGCCGCGAGGGCCTCGACCGTCTCGGGCCGGGCGCCGAGGGCGGCGAAGCCGTTGGGCACGGCCGCAGCGCTGGTGGCAGTGACCTCGCCGGGCGCGGGGCTGGTGTCGCTGGGAGCGGTGTCGCTGGGGCTGGTCTGGCTGGGGCTGGTCTGGCTGGGAGTCAGGATCGTGCCTCTCATCACCGCGCGGGCCCGGCAGGGGGCTCGCAGCGGGAGCCCCGGCCCGCGCGAGCGGGGGCGGGAGGCCGACCGGCGCGCCACGGAGAGCGGTCCGCGCACACGGAGCGGAGCGGCGACTGCCACTCCGACACGCCCATGCTACCGGCTAGTGTGCCGAGCCTGGGCGACACGCGGAGGTGGGCCGTGGATGCTCGGCTGGACGCCCCCACGGTGGACCTGCTGGGAGTGCTGGCGTACGGCGAGCTGACCGCGTTCGAGCGGCTCGCGAGCGACGCGCGGCTCGCGCCGTCGGTGGCCGACAAGGTCGCGCTCGCGAGCATGGCCGCCGCGGAGTTCGACCACTTCCGCCGGCTGCGCGACCACCTGGCCGAGTGCGGCGTGGACCCGCAGGCGGCGATGGAGCCGTTCGTGCGCCCGCTGGACGCCTTCCACGACTCGACCGAGCCGAACGACTGGCTCGAGGGGCTGATCAAGGCGTACGTCGGCGACGGGCTGGCGACCGACTTCTACCGGGAGGTGGCGGGCTCGCTGCCGGACTCCGCCACGCGCTCCCTCGTGCTCGAGGTCCTCGACGACACCGGCCAGGCGTCCTTCGTCGTCGCGCGGGTGACGGAGGCGATCAGGGCGCAGCCGGCCGTCGCCGGGCGGCTGGCCCTGTGGGGGCGCCGCCTGGTCGGCGAGGCCTTGATCCAGGCGCAGCAGGTCGCGGTCGACCGTGACGCCCTCACCGAGCTGCTCATCCGGCGCGGCGACCTCGCCGGGGTCACCGGCCTGCTCAACCACCTCACGGGCAACCACAGCGCCCGCATGGCGGCGATGGGCCTGCAGGCCTAGCAGCCGCAGCCCCGGGCCGGCAGTCCCGGCTTCGCGGGCAGCGCCTGGCCTGGCTGGGCATCACCGGGCCAGGTCAGCGCTGCCCGGACATGCCGAGGGCCGGCGTCCCTGGCGGGAGCCGGCCCTCGAGACGTGCTGTGCGGACTAGATGCGCGCGCGCGAGTTGCGGGTCACGGCGTTGTACACGAGCAGGGCGATGATCGCGCCGATGATCGCGCCGATGATGCCGCTCGGCTGGAAGAACCCGTCGCTGGAGTCCTTGCCGAAGATGAGCTTGCCGAGGAAGCCGCCGATGAAGGAGCCGACGATCCCCAGCAGGATGGTCTTCGGGATGCTCATGGAGTCGTCGCCGGGGACGAGCGCGCGAGCGATGAACCCGGCGATGGCGCCGACGATGATCATGCTGATGATGAGGCCGATCACAGGGTGCTCCTAGATGTGGGGGCCGACGGCCCGTTCGCACCACGTATCCCCAGTTGCGGGATCATCATTCCTGTGGTCGTGCCCGAGAAGGTGAGATCACCCTGTCGGACGCACCCTCCCGGCCTACATGGCGCCGAAGCCCACCCGGCGCTGCTCGGTCTCCGCGATCTCGACGTAGGCCAGCTTGTCCGCGGGCACGAGCACGCGACGGCCCTTGTCGTCCACCAGGGTGAGCACCCCGAGGTCGGCCCGCAGGGAGTCCTGCACGAGCGCGGCGACCTCGTCGGGGCTCTGCGCGCTCTCCAGCACGAGCTCGCGCACGGCGTACTGCACGCCGATCTTGACCTCCACCGATGTCCTCCGTCTGTCGTCCTGACTGCCTGCTCCGAGGCTAGCCCGGCCGGCAGCCGCGGGCCCGTCCGTCCGCGCACAGCGCAACGGCGGCGTCCGTCAGCCCGTGAGCGGAGCTCCGGAGATGCCGCGCCAGGACAGCCCCACCAGCAGCTCCACGGCGCGCTCCTTGGGCAGGCGCCGCTCGGAGGTCAGCCACCAGCGCGCCCCCACCTCGGCCAGGCCCGCCAGGCCCACCGAGAGCAGCAGGGCCTCCTCCTCGCGGAAGCCGGTGTCGTGCGCGATCGTCTCCGCGATCGCCTCGACGCACTGCTGCGTCATGCGCTCGACCCGCTCGCGGACCGCCGGCTGGCTGCGCAGGTCGCTCTCGAACAGCAGGCGGAAGGCCCCCTCGCGGTCCGAGCCTCCGCCGTCCACGAAGTCGAAGTAGACGGCGAACGACGCGGCGACGCGCTGGCGGTTGTCCGGCGTCGAGTCGAGCGCGCTGCGCACCTTGCTCACCAGGTCCACGGCGTGCTGGTCGAGCAGCGCCAGGTAGAGCTCGAGCTTGCCCGGGAAGTGCTGGTAGAGCACCGGCTTGCTCACGCCCGCCCGCTCGGCGATGTCGTCCATCGCCGTGGAGTGGTAGCCCTGCGCGACGAAGACCTCCTGAGCCGCCCCGAGCAGCTGCTTGCGCCGGGCCTGCCGCGGCATGCGGGTGCCACGGGGAGGCACGCCCCGGCCGCCGTCCACCACGGAAGTCACGCCTCGACCCTGCCACAGCACGTGCGGGTGGCGCGCGGGAGAGACGCACGTGTACGGCGCGCAACGGCCCGGTGGCCGGTGCGGGACGGGCCGCCCCGCCGCGGGGCGCTCAGCGGTGCTCCGACACGGCCGGGCGACCCCGAGCGGGGCGGGCCTGCGTCACGCCGGCTCCTGCCCGGACAGCTCGCGGTTGCCGATGCGGGTGCGCCGGGCGTCCACCACGCGGTCCGGGTTGCGCCGCAGGTACTCCTGCTCGAGCTCGGCGGTGCGCGTCGTGTGGAAGCTGAGCGCGTCCTCGCTGCCGTGCAGGAAGGTGTCGTGCCGGGTCTCGTGCAGGTGCTCGAGCTCGCGCTCGAGCGCCTCGTCCTGAAGGTCGCGGGCAGCGATGCCGGTCACGGGAGGTCCTCTCGGTGGGGCTCGACGGGGGAAGGTGCACAGGTGCACAGGTGCGGCTCGGCCCTACCCGGGTAGCGGCGCCCCATGACCGATTCTCCCGCAGCCGTCGTCTTCGACGTCGACGGCACCCTGCTCGACACCAACTACCTGCACGTCATGGCCTGGTGGGAGTCCTTCCTGGCCGCGGAAGAGCAGGTGAGCTGCTTCGACATCCACCGCAACATCGGCCGGGGCTCCCCGGACCTCGTCCACGAGCTGCTCGGGCGCGAGGACGAGGGCATCGTGGACGGGCACAGCGAGCGCTTCGCCGAGCTGCGCAGGCGCATGATCCCCTACCACCGGGCCGCCGAGCTCGTGCGCGAGTGCTCCCGCCGCGGGCTGAAGGTCGTGTGGGCGACCAGCGGGGCGCCCGAGGACGTGGACGACTTCCGCAGCGCGCTCGACTGCGACGACGCGGTCGACGACATCGTCAACTCCGGCGACGTCGAGAACAGCAAGCCGGCGCCCGACATCGTCCAGGCCGCGCTGGAGGCAGCCGGCGTGAGCCCGGACCGCGCGGTGATGGTCGGCGACACCGTGTACGACATCCGCGCGGCCAAGGCGGCCGGCGTCGCCTGCATCGCGCTGCTGGGCGGCGGGATCGGTGAGCAGGAGCTGCGCCAGGAGGGGCCGGCCGCGATCTACGGCAACTGCTCTGAGCTGCTCGACGGCCTGGACGACTCCCCGATCGGGGCCCTGCTGCGCTGAGCGCGCCGGCGGCTGCTCAGCCCAGCAGGGGCGCCCACAGGTCGCCGTGCTCCTGCACCCGCGCGAGCACGTCGTCGGTGGTGAACACCAGGTCCTCCGGCGCCCGGCACGCCTCCACCTCGTCCCACGTCACCGGCGTGGACACGGTGGGGTGCGGCCGGGCGCGCAGGGAGAACACGCTCACCGTCGTCTTGGCGAACGAGTTCTGCGACCAGTCGACGAGGACCTTGCGGGGCCGCAGCGCCTTCGTCATGCGGTGCACCACCAGCCCGGGGTGCGAGACCTCGAGCCGCTGGGCGAGCGCCTTGGCGTACGACGAGGTGTCCGCCTGCGGGGCGCGGGCTGCCAGCTGCATGCCCTTGCTGCCGCTGATCTTGGCGAACACCTCGACCCCCTCGGCCTCCAGGTGCTCGCGCAGCAGCAGCGCGACCTCGCAGCACTCCACGATCGTCGCGGGCGGCCCCGGGTCCAGGTCGAGCACGAGCAGGTCGGGCCCCTCCCCGCCGACCTTCCACTGCGGCGTGTGCAGCTCCAGGCAGGCCAGGTTGACGACCCACACCAGCCCGGGCACGTCCTCGACCACCGCGTAGTCGATCGTCTCGCGCTGCTTGGTCGAGCCGGGCGAGGCCAGCCGCTCCACGCGCAGCCAGTCCGGGCGGTAGGACGGCGCGTTCTTCTCGTAGAAGCTGTGGCCCTGCACCCCGTCCGGGTAGCGCTTGAGCGTCAGGGGCCGGTCGGCCATGTGCGGCAGCAGCAGCGGCGCGATGCGCGTGTAGTAGTCGAGCACCTGCCCCTTGGTGAACCCCGTCTCCGGGTAGAGCACCTTGTCCAGGTTCGACAGCGTCAGCTGCCGGCCGTCGACCTCCACCTGGACCTTCACGAGCCTGGCACCGTGACCTTCACTCGCGCACCACCTGTCCCGGGTCGAGGTCGTCGCGCAGCCCCTTGTACGAGGGGTGCCGCAGCCGGCCGTCGCGCGTCCACGCCGTGTACTCCACCTCGGCGACGAGCTCGGGGCGCACCCAGCGGGCGAGCCGGGCGTGCTCGCGGGGGACCTCGCACGGCGGCTCGTCCGCGTGCAGGGGGGCCAGCAGGGAGCCGAGCATGCGCAGGACCGGGGCGGAGAAGCCGGTGCCGACGTGCCCGGCGTAGGCCAGCCCGTCCTCGCCCTGGACGCCGAGCAGCAGGGAGCCGAGCTGTCCGGCGCGGCCGCCCTCGCCGGGCTTCCAGCCGATGACCACCGCGCTCTGGCGGCGGACGTTCTTCACCTTCACCCAGCACTCGCTGCGCCGCCCGGGCTGGTACGGGCTGTCGCGGCGCTTGGCGACCACGCCCTCCAGGTGCTGCTCGCGGGTGGAGGCCAGCAGCGCCGCGCCGTCCTGCGGGAACGACGGGGGGACCTGCAGGCCCGCGCCGCCGGGCGCCAGCTCCTCGAGCAGCGCGCGCCGCGCGTCGTACGGCTCGTCGAGCAGCGAGCGGCCGTCGAGGTGCAGCAGGTCGAACGCGATGAGCGCGATCGGCGTCCGCGCGCGCAGGGCGGCGGAAGGACGGCCGACGTGCATGCGGGACTGCAGCAGGCCGAAGTCCGGCCGCCCGGCGGCGTCGAAGGCCACCACCTCCCCGTCGAGCAGGGCGTCGTGGCCGCCGAGGTCGACCGCCGCGAGCTCCGGGTAGGAGCCGGTCACGTCGTTGCCGGCCCGGGAGCGCAGCTGCACCCGGCCGTCCTCGACCGCGACGAGGGCGCGCACGCCGTCCCACTTCACCTCGTAGGACCACCCGCCGTCCTCGCGCGGCAGGTCCCCGGCCGTCGCCAGCATCGGCGCGAGCTCGCGGGGGACCGTCACGGGCACCACGTACCCGCGAACCGGGGCATGATCCTCCTCAGCCGACGTCGAGGGAGGGCACGTGAGGTCGATCTGGAAGGGCGCCATCAGCTTCGGGCTGGTGACGATCCCGGTGAAGCTCTACAGCGCCACCGAGCCCAAGGACGTCTCCTTCCACCAGGTCCGGCGCTCCGACGGCAGCCGCATCAAGTACAAGCGGGTGTCGGCCGTGGACGGCGAGGAGGTCCCGTACGGCGAGATCGCCAAGGGCTACGAGCTGTCCAGCGGCGAGACGGTGGTGCTCACCGACGAGGACTTCAAGGACCTGCCGCTGACGACCAGCCGGGCGATCGACGTGCTGCAGTTCGTGCCGCTCGAGCAGGTCGACCCCATCTACTTCGAGAAGAGCTACTACCTCGAGCCGGACAAGGCCGGCGTGAAGCCGTACGCGCTGCTGCGCGACGCGCTCGACGAGTCGGGCAAGGTCGCGCTGGTGAAGGTGGCGCTGCGCAACCGCGAGTCGCTCGGCACGTTGCGGGTCCGCGACGGGGTGTTCGTGCTCGAGACGATGCTGTGGCCGGACGAGGTGCGCACGCCGGACTTCGGGTTCCTCGACGAGGACATCGAGGTGCGGTCGCAGGAGCTCGTGATGGCCGGGTCGCTCATCGAGACGCTGTCCGGCGACTTCGACCCGCTGCAGTACAAGGACAGCTACCGCGAGGCGCTCCAGCAGGTCATCGAGGCCAAGGTCGCGGGCTCGGAGGTCGTGCAGCCCACGGAGGCGCAGCCGACCGCCGGCACCGTCGTGGACCTCATGGCGGCCCTGCGCGCCAGCGTGGAGGCGGCCAAGAAGGGGCGCGGGGAGCAGGACGCGCCGCCCGCCCCCGACGAGACGGCGCCCCGCAGGCGGTCCGCGGCCGAGGAGGCGGCCGGCGGGTCCGAGCCGGCCGAGGAGCAGGAGAGGCCGGCAGCCGCGCGTCCGGCGGCGAAGAAGGCTCCCGCCAGGAAGGCGCCGGCGAAGAAGGCCGCGGCGGCGCAGGAGCCCGCCGCCGAGCAGCCCGCGGCCAAGCGGGCTCCCGCCCGGGCGAAGAAGGCCGCCGCCGAGCAGCCCCCGGCCAAGAAGGCTTCCGAGCGGTCCCGCCGCAGCGCGTAGCCACCGGGCACCGGCGGCGGGAACCCTGCCGGGAGGCGCCGCCGGGCCCGGTGCGCGGACGTCCTGCGGCAGTACTGTCCGTCCCCGTGCTCCCCGCGCCCGGCTCTCCGCATGACGGGGCAGCAGGTCCGGGCCTGGACGCCGAGGGCCGCGAGCGGCGGCACGCCGCCGTGCGCCGGCTCCTGCCGGCCCTGGACGACACCGTCGGGCTCGACCGCCTGACCCGGCTGGCGGCCCTGCTGCTCGACGCCCCGCGCGCGCAGGTCTCGCTCATCAGCGACGTCCAGGTGGTCGTCAGCAGCCACGGCGGGCAGCTGCCCCCCGAGCAGCGGCGCGGCCCGCTGGAGGACAGCCTGTGCACGGTGACGGTCCAGGGCGGCCGGCCGCTCGCGGTGGGCGACGCGCTGCTCGACGCCCGGGTCTCCGGCCTCCCGCCGGTCGTCCGGGGCGCCGTGCGCGCCTACCTCGGGGTCCCGCTGCGGGACAGCTCCGGCACACTGCTGGGCGCGCTGTGCGTCCACGACGTCACGCCCCGGGTCTGGTCCCCGCAGCAGGTCGGCGTCCTCGCCGAGCTGGCCGAGTCGGTGGTGGCCGAGCTGGAGCTGCGCGCCGTCACCGGCGAGGCGAGCGCCTCGGCGACCCGGCTCGGGCTGGCCCTGGAGGCCGCCGACATCGGGAGCTTCGACCTGGACCCGTCCACCGGCGCGCTGAGCTGGGACGAGCGCCTCATCCGGCTGTTCGGCCACCAGCCCGGGAGCGTCGACGCGCACGTGGACAGCCTCACCCGCCGGGTGCACCCGGAGGACCGCGAGCGCGTCGTGGAGGCCATCGAGCGGGCCGTGGCGACCTCCGGCGAGCTGGCGTCGGAGTTCCGCGTGGTCCGCGGGGGCGGCGACGTGCGCTGGGTGGAGGCCCGGGGCCGCGTGCTGGAGGGCGGCGCCCGGCGTGGCCGCCTGCTCGGGGTCGCGTACGACAGCACCGAGCTGCGCGCCGCCCGCGACCGTTTCGCCCGCGTGCTCGAGTCGATGGGCGAGGCGTTCTTCGCGCTGGACCGCGACTGGCGCTTCACGTACGTCAACCGGCGCGCGGAGCGGCTGCTCGGCCGCCCGCGCGAGGAGCTGCTGGGGGCCGTGCTGTGGGAGGAGTTCCCGGAGGCGGTGGGCAGCCAGTTCGAGGAGCACTACCGGGGCGCGGTCGAGCGCGACGAGCCGGTCACCTTCGAGCAGGTGTACGAGCCCCTGGACAGCCGGTTCGACGTGTCGGCGTGGCCGGGGCCGGACGGCCTGTCGGTCTACTTCCGCGAGATCAGCCACCGCTGGCTGGCGGAGCAGGAGCGCGAGCGGGCGTACGCCGAGCGCGAGCAGGCCGTCGTCGAGCGGGAGCGCGCGTACGCCTCCGCGGAGGCCGCGGCCGCCCGGCTGGCGCTGCTCGCCGACGCCTCCACGCGGCTGGCCGAGTCCCTCGAGCCGCGGCAGGTGCTCGAGCGCCTCACCGACCTGGTGGTCCCGGCGCTCGGCGCCGCGGTGGTGGTGGGCTTGGTCGCCGACACGGCGGCGAGCCTGCTGGGACCGGACGTCCCGGGCGGCCCCGACCGGGTGCACGTGGTGCACGTGGCCCACGCGTCCGGGGAGCGCCGGGAGACGATCGCCGCGAGCCTGGCCGAGCTGTCGCTGAGCACCGACGACGAGCTCGGCCTCGGCTCCGTCGTGCGCACCGGGCGCGTGGAGTGGCTGCCCTCCGTGCCTCCCGGCGCGCTCGCGGCGCTCGCGCCCGACCCCGCGTCCCGCGCCGCGCTGCAGGCCATGGACCTGCAGTCCGCCCTCACCGTGCCGCTGGTCAACCGCGGCCGGGTGCTCGGGGCGCTGACGGTCGCCCACCCGAGCGGGGGAGCGGTCGACCGGGCGCTGCTCGGCGACCTCGCGGGCCGCGCCGCCGTCGCCCTGGACAACGCCCTGCTGTACGGCGCCGAGCGCCGCACCGGCATCACCCTGCAGCGCAGCCTGCTGCCCGGCGAGGTCCCGGTGGTGCCGGGCCTGGCCACCGCAGCGCGCTACCTGCCGGGCGCGGCCGGGGCCTTCGTCGGCGGCGACTGGTACCAGGGGGTCCGGGTCGGCGACGGCCTGCTGCTGGCCATGGGCGACGTCATGGGCCACGGCATGCGCAGCGCCGCGCGCATGGGCCAGCTGCGCGCGATCGTGGCGACCCTCGCGCTGGAGGGCCACCCGCCCGGCCGGCTGCTGACCCGCCTGGCCGAGAACGCCTCCGTCCTGCTCGACCTCGACCTGGCGACCCTGCTGCTGGCGCACTACGACCCGGCGGCGCTCTCGCTCACGCTCGCCTCGGCGGGGCACCCGCCGCCGCTGCTCGCGCCGCTGGAGGGCCCGCCGCGCTTCCTCGAGGTGGACCCGGGCCCCCCCATCGGCACGTTCGCGGTGGAGTACGAGGAGACCGTGGTGCCGCTGACCGCGGGCGACACGCTCGTCCTCTACACCGACGGGCTCGTCGAGGAGCGCGCCGAGTCGCTGGACGTCGGGCTCGAGCGCCTGCGCCGGTCAGTCGAGGGCGTACGGCTGCCGCCCCACCAGGTGGCCGACCACGTGCTGGCCGCGCTCGGGCGCGGCTCCGGCGCCGCGGACGACGTCGCGCTGCTCGTGGTGAGCCTGCTCCTGGAGCAGGGAGCCGCGTGAGCGCCGCCGGCCGGAGGGCACGGGGGCTCCCGGCCGGGCCGGGAGGGCGCGCGGTGCGCGGGCCGGTGCTGCACCGCGGGCCGCTGCCGGAGCTCACCGACCACCTCCCGCCCTGGCCGGGGGAGCAGCGCGGGGACCTGGTCGTGCGGCGCGGTCCGGCCGGTGGCGCCGAGCCCGCCCTGTTCGTGCACGGGCTGGGCGGCTCGTCCACCAACTGGACGGACCTCGTGGCGCTGCTCGCCGGGCGGCTGGACTGCGAGGCCCTGGACCTGCCCGGCTTCGGGCACAGCCCGCCGCCGGCCCAGGGCTACCGGCTGGGCTCACACGTGCGCGCGGTCGTGCGCCACCTCGAGCAGCGCGCGGCCGGTCCGGTCCACCTGTTCGGCAACTCGCTCGGCGGGGCGGTGTGCACGCTGGTCGCCGCGAAGCGGCCCGACCTGGTCCGCACCCTCACGCTGATCTCCCCGGCGCTGCCCGACCTGCGGCCCCGGCAGGGCGGCGACCCGCGGCTGCCCCTGCTGCTGCTGCCCGGGTTCGAGAGCCTCGCGCGCCGCCAGCTGGCCCGCCGCACCCCCGAGCAGCGCGCCCGGGCGGTCGTACGGCTGTGCTTCGCCGACCCGTCGTGCGTCTCCCCGCGGCGGCTGGAGGAGTCGATCGAGGAGGTGCGCCGGCGCAGCGGCCTCGCCCACGACGGCGATGCCTTCACGCGCTCCCTGCGCGGGCTGATCGGCAGCTACCTGGTGACCGGGCCGCGGGCGCTGTGGCGCCAGGCGGCCCGGATCAGCGCGCCCACGCTGCTGGTCTGGGGCGCGCAGGACCGGCTGGTGGACGTGCGGATCGCACCGCGTGCCGCCCGCACCATCCCGGACTGCCGGCTGATGGTGCTCGAGGGCGTGGGCCACGTCGCGCAGATGGAGCGGCCGGACGTGGTGGCGCGCGCCTTCCTGGGGATGCTGGACGAGATCGGGCAGCCCCGCGAGGGCGCTGTCGAGGCACACGAGCACGGCCCGCGATGACATCATCCGCGCGGGACAGCGGGACGAGGGAGGACGACGTCGTGGACGAGGACCAGCGCGCAGGCGCTGCAGGGCCGGCGGGGGCGTCGGCCCAGGCCGGACCGGTGTCGGAGCGCATGCAGGCCCTGCTGTCACGGGCCGTGGAGGACCAGCTGGGGGAGCAGCGTTCGGTCTCCGGGGTGCTCGCCGACCTGCAGGCCCAGGTCGCGGCGGTGGGCAACGCCCTGCAGGCCGCCGCGTCGGGCGTGGGGCTCGACCGGCTGGGTGCCGACCTGACGGCGCAGACCCTCGAGGTGCGCCGCACCGTCGCCGCGCTCGGTGAGCGGCTCGACGACCTCTCGGCCCGGCTGGACGAGGTGTCCAGCTCCACCTCGACCGGCACGCAGGGCGCCGAGGACGTCGCCGTGCGCCTCACCGCGCTCGCCTCCGACGTCGCGGGCCAGGGGGCTGCGGTCGGGGAGCTGGCCGACGCCGTCCAGGCCTTCCCGCGCGCGCTGGCCGCGCTGCAGCGCGACCTCGCCGGGCTGCACGACCGGTTCACGCCGCTGGCGGGGCTGCGCGACGAGGTCGTGCAGCTCGGGGCCCTGCCCGCCGGGGACGTCCTGCGCCCCGAGCTCGAGGCCCTGCGCGCGCAGGTCGACGGGCTGGCCACGGTGCCGCAGCTGCACGAGGTGCGCGACCAGGTCCGGGAGTCCGTGGTCGAGGCGCTCGGCGCCCAGCCGTACGTCGACCCCCTCGAGCTCAGCGGCACGCTGGCCGGGGTCCGCGAGGACCTCGACGGGGTCGCGGGGAGCATCGCGTCGCTCGCGTTCCCGAGCCCCGACGAGCTCGCGGAGGCCGTCGCGCCGCGGGTCGCGGAGCTCGTGCTGGAGCGCGTCGGGGCGGTGCTCGTCGAGCAGGTCGGGGCCGCCGCCGGCGAGCAGGTGCTGCTGGGCGTGCGCGACGTGGTGCGGGAGGTCAGCGCCGACAGCGAGCGGCGCGTGCTCGCGCACGTCGACGACGCTGTCCTGGCCCTCGCCGAGGCCCTGCTCCGGCGCCGCCGCGCCGCGGACGCGGAAGGGGTGCCGAGGGCCGCGGAGCCGGTCCTGGACCGGCCGGCCGCGCCCGCGACCGTGCGGACGACCGCGCCCGCTGCCGTCACGGAGGCCGCGGCGCCCGCGCCGCTCGCGTCTCCCGCGCCGTCCGGTACGGCGGCCGCCTCCGGGGCTCCTGCTGCCACGGCCCCCGCCGCACCGACCGCGGCGCCCGGCGCACCGGCTCCCGCTGCCACGGCCCCCGCCGCACCGACCGGCTCACCGGCTCCCGTCGGCCTGTCGGCCGTCTCCGCAGCCCCGTCCGCGGCTCCCGCCGGCGCGTCGGCCGGTCCCGCAGCCCCGTCGGCCGGTCCCGCAGCCTCGTCCGCGGCTCCAGCGGGCCCGTCGGCGGCTCCCGCAGGCCCGTCCGCCGGTCCTGCAGGCGCGTCCTCGGCTCAGGCCGGCCCGTCGGCCGTGTCCTCGGGAGCCTCCACGGCTCCCGCCGCTTCGCCGAGTGCTGCCCCGGCGGCAGCCCGGCCGACGGTCGACGGCAGCGGCCAGCCGGACCGGCCGCACGGCGCGGGTGCCGGCGAGCCCACCCGGCAGCCGCGCGCCTCCGACGCGGAGCTGGCCGCTCCGGCAGGCAGCGCGCGGGAGGGCGACACCGTCCCTGACGTCCTGGCCGCAGCAGGCCCCGTGCCGGCGGGGACGGGCTCCGCCGGCAACCACCCGCCCGCCGACTCCTCGGGCGCTCCCGCGACGGCGCCACAGCCCGGCGCTGCCGGGTCGCCCGTGACGGTGGGCCCGTCCCGCGACGGCGCCGGTGACCCCGCTCCCCGCGGTGCGCAGCCCACGCCGGTGGACGCGGTCGACGAGTCCGGCGCGACGCTCGGAGGCGGCGGCTCGGAGGAGCCGACGTCCCCCACCGGTGCCCCTGACACCTCCGGTCCGGACGGCGGACCCGGGTTCGAGCGGTCTGCGGGCGACGGACCTGCCTCCCGGCAGCCGCGTCCCATGCGCTCGCCCCGCCCGGCGATCAGCGAGAGCAGGGCGCCACGGCCCCAGGCGCGGCCCGGCCGGCCGGCGCCTGCGCCGCGCCCGCGCGCCCAGCGCGGACCCGGCCAGCCCGGCACCGACCAGCCCCGCCCGGGTCAGCCGGGAGCCGCACCTGTGCGCCCGGGTCAGCCCGGCCCGGGGGCGGCAGCAGCGGCGCCGCCGGCTCCCGGGCAGCAGGGTGCGACCCGGCCAGGTGGGCTGCCGGCCCCCTCCGAGCGGCAGGGCGGGGCCCCCAGCGGCGCTCCGTCCCCCCAGCGTCCGCAGGGCCCGGAGCCCGTCACCCGGCCCCAGGGCCAGCCGCTGCCCTCCGGGACCCAGCGACCGCAGGGCCAGCCCGTACCGCCCGGTCCGCAGCGCCCGCAGGGCCAGCCGGCCGCGCAGCGCCCGCCGGCCCCCTCGGCTCCGCAGCCGGGCGCGCGCCAGCCGAGGCAGCCCGAGCCCCAGCGACCGGCAGCGGAGCGGCCGGCGCAGCCGGACCCGGCGGCACAGCGACCCGCGGCTGCTCCCGCCCCGTCCCGGCCCCCCGCACCGCAGCAGCCGGAGCGGCCCGCCGGCACCCCGCAGGACGAGCACCGTCGCCGCCCGTGGTGGCGGCCGGGCGGCTGAGCCCCGCCCAGCGGCGCGACGTCCCGGACACGCAGGAGGCCGGACCCCTCAGGGTCCGGCCTCCTGCGTGCGGTGCGCGTGCTACTTGAAGACGTCCTTGACCTTCTCGCCGGCCTGCTTGAGGTTGCCCGACGCCTGGTCCGCCTTGCCCTCGGCCTGCAGGTCCTCGTTGCCGGTGGCTCCGCCGACCGTCTCCTTGGCCTTGCCCTGCAGGTCCTCGGTCTTGTTGTTCAGCTTGTCCATGGCGCTCACGGTGAGGCCTCCTCTCGTCCTGCACGGGTGTTCCCGGTGTCACGGAGCGGCACACCGCTGCGGCCCCGTACGGCGTGCAAGGCTGCGGCGTGCGTCGGTGGCAGGCGGTCCTGGTGGGCGCGGGAGCGCTCGTGCTCGCGGTGCCCTTCACGGTGCAGGCGCAGCGTGACGACCCGCCGGCGGAGGCCCTCGGACCGGGTCCGACGCCCGCGGCCGCGCTGTCGCCGGTGCTCCCGGGGACGAGCGCCGCACCTCCCGCGTCCGCGTCCCCGGCGCCGTCCCCGAGCCGCATCCCGGTGGTGCGGCAGGGCAGCGGGCGGCTGCAGATGGCGCCCGGCGGCAGCGCCCGCTCCGGACCGGGACCGCTGCGCCGCTACAGCGTGCAGGTCGAGCAGGGCCTCGGCGTGGACGCCGCCGAGTTCGCCGCCCAGGTCGACGCCACGCTCGCCGACCCGCGCTCGTGGGGTGCGGACGAGCGGCTGTCCTTCCGCCGGGTCAGCAGCGGGCCGGTGGACGTGCAGGTGGTGCTCGCCAGCCCGCGCACGGCCGACCGGCTGTGCCTCCCGCTCGACACGGCCGGCATCTACTCCTGCGGCATCGGCAGCAGGGCCGTGATCAACAGCATGCGGTGGTTGCGCGGCGCCGACGCGTACGACGGGCAGCTGCCGCAGTACCGGCAGTACGTCATCAACCACGAGGTCGGTCACACCCTCGGCCACCACCACGAGGGCTGTGCCGGCGCCGGCAGGCCGGCGCCCGTGATGATGCAGCAGACCAAGGGCGTCGGGGCGTGCCGGCCCGTGCCGTGGCCGTACCCCTAGCGGGGAATCCTGCAGCGGGCGCGGGGCTTGCCTCTGGGGAGACCGTCCGAAGAGGAGAACACCACCGATGTCCCTGCCGCCGCTGGTCGAGCCTGCCGCTGAGCTGAGCCGCCAGGAGGTCATGCGCTACAGCCGCCACCTGATCATCCCGGACGTCGCGACCGCCGGGCAGAAGCGGCTGAAGAACGCCAAGGTGCTCGCGATCGGCGCCGGCGGTCTCGGCTCCCCGGCGCTGCTGTACCTCGCCGCCGCGGGCGTCGGCACGCTCGGCATCGTCGACTTCGACGTCGTCGACGAGAGCAACCTCCAGCGCCAGGTCATCCACGGCCAGAGCGACGTCGGCCGCAGCAAGGCCGAGAGCGCGCGGGACTCCATCAAGGAGATCAACCCGCTCGTCGACGTGGTCCTGCACCAGGAGCGGCTCGACTCGACCAACGTCTTCGAGATCTTCGAGAACTACGACCTCATCGTCGACGGCACCGACAACTTCGCGACGCGCTACCTCGTCAACGACGCCGCGTTCTTCCTCGGCAAGCCGTACGTCTGGGGCTCGATCTACCGCTTCGACGGCCAGGCCAGCGTCTTCTGGCCGAC
>Ga0210040_10003092_pt1 | contig 22780 bp, 23 predicted proteins | sample CryGeyCG12114_NA_FD_185462 | JGI IMG/M metagenome (GOLD analysis project Ga0210040, IMG submission 185462) | Groundwater microbial communities from aquifer - Crystal Geyser CG19_WC_8/21/14_NA (SPAdes) (version 2) | ecosystem: Environmental > Aquatic > Deep subsurface > Groundwater | place: USA...
TTACCTGGGAGAAATTGGAAGTGCTGGACATTGAGTTTTCATTACGTCCTTAAAAACTGCCACTGTAGTCATTACATTGCTCTCACTCCATTCGTAATCATACCTGAAAATAAAGCAAGTTATAGTAAAAATGTCTGACAACACATTGCATTACATAGTTTCGTGGAAACTCGTAAAAATTAGCTGCACAATGTACCTGCATAGACTAGAATGGTTTTGTTTATAAAAGTTGTACAAATCCTTTTCCGTTCGGATCCACGATTCAGGACATTTCTGCACGCAAACATGAAGTGAGTCCTTTTCACTCAATTCATTATTAGGCCATGTGAACAGATACCTAAAGGAGAAAAACATTATTTAGTTTCTTAGATGGTACATCGTTCAATCTGTATTAAATTATTTCCGATGTAACTTACGGCTTTTCAGACATATCTTCCCCAGAAAGTTCGAAACTTCCAAACTTTGAATTCTTGGTACCGCACAGATTTCCAAAACTGTCCATATTGTAAACAAGTCTTAAAGGATTTCCATAACCAATTGCAAACGCCGCTAAGCAAACCTGTAGACATTAAAAACATATATTACATTTCGGCCACTTTGAAAGTTTGTATTTGTACACAAGAAATTTATTCCGACTTAACTGACCATAATACATGAGAAGACCACGAAAATGAATAGAAAAGGAATGTCCGTAATTTTATTGATGTTACGTAAATCTTTGGCCATTTTGATTGAATTTACAGCAGCCTATTCGTCGTAATGAATATTTAGGAATCATAAGATTGTCCTTGTTAACTCATAATCAGTCACAGTCTAAAATTGGAATGTCGAGGTCTAACTTTTGAATACAAAATCTATAAAGCAACAGTTGGTTTTTAAAACGTGTTCATTTTTATAAACCAATCTATCTATCATATGAAACTGTCGTTTAAGTAAGTTAAAAATGTTCAAGAAAATGACTTTTCTCTTTAACAATCAAATTTAAAAAAATAAACCAATTACTTATAGCATAATTAAAAAACTACGAAAAAATACAAACAAAAAATTAAAGGTCTCTTGACGAAACCTTCCGTATTTAACTTGTTGTTTATATTTAAAATGCAAGATTCACGTTCTCTGGCTTCACACCAAGATTTCTATGCCTAGTTCAAGATAAGAGTAAGTAGGTAAATTAAGTAAGGAACGAAACCATTGTTTGTTATTTATTGTTATTGCTGGCCATTTATTGATGCAAATAAAGTTGTTCTTTTAATGCTTTTTTATAACTTTAATTTATTAGTTAGTTTATACATTTTAGATCTTTTAAACATCCCATTAATTTGTAAACTGACATTCACATTGCATTGACCTCACTGGGAGGCATGTTGATCATAGCCACCAAAATTGGTACATTCTGTCTCTTGCGAAAAACAACAATTCTAATAGAGTCAGGTAAGCCATTTGAATTTACAGATTCAATTCGAGTACTAAATTTCATTTCTACTCCAGGGATTAGTAAGGGGACCTAAGAGCAAACATTATACAAACAAAATCATTGCAAAGTACTGGTAACTAGTTATACAATTCATTATGATTTTGCATTTGTAATTAACGATGTATTAGTATATTACTTACGTGAATCAGCGGAGGTTTCACATCATAATATTTGTCATCCCAATGGAAAAACAAACTCAAGTCAGGAATGGCTCCGCTAACATCTCCAGATTTGGTCCCAATATTTTGAATGCCAACTCGGACAGAAAAAACTGGACCCAGACCTAATACCTCAGCAGACAGTTTGACTGTCTCCAAAATGGGAGTTTGCTTGGTATTCAGTACGTGAACTAAAGCTCTGGCAGTTTCTAACTTCATTCGAAATGCGTCTCTTTGAAAAGATCGGTGCATGGCTAAATGGAAAATACATTTGCTTAATATTATAACATATCCAATGAAGATATTAAGCTAGCTACAGGCTTACAGATAGAGTTTTCTCTTTCCCGCATAGTTTGATCAACAAAAAGTTTAGTTTTCTTTGGAATCTGAAACTTGGCCACAGTCCCTGCTTTCTGTCGATTAGGTTGTGGATCAAAATTCGCATTTCGTTTCAATAGTTTTACATGCAAACTTCCACCTTTTGTTTGATTTAAAATCTTAATTTTTTAACAATTATCCACCAAAAATTGAAAAACAATTTAATGATGAACCAACCTTGAGTGACTACAATCAAACTATTAGATTCGCGCCCGTATTGTCCAAAATAGACTGCAGAAATTGGTTCATTAAACTCCACTTGGTCCACACATTCACCACTGACAGTATAAAAATTCACGGACCCATTTTGTAAGCCAGTGGCAATCAATTCTTGATTCTTTTGTTTCAACTGAATTCTTTGCACACAAGTGATGGCATGAGAGATCTTTGCGCTCCAAATTTTATGACCTTTGTCACTGTAGCAGTTCAAAGTTAAATCCATCAATGCTACAATGATTAGGGTCTCCAAGCAAACCACTCCCACTGGGGGCTGTGTCAATGTCAACAATGGGGACACATAGCCCCGCCTACCAATAAGAAGTTGCCCTTGTCTTGTTGTGCATGTTAATGTATAGTCAATATCGAAAAGACCCGCCGTAGATAGAAATACGGGTATGTCCGATAAAGTCAATTTTGCCTGGAAAATGCATGATGCATGATGCATACACATTTTTTGCAAGAACAAGAGAATTTGAGTTTCCGTTTAATTTTACCACCTCATCGATCGGAGTAAAAGTTTCCGGATGCAAAACTAGAATTTCCGAATTCTCCGTCCCAATCACTAAACATGACAGCGCGTCATCCTCATTGTATGATTTTTTCAATGTGCTCAGACAAGTAACAACGTTTTTTCGTTGTAATGGTGTAGTTTTGTACGTATCCAAAAATGATTCCCGTTCATGTTCCGGTATGGACAAAAAATTTTGAGATTTTAAGGACAAAGCTGACATTCCTACAGTGGTTTGAAGGTTTTTCAACATTTCTGCCAATGTGTCTACAGATTCGTACTGAAAGATTGAAATAAAATGGAGGTAAACAAGAAATACTTGGACTTTCTGAAAAATATGTTTTGACATACCTGACTCCAAATGTCTCGTTCCATAGGATTCACATCCAAAGCTGGTAAAACTGCTCGGAAAAATGGCCGCAAATTTTTATACACATAGACATAGTCCAGACTGGCTACTGTGATTACTGAAACGCAAAATTGCATAACATTATATTATTGCTTGATATAATGCATTGATTTTTTAACTTGCACTGATTTAAAATTCAACCTGGTGTTCTAGGAAAATCATGATCGATGAAAATTGGGGCCACAGCTGTTGGCATTTCTTGCAAAGTTAATTCAGAATGGAGCCCGGTTCCTTTATATATCTGTGTAGTTGGTAACTCATCTTAGATTCCTCTTTTTCAATACAACTAGCCTTTTCAAAATCTAACCTTGAGTTTCGACGGGATTTGGCCTGAACCAATATCAGCCACAATGAGTCGAAAATCTCCATCCCCTCCTAAATCAGCGGTTGCCACACAACTAGGAAATGAATACAATGTTGCATTTGTGTCCGAAAATGCGTCTAACCACATATTTATCCTTTTGAAATACCGACAAATTCACACGGTTTATGAAATGGAAATACAGCTATAATGTTTCGCAAAAAGTTCCGTGAATTTAATGTACTAGTTAAAGTTAGTTAGTTAGTTAGCCATCAAACTGATTGTTTGGTACAAACTTACAACTAACTACTCACTTTACCTACTGATTTTAGCGTTTGTGAATTGTAAACAGATGCAATGAGCTTTTGTTGTGCACCGGTTGTGAAGGAAATATTGATTTGCCCCTTTTCACGCATTACGCATATATTAGTTAGTTAGTCAGTAATGAACATGTGAAGTATTATTACCCCACACGAGTTATAAATAAGTGATGCTCACTCAGTCAGTTAGTGATGCTGTACACTGTTAGTTGGATAATTGAGTAGTAATTTAAACAAGTTTATTTATTCAATGAAAATGCATCATTATGTTTTTTCTTAGCTTCGTCGATTGTGCTAGCCTACAAGAATTCTTGACTTTCAGTCAGTAACTCTGTTTCAATGTGAAAATTTTTCCTTGGACGATGGTTAATAATGCATGCATCAATTGTATAAACGCTCTGTTGCACATTAATTATGTGTAAGCAAAAAAGTTCTCACATAATAAATGCATATGCATAAATTAATCCTCAGTTAAATAATACGTCTCAAGTCATCCACGGATAACTGACAAGCTAACTCAAATCGTAATTTAATTAAGTTCACCACGAGCAAAAACTATATACTCGTAATTTATTGTCATTATAGTGGGTGTACCAAACGAACGCAAGTGCAAGTTTACGATTTGATTGTGCACGAACACGACGAAGAGTTAGTTTGAGGAAAAACCTGACCTCATTCTTTAATCATGAACAGGCATAAAATGCTAGTAATAGAACATGGGAATTTATAGTATTGCTAGCGTGAGCGAGCTAATGATAAATGAAATGGATCCTTAAAAGGGAGTGAAAAAATATGCCAGCTTGATCATCTTCTCAAAACACTAAATTTTTTATTCAATTCATTCACGAAACAAAAAATACATTGCTTACTATAATCTTCTCTTGACCATGCATTCATAATAATTCGCCATAGTGTGATGTAAAACACTAAAGACCTGTTCAATTGCCAATTACCATATTATGATTGCTCAAATTAAAGAATTATCTATCGTATAGTTCACAGCATGCAATACAATTTTTTTTTGTCTGCCTGCTAGTTCAAACTCACAAGGGTCTTAAGTCTATAGTAGTGAGTAACCAACCATTATTTTATGAGATGCACAATTCTTCCCCATAAATTATTATTGCTGGCCTGTACTCACACTAACTGATTCTAATTGAAATGTGGGAGAATCCATAAAGTGAGAACTTGAATTTATAAAAAAAAGTGTTCACATTTTGAGTTAGACAAAACGAATTGATCCCTCTCATTGAAAGTCAATAACGTACTTAGAATTTTTTAAAACAAGCGTCTACTGCCCAATTGTATGAATTGGGGATTGTTGAGCTCCCCCATTATAGTATTCTGAACATGCATACTGACGAATTAATTTGTTTCACATTGTTCAACAATTAAATAATAGACTGCATTGAAATTATGATTGGTTTATCATTCACGACCATTCATACACAAGAAAATAAATTAAAATGGTGGAAACCTCGCCATCATGGTTGCTGCTTACACTCGAAAACCTAAACGATAGTTAGTAAACACACGTAACTTACCTAGCATAGCATATGATGATGATGTATTATATCCAACACATTCCAAATTGTGATCATGATTATGCTAATTTCTGTACACATTGAATCCTGAAAGAAACAGAGAACGTTCCTTGCCTTTTATTCACCTCTCTAGGCTCACAATCATTCATGGTCAACAATAATTCTAACTAGCTTAACAACTGACTGTGTCTGTGTGTTTTCAACTTAAACAAAGCTGCTTTATTGGCATAAACAGTCTTTTGAAAGCGGGTGCAAATCCTCAGCTTATACTTTTCTCTGGATTACAAAACAGTTTTGCCCTTGATTCCTATTTCGCCCTATGCGGCCATATTATTTTCAGCAGTATAGCAGCATTAACCAACAATTTAGAAGGCTAAATGGCTGAGAATGAAAATCAATACAGTTTTATACCTGACTTCCTGCTTAACTTTGGTGCACACAAGAGCACCTAACAACAATTTAGTCAGTCAGTTAGTTCAGTCCGTGCGTCGTGAATTACAAAAGTGCAGCTCAGCAATCTCCAGGGGGTCTTGCGCATGCAAAAATGTGACGCTTGAGTTGACTCTTTTTTTCTTCTTCTAATGGAGCATAAAGCTATTTTTGATACGGAATCGAATCCCCGAAACTATCGTTAAACGAGTCAATTAAACTTTTACACCTTTTTAAAACTAACTCACTGGTCCTCGTCGTGATGAGACACATTTTGAGCAGCACGATGAGTTGACTTGAGCATTTAATCATGGCAGACTGTTCTACCACCTGGATTATTGTGATTCTTTGTTTTGTCGGTTTACTCAAGGAATTTCGACCGTCCGAGAGCTATTTGATTGAATATGCGGTGGATCATCAGAATTTTACGGCGCCGCAGGTAACTTATAACAATGCATTGTCAAGATCTGTGTTTTTATGGACACCTAGCAGGAAAATTTGAACAAAATGCCATTGTTTTCACTCTGTAGATGCTCCATGATGTACTTCCAGTCACAACCTATGGCTACATTGTATGGATGGTACTACTACTTTTGACCACTGATGTAGTGCGCTACAAACCTGTGATTGTCGTGGGAATGATCTCATATGTCATCACATGGGTTCTCACCATTTTTCTGTACAAAACTGCTTTCCAAGCGCAAGTGAGTTGGTTAAAAATAGGCTCTAATACCTGATTCTGCCTCATAGAAGAAGAAATGTAAATAAAAAACAAGATCACAGATATCCAATGGTATTAACTAAAATGGCTCAGTCAGTTTACTTCATAATTTTTATAACTAACGGATTGAGAGTAGAGCAGATTCAAATTATATTATTATTTATATTAACTCAACAAAACTGATTAAAAAAATGAAGCTTCAAATCAAGTTTCAAGCGATGTTGCTAGAGCTAGAAATTGTCGCCAGGTAGGAATTTTTCATTTTTGTCATGAAATCTGGAAGACTTACAGAAGATTTGTTTCTACCACTCAATTTTTACTAACAGATGCAAAAACTGTCTTCGCAATGAATTTTTTTACGTGCTTTTTCAACACTATGAATCTAACTACCGTTCCAAACGTTTAACATGCAGGTCCGTCAACTTTTTCACTCTCTAGCTGCCTCCTCGGAACTTGCCTATTTCACTTACATGTACGCCAATGTGGACCGATCCAAGTACAAACTCGTCACATCATATACACACTCAGCATTACATGCTGGCCGTTTCTTAGCCGGACTGACGGCCCAAGTGACTTTATCTTTCGAGTTCTTGAGCCTGGAGAATCTTAACTATGTGACCCTTGCGGGTGTCACTTTAGCCTTCCTTTTATCCCTTTTTCTTCCCAAAGTGAAACGGGCCATTTACTTTTACCCAAGACACTCAGTCGTCTCTGTTTCCCAAAAGGAAGGCCGACAAATACGTATGAACAGTATTTGCAGTATTGATGGATCGATGAAATGTAAATATCTGCATGTTACAAAGAATGCTTGTAATTAAACTAACTAAAAGATAGTTATTAAGAGCTATTTTTACTTAATAGTCAATTTTTCATTGTCCTACATTTAGTCCGACAATTGTCAATCAGTGATGAACAGAATACAACGAATAATACAATCAGGATCTCCAGACGTCATGTCAGTTTTAAGAAGAGGATAAAAAGAGCACTCCCAGTACTTTCAGAGGATTTCAAAGCTGCCTATACCAATCGCTATGTTCTTAAATGGTCTCTCTGGTGGGCAATAGCTTTTGCAGTCCATTTGCAAGTCAAGTTGTACTCTGAGAATCTTTGGAAACAGATTGAGATGGAGGCGGAACTTTTAGAGGCTCAGGAGGATTTTCTCCATCATGATAGTAATATCCATCATAACAAATCCACTGGATTCAATGGGGCTGTGGAAGCTACTGAAGCACTTCTGAGTAAGAACTTTGTCCATTTATTTCCATTTTGGCACCCACAACAAGATTTTTTATCACCAAATCACTCTGAAAAACTCAAACTACAAGATATTAACAAAGAATACAGTTCAAGTTGGGATATCAAATCGACTAGCTACAATTAACGACTGCTCTTATACCTAGTCATCTCCCGTTATCTTTTTACTAGTCAAATGCTTCAAATAAAACTTTTATAACCGGCGTTAGGCCCTGCTGCAGTACCAGTACAAATATATTTTACCCAGGTGCAATATTGGCGATCGGAGTTGGAGCTGTGAAACTCCCATGGAGCAAATTAGGAGAATCCTATTTGACGTTGATATCGTTCACAGAAGGCGCTGTATTGGTATACATGTCGCAAACTCAAAATTTGAACGTTGCTTATGCATGTTACGTAGCGTTTCAAACAGTTTTCCAAGTAGTGATCATCATAGCGGCGTAAGTGTTTAGTTGACACCCCATAAATTGAAAAAAAAATCAGCTTCTATGAGTGAGAAAAGCTCCAATATTTTTTGATTTCAGGGCTGAAGTGGCCGTAGGGGTGAAAGAAGACAGTGAAGCGTTTATATTCGGAATCAACTCGCTGGTAGCATTGATAATCCAAGGGATCCTTACATATGCAATTACAGGAGAGCAAGGATTTGAGCTGGGCATTCGCTCTGAATTTGTTGTGTATGGTGTGTACTCCATCTTGCTAGGTTTGTTTTTCCTCATCATCGCAATTCAAAATCGACGGAGGATGTGGACAGTGGACAATAAAGACAGTAGTAGTAACGGTGAAAGTTGCCAGCAAAAGTATTAACTGATGAAAAAAAATAATAAAGAGGAAACAAAGTTTTGACCCAAAGATATTTTTATTTTTAGCACACATTAAAATATTAACCTAAAACATTGTAAGATAAGCAAATGCAACGACTATTATATTATTAACAAATCATAGTACACCAGAAGTATACGTATGAACACTATAGGATAAAGCTGTAACCGTTTTTGGTTACAGCTTTCTGTCATAATATTTGGTTCGTCAGATCACAGTGAACAAAATTGAAAACCGGTAAAACATGATGGATGACGAAACAGAGTAATTATGCGATTGCGACACACATAACACAAATATAGAGATTCCGACCGGTAAGAGAAAGGAGAGAGAGCAAAAATGTACAGAAAAATTAAATAATAATTCCGACGACTTATAACTTATTAATGTACTCGGCAACAGTTTTTACGGTAGGGGGAGTAATGATGGAACGATGGTTTCCTTTTACTGATGCTAGTTGCACTGGATTTACACATACCTGGAAAAAATGATAAATTATCATTAGATATGCTGTATAAGGGATAGTGATTTTTCGTGAGGCTTTATAATTTTTTTTAGAAACTTACATTAGAAAGACTATAATCTTCTCCCAAGGTCTTTGAAGATCTATTATGTGATGCTTTAATGAGAAGAGCATTTCCTTCATATTTAGATTTTGGCTCATAGATATCAGCCATATGAAGTCTCATATGGAAAGCGTTAAGGGCATCTAAGATATCTTGTCTAGAAACATTAGGTAGAGCTTGTTGAACTAAATCGGCAGTTTTATTTGAGCGAGCCTCTAGGGATGGCAATTTCATGAGTTCCTCCTTTAGCTGTATATAAAAATTCAATGCAACAAATATTAGTATCAATTCTCTCCTAATTATAGGGAATCAAAACAGCTAATCTACCGCATAGAACTATGCTCATACCTTAAGATATTCGAATGGCATGAATTGCATAAGGAATGTACACATAACATCAGCCTCACTCTCTTGGCCAATCTCCTTTTCAGATTTATGGCTTCGGTATTCAGCAGTTTGAGAGCTAATGTACTTATGAGATCCATCCAAGAATACCAAGTTCTTGACCAAGGACTTGTCTTCTTTTTGCAGCTGAAGGGCCATTTCCAAAGCGATCACACAACCAAATGAGTAGCCAGCAATATTGTAAGGTCCTTTTGGTTGAATAGTTTTCACTTGCTGTAAATGTAACAAATCACAAACTATAAATCTCCAATCTACATATTTCATCCCATATTCTTCTGATTCTACTTGACATGAAAACTCACCTCAAGATAATGTTTAGCAAGGTCCAAAGCCGTATTCAAGTTAGCCTTAGTAGTGCATTGTAATCCATACACATTGTAGTTCAAGTTGTCTGCCAAAGCTGTCAGAGATTTGGTAACGCCTTCTATGGGATGAATGAAGAACATATTCTCCTTGAACTTCTTATCTTCCCCAGTCATGCGCACAATGGGTTCTTTTGGCATCAAGTCATCTCCGAACATTTGAACCTGGTTTGAAAATTCTGACATGTCACCATTTTCTTCTTCAGTGCTGCTTGTTTCACCATTGTTGTTATCCATCTCAGTGGCTCCTTCATCGATTTCTTTCAATTTTTTCATAGTCAGTCCACGGATCTCTTGCATGGAGAAAACAATATCGTGATCTCGTTCCAAAGTTTGTTTTACTTCAACTCCCATCAACGAATCCATTCCCAGTTCGGCGAGGGATGCAGCCAAGTTGATATTGCTTACATCCTTCATTCCCAAAATGTTGGCTACACTTTCCATCAAACTGGCAGTTTTTCCGGACCCATCTTTTCGTCCTCCTTTGTCAGCCAAGACCATAGAAGCTACGGTGGGTTTAGATTGTTGCAAAAAGGTGTCCAAAGCATTCAAACAAGATGGCATTCTTTGGGGAAGTGTTCCACCGACAACGGTTTCATTTCCACCCATGTGATCTTGGACCACACCTACATCTCCAATGGCTCCCCATTGGATGGCAAGTCCTGGGAGTCCATCTTTTTGACGCATTTCGCAAATTCTCTCCATGGCTGAGTTGGCCAAACCGTAATTCGATTGTCCGGCATTACCACGACCACAAGACACGCTGGAGAATACAACGAAGGCATCTAATTGTGGGCAGAGGGCACGGGATGCTTTGTCCAAGCTCATTGTAGAGTGGATTTTGGGTTTAGCGACTGTCATGTAATTTTCTTCAGTTTGGTTCTCCATGAATCCGTCCCTCAAGACCTAGTCATTTTAATAATTGATATGATTGATATGACTTAGTCATTCATAACTTCTATTAAAAAAATAAATGACACATTTTCATGCATTAATTGTATGCACATAAAGAATTAAGGCACAAGGGCTTACCATAGCAAGATTGAAAATGCCGCCAACTTGTCCAAGCTCATTGGCTTTCTTCAGCATCTTTTTAGCGCCATCTTCCGTGGTAATATCAACCTTTGGAGTTTCAACCATCACACCTTGTTGCCTCCATTTGCGTACACACAAATCTTGGTAACCCGAAGTGATTCCAGAACGGGAAACAAGTACAAGTTTGGTAGCATTGCGAGCGATCAACCAACCAGCTAATTCCAAACCGAAACCACCCAAGCCTCCGACAATAACGTAGGTCTTGTCAGGATTCATATATGTTTTTGGCATAGCTTTTACAGTCATTTTGTCCTCTTTGTCATCCCGGATTTTCAACAATACCTTGCCGATATGTTTTCCTGTAGCCATGAAACGGAAAGCTTCTTCAATTTGGGATTCATTGAACACAGATCTTGGCAATGGCCTGACAGCTCCGGATTTAATTCCTTCAGTGACTAATCTGACGACTTCTTGTTTATCTGCAGAATCTTGATCGAACAAAGCGTCCAACAAAATTCCGTGGAAAGTCACATTCTTCAAGAAAACAGACATGCCCAAAGGATTGTTATTGGACAAGTCAAATTTGCCGATTTCCAAGAAACGACCATGTGTGGCCAAACATCTCACAGAGGCTTGCAGTTTCTCTTCGGCCAAAGAGTTCAAGACAATGTTTACACCTTGACCCTCAGTATGTTCCAGAACGTGTTGTTCAAAGCTGCTGTCCCGGGAATTGGCAAAGTTTTCATCCTTCAATTGTGGGAACAAGTCTTTCAACATTTTCTTCTTCTCGGCAGATCCAACGGTAGTGAACACTCGGCATTTCATGCCCAATGCGATGGAAATGGCAGCTTGGCCTACACCACCGGATCCAGAATGGATCAAAACGGTTTCTCCGGGTTGCAATTTACCCCGAACAATCAAAGCATAGTATGCAGTAGCGTAGCAAACTGGAACAGTGGCAGCTTCTTCGAAAGTCCATTTTCCAGGAACTTCCCACATGAAAGTAGGATCGGCCAAAACGGTGGTGGCAAGACCACGGGCAGCTACTAATCCCATGACGCGTTTACCAACCGAGTTCTTTCCAGCAAATTCCAATCCCAAGACGCAGTCTTGCATGGCAAGATTTCCTGGCAACGCATCTGGGGGCAATTTTCCTGTGGCCAACATGATGTCACGGAAGTTCAATGGTGCGTAATGTACGGTGCACAGTTCGGAGGAGGGGTCATGTTCTGGTTTGAAGTATTTCAATGGACTTTCAATCCATTTGAGACTGGACAAATCTCCCCTCATCATGGTGTTGATGTAGGCATGTTCCACATCCAAAAGGGCATCAGAGCCTTCATCGTTCAAAGGGAAGTGGCGGAAGCATCCTACTGTGTCTTCAGAGGAAAACACATTTTGAATCATGTCTTGTTCCAAAATAGTTTTCAAAGTCGGGCTAGGTTTAGCAAAGTCCATGGCCATTTTAGTGGTAGGCATGAAAATACTACGGATGACGTGGCCACCGGGTTCTTGTTTCAAGCAGTTGATCAAGCCAATGATTCCAGTTTCTGGGTTGGATTGAGCTACGATGTAAATACGCGGATGGGTGGCGTCTTGAGAAGCTTTGTCCATCGCAGATTTGATAGTCTCGACCCAGTCGAATTTAAGGTTGTTAATCGGTATAACGACGGGTTCTTTCAATGGCTCGTCAGTTTTCTACAAAAGAAGAAAGTGTTCATATAAGTAAATTATGCAATTGAAGGAATATGCTTGCAAACGGAGACATTTAATGTCTTCAAATATCCATCTTGTAATTTAAATACCTTTCTGAGCAAAACAAATTCTCTATCTTTGGAAATCTTGTGAGCCACTTTAATGAAAGTACTATTCATATCGGAGAAAGTTTTCCCTGCCTCCATAGAAAGCAAAACGAAAGTTTGTGGCTTGGCAATGTCTGCCAAAGTTTGTACATGAGCTGGATCATGGATAACAAAGAGATGGGTTGCTTGATCTGGGACGAGTTTTTCAATCGAGTCCTTGGTCACCATCTTTAGTCCGGCTTTCTCCAAATCTTCGAACATGGGTGCTTCGGATTTTAATGTGAAAACAGTGACTTCGTCTTGGTACATGGGCTGCGACATGGCAATATCATGTACTTGCAATGCAATGGAATCTTCAACTTTTGAGGCGATTTCAGCCACTTTCAATTTCAAGCTGGGAGTATTTTCAATGACCATGTCAACACAAGCTCGGATAGCTTTAGATTCTGCGGTGGTTTTCACAGACATAGATGTGCTTAGGTTGTCAAAGTATGGGGTGAATGTGTATTCTTCCAATTTGGGAGAAGATTGCAATTGTTGACGTCTGGGAGCCATGCTGGCTTTAAGTCCACGCAATTCAACTCCGTGGCATTTGACGACATTGATGTTTTTGTAGTTCCAAACTGGAACACCTGTTTGAATTTAAAAAATTGTTCCATTGTAGCCAAAGCTTAAAAACTGTTCCACTTTTTGTACAATTATAGCTTGAAATCAATACTTACCGTCAGTTTCAAGAGTTTGATTGTTCAAAATGAACTCGGTCAAAGCTTCAGGGTCAATGGTAGCCCTTTGAAGTCTAGTAGGCAAATACAAAGCCCGGTTGGGTTGGCTCAAAATGCTGAATTGTAACATGGTGTCCAAAAAGCTCACCCAGTTGGATTCCCAGTTCAATTTTCCCCACTCACCTACAAATAATATCATATTTTTGCTATAAAATTACTGCACACACAATTACACATGTTATGGCTTACGAATTTTATTAACTTTGTAATTTTACCTTCATTGTCAACTTGTTTGATTCCACGGAACAGGCCATAGTAGTCATATCCCCTAAGTCTCAACTCTTTGTACACATCAGAAGTGTTTAAAGGCAAGAATTTTGGTTTAGTTGGAATGGTCTTCATTTTCAAAGGGAGCATTTCAGACTTGATCTCTTCTGGTACACGAATGTATCCAGATACAGCCACAGAGCCACCCTCGTACACCTCAAATTCGCCACTTCCTTCCAAAATGTTGATAAGGAATTTTACGGAACCTTCCTTCTGCATGATAGTAGCCCGTTGGAATGTCACGTTCTCAAAAACGATAGGCAATTTATCATAAGTAGTTCCACGGAGTTTGGCAAAAGTTTTCCATACGAGAAACATGTATCCTGTAGCTGGGAAAAGAATTCTTCCATCGATAGTATGTCCAGCCAAATACTCGTCCAACTCATTGGCTAAATTAACTTCTACGACACTTTCTCCAGATTTTGCGGATCCCTGGAAAATTTAAAATAACATATGACTTCCTATTTCAAGAGGCGGTCTGGAATTTTCAAACATTTTCCAATTAAAAAACTCACCTGTCCAAATTTGGCTACTTCCCACGAAGTGCTGTGATCCCATTTGATCATTGAACTGATCATAGGTGTGCCCAAAGCAACAGGGAAACTAACTTTCTTGTACAAATTGTCTACCCTTGGGTTTTGCCCAGCAATGAACATTTTTCCAATAGCGGACAAAAAGTAGACAGAATTATCAGGAGCATTGCGACTCATGACTCCTACATTTATACTCTCAGAGCCAACAGATCTTTTCAAAATGGCTTGAAGGAGACAATGAGGGGCGATTTCAACAATCAAAGCTGTCTCTGGTACATGAGCCAAAGCCTCTTGGAATAAAACCGGTGACAATAAATTGTTCACGTGATATGCAACAGAGCAGTCCTTAGCAATGGGAGAATTCCAGTCTTTTTCGGCGATAGAAGAGCTAATCCATTTGGATGAACGAGGTTTAGGATTCTTAACAATTTTTTCCAGGGCTTCTTTCAATTTGGGACCAGCAGATGCAATGTATTTGCTGTGGAAAGCTTGACCTGAAGATTTAACTTCCTTAGCGAAAATTCCTTCGGATTTAAGTTGTTCTACAAATTTTCGGATAGACTCCACAGGGCCAGAAATGCTCACAGAATCTTTGGCATTGTGACAGGCTGGGAAAATGTCAGATGGACAACGGGCTTTGGCTTCTTCCCAAGTCAGACCCACAGCGGCCATTGCTCCAGCTGGCAGTTTTGACTCCATGATAGCTTTTCCTCTGGAATAGGCGGCGAGAACAGTTTGCTCTGCTGTGAAGCAGCCGTCAGCATAAGCACAACCTAATTCACCTACGGAATGGCCTACGATTCCGTCAGGGAAGATTCCTACGTGGTGTAACATGTCTACTAGCGCCACCTATGAATAAAAATTGAGACTATGATAATTTGTTTGTTCTAAAGTTCTAGCTATGAATGCGTGTCTCCATATTTTTGCTTAGAGGCTAAAAAAGTATGTAAAGATCTAGCTTCGCTATATTTACCTGCACAGCAGCAATAGATACGAAAGAGTTGAGCACATTATCGAAAGTCTCATCATTGGCATTCATGATGATATCGTACAAGTCAATGCCATGTTGAGAGAGACAAAGAGCAGATTTCTTGATTGAGTTTTCGAAAACTTCGAATTGCATGAGATCTCGGCCCATGCCACTCCATTGGGAGCCCATTCCAGAGAATACGAACCAAACTGGAGGTTTGTTAGCACCAGTTTTGGTGGCAGGTTCAATGCTAATATCGGTTTTCTCGTGTGTCATAACAGCATATCCTATAGTACAAAATATATTAGTTTAGCAAAGGCAGAATTGCAGTGACAATGATCAAGTTTCAAAAATATTACCCCTATAATGATGCCCGGGAATATCATCCTTGCAAATCTCATGGAACAAGCCAATGAGTTCATCATCCTTGGGTTTGGAACTCAAGTCCTTCAAAGTAGCTTCCACAGCCTCCTTGGTGCGACCAGAATATGGGACAAGTACGGGAGTAGCATCGACTACTGGAGTAGATTTAGGTTTAGGATTGCTTTGCAAAATAACGTGAACATTTGCTCCTCCGAATCCGAAAGAGTTGACACCCACAATTCCTCCTTCCCAGGGCATATTTTCACTAACGACCTTGAATCTTCCATCACTCAAAGCGGGGATATCGGTATTGGGTTCTTTGAAATGCAAATTTGCAGGCAATTTTCCTTCTTGCATGGCTGTTAGGACTTTAGCGATACTGCAAAGTCCACTGGCAGGTTCGGAATGACCCATATTGCTTTTCACAGAGCCGAGCAATAGGGGACGATCAAGTGGACGATCTTTGCAGAAAACTTCGGCAATGGAATTCAGCTCTTGGGGATCTCCTGCTTTAGTTCCGGTTCCGTGAGCTTCAACATACGAGACTTGTGCAGGGTTCACCCCAGCTTCGGAGTAAACTTCTTCCAATAGTTCTTTTTGCACTCGTCCGGATGGGAAGGTGATACCGGTTTCTTTGTACCCGTCAGTGTTAGTGCGTGCGTGTAAAATAGTTGCATATGTACGGCGAGAGATGTTGCTTTTTTGAATGTAGATTGCTACTGCGGCTTCACTGCGTACGTAGCCACTTCCTGAGTTAAGGAAAGGTAAAATAGGATATATTGGTTTACTGAAGTAATGAGATTTATGCAATTCTTTTTTGGTACAGTAGAGTGTACAAGGAGTAAAAATGCAGTTGTAAGGTAGCTACATATTTTAAGACATTTAAATTACGTCTCATGTTGCCCCAGTATACAGGAAAAAAATTGCGAAAGTTGCATTTTCACTTGTTTTGGATAAACGTTCTAAAAAAAAGGTTTGGAAATTTTTTTGCGTCTAATACTATAAGAATTTTTATCTTGTATGCACATTCGACTTAAAAAAATGATTTCAAAGTAACTAACCTGATGCATCAAAAGCCTTGCATTTTCCATCAGCAGCCAACATGCCCAACCGATGAAACTGAAGAGAAGATTGAGGTTTCAACAAAAGATTCACTCCTCCAACAATGGCAGCATCACAATGTCCCGAACGAATGGAAGCCACAGCCTGCTCCAAAGCCAAAAGACTAGAAGAGCAAGCAGTATCCATAGCGAAACTGGGTCCTTTGAAGTCAAAAGTGTATGAAATCCTATTGGCAAACATAGAGCGAGCACAGCCAGTCAATCCATAGCCATTGATGCCATCAGGATCCTGAGAAAAAGCTTCATCGGTTTCACTCTCCGAAGCTCCAATGAAAACACCAGTGCGAGTGCCTCGGATGGTCGATGGATTCACTCCAGCATCCACAATAGCTTCATAAGTCAATTCCAACAATATCCTTAATTGAGGATCCATCAAATGAGCCTGTTTGGCATGAACTCCAAAGAAAGTGGCATCAAATCGGTCCAATTCCTTTATTTTTCCGGTCCTGGCTGGCAATCCGTACAAACCAGGGGTCCAACGACGTCCATCATCAGTCACCATATCGACTCCATCGAATAAATTAGATTTGAACTCCTCCATATTCTCGGACTCGGGGAGTCGGCACGAAATTCCGGAGATGACGATTTCATCATGTGTTCCCGAACGGTAGAATCCAGATCGGTTGCTAGAGCCGTTTACAATTGTTTCGTTGCGTGGAGCAATTTCTACTTCTTGAGATTTGGCAGGCATTTCTAATATCAAACGTAAACAGGGTCAGTTATATACTTCACTCGCTTGTTAACTTTTGGTCGATTTTTTACATTCAGCTAACTAAAACAAGACATGTAGATTTGTTCAGCAAAGTTTTTGCAGTGCTAACTTAACTTACTAAACTTAACTAACTTTCCGGAACTCTGTGTACGAGCGGATTACCGCAACTCAACTCAATTCGGGATTAGCTCATGAAAACGTAACATCCCATGGTTACAAATACAGTAGGGAGGATTTATGCTTACAATGCGTATGTATGTCTCTCTAAAACGCACAGCACAATCACCCTAGCTCTACTTTGAGGAAGGTGATTGGTCGTAGCAACCTGAATTTGGCTCGTATGATGTACTACTATTGTGAGGTTTGTTATGACGAGAAAAGGTGGTGTGATCAATTATTTTTGCTTGTAACTGTTAGTTAGTTAGTGGAATTTCCAAGTAACAAAAGATGGTATAGTTATTGTAACATAATGGGTAGGATTGTGATGGAAATTCTAATTAACTAACTACTAACTAAAGCTTGAGGCTTAAGCATTGAAAATCTTTTGTATCACACTTGGAATTCAATGCTAAAGTCAATATCTATTTGATGAGTTTTGGAACTATTGTTAACTCGAGTTCGTTTATCATCAGCTACGCAAAGGGAGATTAATGAGTTTTGAACGTAAGGACGATAATAATTTGTGTAAACATCATGCAGGAATCATTTGTTTCTAAACGATACATGAGCATTAAATGGGTTCTATTTAAGGATATACAAAGGTGGTTTAGTTGGGTGCAAATTATAGCTCGCAGGAAAGAATAATATATTAGTCATGATCAGCTAAGTTTTAGCATTCAAAATTGAAGGTAACATTTTTTCACATTAGATCCCTGCCCGTATACATGATGCACTCTAAACAAAAATTCAATTATTTTATATCTTCTTCTGAAACTAAGAAACGACTTACTTTTAACGAATTTATGCGATAACCTAAAACATTAATAAAACAACTGCGCAAAATAATTTCCTCATCTTTATCCCAATCACATAAGACTATCGCTAATCATTCATGTTAATACACCGCGCTATTGATAACCTTTTTCAGAATTCTAAAAAAAGCAAATCATTAGCACAGCCTGCTGGTTTTACGGAAAACCAGACCTTGATTGTTCGTCCTTGGCAATTGAATTTTGCCAACTATCAAAATCTTATGCACTCATCATACCACGCTATTGAAACGCACTTCAAAAGTCAAGATCATCATAGGGGTTAGACTGATAACTTTCATTGCGCATTTCAATCAGAGATTAGCAGTGGAATAAATGACATGACGTTACGGAATGACAGTTGTTACCTACTTTCATTATCTACTTACTGATCGCAAATCCTTTATTAACTAACTAGATGAATTATTTGTCTGGACATGGTACAAATTAATCCAAAACAAGCTGGACTGAAAATGCGTGCGTGAGAAAAACCCAGACTGTTCCTCTTTGTAACTATACCACAGCTTCAGCATTTCTCTGTTTGCCCTTCACCTTGAAATGTCCTTTACACAGTTCAGTGAGTGTCGGGTTTGAAAAAATCGATAACTTCCAGCCTCTTTCATCTCATTTCAGGTTGCAAAAGATTCAGGGCAATAAAACTATGCAATTAGCCTAGTGACTACTAAAAGTAACTAGCCAACTGATTATCATCGATAGCCAATAATTGCATGGTCTAGTCACTAGCCGCGTGTACTACTAACCTAGGATTTGACTTAACATTGGACAATGATGAGTAACCTTGCACTTGCATTGTATTATTTAGTTACTAAACCGGACAGTTATGTTACTAAATAACATGATATGGTACAACAAGTCACATGAACAAAAAAATGACACTACAGCTTTGGGCATCATAGCTGCTACTACGACGGTATAGAATAATTGCCCAAAGTGGTCTGATGAGAACGAGTGAGGAAATCTACGAGACAAGGAACCAATGAGCACAAGGCATACGATGTCGTACGATGTGTGCTTCCAAATTGCGCTTTCTACTTACAGTGTGTTCTAAGGCTCTAACAAACTAACTAACTGCTGTTATTGACAGTGCGAGTTTTGACTGCAGACGTGCAAAAAAGGTAATGGTTGGACATGCATACTGTACTATGTACTGAGCAGCAAATTCTGACAGTTGGGCTTTGTGTGCTTAAGCTAAAAGTATGACTGGCTACATTGTTACTTCCTATGTTGAGATAGGTGCGTGAACAGAAAAATGTACAATAATCTTGCCTAATGCGTAATGGCTTTGCATGCATGATGTAAGGATAGTTTTGAGTCATTAGTCGACGTGTAGAAACTAATGCAAAAAAGTATAATAAGTATGAAAATTGCATGTACAGTTCACATAGACGCAGGTGGCAGCTGACCTGTGTGCGAAAATTTTTGCACACCATAGGAAAGAAATTGTAGAAATTGGGGATGGCTACCTGGGTCAACCATAAGTAAGTTACTAACTAACTGCCAATTATTAAGGCGGTTAAAATGTGGGGTAACACGTATAGCCAGTTGAAAAAAATGACACGAAATGAATGTGAAAATTTCAACTTACTTGTAATTGTGATGTGTTAGACGATTTTGTTTTCTGACAGGTAAAACTTTATCACTTGATGGCTAAAATCACGTTGGTTGGTAACAATAACATTCAACTTTGAAAGACTCGTAAAGAAGGTAATGTGTGCTTTGGGTCAATGTGGTACCTCTAAATTCGTCCCTTAAAGTTGAAGCTTTTGAGTCGTGACAGAGATGACTGTCAAACTTAAATGGCCGAGAAATTTGTTCCACTCACCGTTTTATCCAGTCGCTTCATTCGGCTCATTTAGGCACATAATATGACCTACGAATGAATGCTCTCACTGCACATATGCATGACAGTTCGGTCTTATGCAAGGCCGGCTTCTTTACCCATAAAACCTGTATGATCCTTTATGTAGTGAGTAGTACTACTGTGAGTATGTGAAAAAGCCACGGCTTTGATGCAATTAAATAACTACCTAAAACCAAACTAGCACATGTAGTGGATGAAGAGACACACGTGTTGAATTGCATGCAATAATGATGCGATAGTCAGACCACAAATCTGAGCATCCAATCCTAGACTATCGGGCGTACTCTATATACTACTAGTATAAAATTAACGTCTAAGATTGCAATTTTTTATTTTACTTTCTATGGAGTGGACATGCTGGTCAAGGAAAAGATTTTTTTCTTCCAAACAATCAGCTGCACACCGCATGCACGTTTTCTAGCGTTCACGTCAATTTTTGGTGATTAGTTAGTTAGTGGTAATTCTCTGTGCATGACATGATGGATTCAAGCTGGTTTGGAAATTTCTAGTCTTAGTTTTTGATTATGAAATTATGCATGGTAGGATTATAAGCTATGGGAATGGAAATGGTTGCGAATTTGCACTAAGTTGACATTACGGGGGATTTTTATTGGGAGGCGACCGGAGTTTTGAATAAGGAACTTTTAGTTAGCTAGGTAAAAATAACAAAGCATGAAGATCTAGCAGTCATAAGGGAATTCAAGTTGAAATTGCATTGTTTTTGTACCCATTTGAGTCGTTTTACAAGTGCCACTCTATTGCATTTGATGAATTGGATTTCATTATTGATTATCTTATCATCAATACGTTTTCTTGTCTCAAATATAATAGTTAGCTACAACACCAACACCTAACGAATAAAATATCTATTAGAGACCATTACTGCAATTCCCGTTTGACATATAGTGCAAGCACATTGGCATGCTTTGTTGTAGTTATTTAGAGTTGCAGTAATATGCTGCGGATGAAGGGATATACACGCGAATGAATATTTGATGGCTCGTATAGCAGCTAACTAACTAACCACAGTTTTGAATTTTGAACAACAGGTAATCAATAAAATAAATTGATTTCTTTTCCTACATTATAGAGTTAGTAAGCACCGTATGCATTTGGTCATTTCGTAAGTTTTACTGCTAGCATTCGAAAACCCAGGGGAATCCTCTCTTTACATTAGGATTTGAATGCAAAGACAATAATATGTGAGCAGGGATAACCTTTTTGCTTGCACAGGTCAATATGGTTTTTCTGCTTTTTATCTATTCATTAGTTTCTATTTCCGTAGCTGGACAATACACACCACAGTATTTGATATCTACTGGTGGTTTCGTTCCATTGGTTGGATTTTTTTGTGTCAGGCAGTATGAATTTCCTAATATTTGGAAATTTTTGAAATATTTGATACGGAGGCCATATATTGCCGACCAACAAGGTCGTGAATTTTGACTGGCGAACTGAACTGAGTGAGTGAGTAGACTTTTACATTGCTTTCCCAACCTAATCCGGTTTTAAAGTTTACGTACTATTGGGATTTGAATTACACTGTTTTGTGATCAGGTACACTTTAATTCTCACAGTAAAAAATGCCAATGCGTGGCGTGATTTGTGAATATTTCCACAACAACTGATCACCCCATATACTTTGTTCACTTAAGTTTCAAGTGTTTACTCAAATTAAAATAATTTTGTTTTCATGAAATGTGCATGCAATTGTTTTGTCAAGCAATTGAATCATGGAAAACACTTTTTGAAACAAATATAAATAAATACCGATGCTATGTACTGACAAACTAACTAAATAATTTTTGGACGAGAGATTATCTATTGTTGTATTGGAAAGAAATCTTATCTATTGTATAATGCACCAGCAGATTAATGAGGAGCAATGTGCTGCATCATTTTTTCACGTCGAGGCTTGTCTTATTTTGGGGTTGCTATTCATCTGGTAAAAAATGAACTATTGACAGTAACAGCTAGAAATTAAATGCATGCTAGGAAATACAGCTTTTTGAATAAAATTCTGTAGTTGCTAGCTATGGTTGATAAAACAGTATATAAATACTTCAATAAAATTTTACACTTATCTGTACAGTTAGTAGCCCTATTGATGCTACCTATAGTCACATTCACGGGAATTTTATCAATTGAAACTCGCTCAAATAATGTAAGATTGACATTATATTGATTTTCGGTAGCAATAATATTCGTTTCCGTTGAAAATTACATCAAAACGTAATTCGTATAATCTTAGATTGGGTTAAAAGAACTTGTTGCACTCATTGGTTACAATGCAAGCATTCTAATTCTGGGATTCACCATCTACTGGGCAATTTTGAAGGTACACCAAATTTTTTCTCATTCGTTTCGCAAGTAGGCAAGTTGTAGTTATGCCGCTATGATAATTTTTTTCTCACAACTATGAAGGAATGCTTCCGAACAACTCTCATTTGTACACTACTGTTTGTGATTTTGCAAGTG
>Ga0210040_10003093_pt1 | contig 22776 bp, 1 predicted proteins | sample CryGeyCG12114_NA_FD_185462 | JGI IMG/M metagenome (GOLD analysis project Ga0210040, IMG submission 185462) | Groundwater microbial communities from aquifer - Crystal Geyser CG19_WC_8/21/14_NA (SPAdes) (version 2) | ecosystem: Environmental > Aquatic > Deep subsurface > Groundwater | place: USA...
ATATTCTATATAATAACTAATAATAAATAAAAGCGTAGTATATAGATAGAAAATAATAACTTTATATAATAATAGTAAGGTATATAGAAGTAATATAGCTATAAAATAAAGATAGGCATAAATAGAAAGTATAGATAGTACCTTTAGCAAAATTTCTAGCCTTATAGGCCTACTTTATAAAAGAAAAATTAGCTCTATAAGTATATAGATAGCTTAGTATCTATAACTTCTAAAGATTAATATAAAATAAAGCTTATAGCTATATTACTATACTTCTTAATATTTTTAATAAAAGAAATATATCTTAAAGTAGTTAACTTTCTTAAATAATAATACGCTTATAAGGCCTATAGGTATATATTATATCCTATATAGACTTTTTAAATATAGATATATATCTAGATAAGAATATCTTTTTTTTTTCTAAAATATAGCGCGCGTACTTAAGTAATAGAAGTAATAACTATATAATAATAGTAACTTTATAGCCTCTATTATAAAGACTACTAAGTAAGTTAACTATAGTAGTAGAAATATAGCTAAGAATCTTTAACTTTTTAAATAGTAACTTAAATATAAAGCTTATAGCTATATATATAGAGACTAAAGAGATATCTTTAAAATATAATACTAGGCTCTCTATTAGACTAATTATAAGAACTTTAATACTTTAGACTATATACGTAAATAGTATAGATATTAAAAACTTATTATAGAACTTTTATTAATATAAATATAGCTAAAGATTATAGAGAAAGAAAGAGAAGAAAAGAGATATATTAGAAAGTAAAGGTTATATATATAAGTAAGTTACAGCTAATACTCTCTTCCTAACTAGAGATATTAGTTAGTATTATATTCTTTCTTTTTTTAAAATATAGTATAAGAGCTTAGATAATAAACGTATAAAGCCTAAACTTATATAGCCCTTTTATATAAGTATTTTAAATAAAGAAATATAGATAAGTACTATTATCCTTTCTAAGTCTAATATAAAGGAGAAGCTTATAGCTATATATATATATCTCTTAAAGTCTTTAATAATAGATATAGATATACTATCTTTACCTATTATTTTTATTTTTAGAAGATAACGCGTATACCTAGCTAGTAAAAGAAATAATTATAAAGTAAAAGCTACTTTATAGCTACTATTACTAGGGTTAAAGATTAAGTATAGATTAATAACTAAAGTTAGTACTAATAGTAGGCTAGTAAAGCTTAGCTAGTTATAAAGTAATTAAGCCTTATACTCTTACTAGAAAGAGAATAATACTATTATAGTAGTTAACTAGGATACTAAAGTAAGCTACTTCTCTTACTTACTACTAAAGCTCTTATATAATACTTATATATAATACTAAAAGTAAAAACGTATACTAGACTTACCTTTTACTAATATATACTAAACTAAGGTAAACTATAATTAGTCTAAAACGCTCTAGAACTAAGAATTACTTAACTATATAGTACTAAACTAAAGTACTATATAAAACTTACGTACCTACTTTACTTAGACCTTTATACTAATACTATAGAAAAAGATAAAATATATAATTATACTAAATAGTTAGTAGAAGTAATAGATATACTAGTAATTAAGGTAATAAAGCGCTTATAGAAGATACTCTAAAGTATATAACTCCTACTACCTAATAAATAATAGCTAACTCTTAGACTATTTTAGGCTAAATCTATATAATTATAACTATTTTACTTTTACTTAGTTATTATTACTAAGACTAGCTATAATATAATAGTTTATAATACTAAGAATAATCTCTATACCCTCTAGCTTACGCCTAAACGCTAATACCTTTATACTTATACTTTAACTCTACTATTTAGCGCTAATAAGACTATTACTATATAATACTACTCTTAATAAGAATTCTATCTATTTAGAACTTAGTAAAGTAGATACTCTTAGTAATACTAATAATAATATAATAAACTTTTAAGTTAACACTATAGAAGATAAGTTAATAATAATTAAACTATAGGTAATAATAGTTATAGAGCTAATACTAATATTAGATATTAGAGTAAGTATCCTATTCTAGTAAGTTTAATATAATACTAACTTTCTTACTATATACTAGAACGTTATAGATATACTATTCTATAAAGATAGTATAGTAGCTAACTTTATTAAGTATACTATAAGCTTCTTAGTAGTATACTTATATATATAATACTAGAACTATAGCTTTAATAAAAGCTCTATAGTTATATAGATAAAAGAGCTTATAATATATAATATATACTATAAATACTTAAGTAGCGTAATTAATATAGATACGTTTAATAGTAAGTATAAGATAATTAAAGATTTTCTTTAAGGCGAAGTAGTATAGCGTAAAATAGTACTAGATATACTAAAGAGGATAGATAATACTATAACTATTAGAGAATCGCCTATATCTACTATACTAGTTAAATATAATATAAAGTTTAAGTTAGTAATAGAGGATAGTAGTATTAAAACTCTACTAATAAGTACTAAATAGCGAAAGCGTAGTATATATATACTAAAACGCGCCTTATTTTATTATAAAAATAGCTTAGCTAATATTATACTTTAGAGATTTAATAGAAGGTATAACTTATTAGAGTAGCTAGTAGTAAAGATTAGCTTCTAGATAGCTATTATAAAGCTAGCTAATATAAGTATTCTAAATAGGGCTAGATAAAGTTATATTATATAAGAGAGTTTTAATATTAAGAAGCTCTAGATATTAATAAAGGAAGAAGCTAGCGTAGAAGATAAGACCTTTAATAAGCTCTCTATAGATTAAGTAATACTATAGAGTCTTCTTAAAGATATTCTAGTTCTTATTACTATAGTAACCCTCTTTATAGATAGAGTATACGCTATAAAATAGGTAGAGTAATTAGTTTAGCCTATACTACTTAATATAAATAGTATATAATATAATAGTATTATAAATATATTCTAGAGCGAAATAATAACTAATATTAATAGATCTAAAGCTTCTTAAACGTACTAAGCGTATATAATATAACTTTATAACCCTATAGGCTAAACTAGGTATAATATCTTAGAGAGACAATATAAATATTAATAGTAATAACTATTATTAAATAGATAGGTATAACGTATATAAGGAAGGCTATATCTATATTTATAGTAACTATAGTAGAGGAGAGTATTATATATATAGATATAAATAATAAGAGAAAGCTATCTTTAACTAAATATATAAAGATAAGACTATAATATATATAAGTAATAGATTTAATACTAATCTTAGCTAATTTAAACTAATTTAATTACTATAATAGCTTTTATAATATAATAGTTTAAATATTATATTAGTAGTACTTATACTACTATATATTAAGACTCTATATATAGCTTTTACCTCTAGTACTAAGTACGTAAAAAGTAAATTTAGGCTGCGTAGGTAGATTTAGGCTATTTTAGTAGAGTTAGGCTAAAAATTAATATAGCTAGGTAAGATTAGTTAGAAATATCTTCCTAACGTTACGTATAGGTATATAAATAGAGAGTATTAAAAAAGAGAAAGAGTAGTAGGTAGGAGGTATTAGAGTTATACGTTAAAGTATTTATATATTATATACTTTTTACTTATTCTACTATTAGTATTATATCTTTAAGAGTTACTATATAATAAGGCTAGAGTATTCTAGCTTTAGTTTTAGTATATAGTAGTTTAAGAGGCGTTTTATATAGTAGAGGCTATAAAAAGTAAGAGTAAAATAGAAGAGGTAGAAGAAAAAGAGGAAGAAGAGTAAGTAGAGGAGATATCTAGTACTCTCTTTATAAAGATCTTAGCTTATTACTAGTAGGTTAAGGAACTACTTAAGAAGCTTATTAATCTCTTTATTAACTAAGTATAGAGTATAGTATCTAGAGTTATATCTAGCTTATAAGGTTATTAGCCTAAAAGTAGAAGCTTAGTAGCTACTTCTTTAGTAGAGTAAGGCTACTTCTAGGTAATTAAATATAATAACCTTACTTAGTATTATACTCCTTTACTTATAACTCTTTTAGCTAAAGACTTATATAATCTAGGAGCTTTAAGTTTAATAGCTTCTTAAAGTAATTAAACTTCTACTTTAGTAAGTACTTTATTAAGCTATTTATAAGTATACTAATTATCTTTAGGTAAATAACTTTAAAAGAGCCTCTCTAGTACTCTTACTTAAGCTATATATTTTATATATTAATATAGCGTAGCCTAGTTAATATCCTTATATTATTACTAACTACTAGCCTAATTATTTACTAGTTATTATAGAAGATAGACTATACGCTACTTATTACTAAGGTAATCTCTATAAATAATCTCTTAAAAGCTATAGCTTCTTTAGCTATATACTTAAGAGCTAGAAGCTTAGCTTTAGTAGTAGAGGTTATAATAGTTACTTATTAGATAGCTTTCTAAGTAATTATACCTCTAAATAATATAATTATATAGCTATAAGATAAGCGTTAAGTCTCCTTATTATCTATAAATAAAGTATTACTATAGATTACTAGCTTAGCTCTATTATAATTACTTCTACTATACTAGATTACCTAAGCTTTTATCTAATATAAGTAGACTATAAAGTAATCTACTACGTTACTATAAGCTGCGCTAGGGTTAGTTAAGAACTAAAAGAGCTAAGAAATAGTAAAGAAGATATCTAGTTAGATTATAATAGCTATATATAGTACTAAGCTAATATACTCCTAATACTTCTTAATCTCCTTCTTAGAAGCTTCTCTATTATACTTTATAAGCTTAGCTAATAGTAATAGAGTTTTAGAGAACTATTTAGTTTCTATAAGCTTAAAGCGCTTAGTAACCTTATTAATATAGGTATTATAAACTAAAGAGATTATCTATACTAAGTAGTCTCTAATTACTTTAATACCTAGAAACTAACTAACTTTACCTTAATCCTCTATCTAGTATACTTCTTTAAGAGAGCTTATAAGTACTACTCTTTTAGCTATATTACGCTTATAGTATATAACTAGAATATTATTAATATAGAATAGTACTAGTATATAGCGCTCTTTACTAAAGAATAAGTATAGTTCTTTTTTTAATACTATAAGCCTAAGCTCCTTAAGCTTACCTAAAAACTTATTATACTATAATAGTAGTAAGTTACGTAGCTTATATAAAGCGTAATTAAGCTTTATATACTTACTAGCTTTTTAATATCTCTTAGAGAGATTATAAAGTACTAGTAACTCTTACTTAATAAGAGTGTTTAGAAATACTTCTATAATATTATATTACTAGACCTCTAGATTAAATTCTACTATAATTACTATTACTAAATAAAATAATTATACTACTAGTATTATAGTATATATTAATTAGAGACTATCTTTTATCTAGAAATCTCCTTAAATAACTAGCTGCGCTTTATACTTAATAAACTAGCTATCTTTATTATACTTATAAGTAAATACTTATATAAGTAGTAATAGCTAAGAATTATCTAGGCTATATATAACCTCTTTCTAGGTCTCTATACTAATAAGCTAGTAGATCTCCTTATTATAAGCTTCTTTAAACTTCTTACTAAGAGTATAATTATAAAAATTATACTACTTCTTTAGAAGCTTTAGAAGCTAATCTCTATATAGTCTCTTTTATTATATAGTACTTACTACTACTATATAGAGCGTTATATACTTAAAATTAAGATTATAAAATACTTTATAGCGTATACCTAGATCTACTTTCTACTCTCTCTTAAAGAAGAAAGTATATATAGTAGCGCTAGTAAGTAGAAGATTATTATTAAGATTATCCTTACGCTACCTTTAGCTACTCTATATTTTTTTATATACCTTCTTAGTATATATTTATTTCTACTTATCTACTACTATTAAAACTTTAGTATAAAGAGTATCTTTACTCTTAAGCTAATCTTTTAGATTAGTAGATATAGAACTCTATAGCTCTTAAGACCTATATCTCTATAGCTTTTACTACTATAATTATAGCTAGTCTATTTTACTACTTATATAAAGACTACTATAATTACCTCTTCTTTATACTTCTAATTCTAGTATAGGCTTAAGAAATAGGAGCTAGCTACTCTTATCTTTATACTCTTTATAGATTCTTTACTTATCTCTAGTCTAGAGATAAATATATAAGTTAGCTAGTATACTCCTCTTCTCTAGTAATAAGCTAATTACTAAATCTTCTAGTTATATATAGCTACTTCTAATATTACTAGAAAGCACTTAAATAAGAGTAGTTTTACTTATCTACTTAGTTAACGTAAGAAGTAAGTATTTAAAAGCCTTCTCTACGTCTTATATCTCCTCTTTATAGAGTATATTAATAATCTTAATTATATTAGCCTTTAGGAGCTTATTCTTCTTATTACTAAAGAAGAGCGTTTTATTAAAGGTTATATTACGTATTATAATTACTTATTTAAGCATAAGAATCTATATATAGTAAATATTAGAAGCTTTATATTTAACTAGATACTTAATATAGCCTTTAGGGCTTACTTTAAAGCTCTATCTATAAAGGCCTACTATACAATCTCTATTTAAAGGATATATATAACACCTATATATATATATACTACTCTAATTAGAGTAAAGATTAGTAGAAGTATTCTTTATATACTCTAGCTAATAGTATTTAAAGTACTACTAAAACTAGTTTAATAGTACTTTATTAGGTAAGCGTAAGTTATTATAGTATACTAGAGATATATTATATAGCTATACTATAGCCTATATTACTTCTAGCTAAAGCTTTTTAAGTAAGCCTATACTAAGCCTTATCTTTAAAGACTTTATAATAACCTTTTAGCTTACTCTCTTAGCTAAGCTATTAGGTTTATATATATATAGAAGTATTAGTTTAACGTTAATACTATTATCTATATACTACTTAATATACTCAAACGTACCTCTCTAAGGCAGCGTTACTTAATTATTATCTTAAGTAATCTTATAAAGCTTAAGCTTATACTAGGTAATAAGCTAGTATATAAAGTAATAGAATACCTATATAATCTTAATAATTAACTTCTACTAGATAACGTATAAGTAGAGCTTCTTACTATAGTTATCCTTAATAATAAGTAGCTACTACTTACCTAAATAGCCTTTTAGTATATTAAAAAAGTCCTAAGATATCCTCTAATATAGAAGTAGTAATTACTTATATAAGTAATAAGAGATAACTTATTTAGCGTATATAACTATATAGTACTTATACTATAGACGTAGTATACTATATAACTTTATATAATACGCCCCTTATATAAGCGCTTAAAGCGCTTCTAGACTAAGGTAGCTACTATAAATATACTATAGATCTTCTATATTAAGCTTTAGATAAGTTATCTATAAGAAGAGCTTTATATACTCTAGTATTATACTTATAATTATTATAGGATTAGAATAAAACTTTAATAACTTATATTTAATAAAAGTAAAGTTATAATAGTGCTAGAGGTTTATTAATACTATACTTTTACTTAGTAAGCCTATATATAGCGTATTATCTAAGTCTAAATACTAGACTTTACTCTAGTTAAAGTAAACTTTAGAAATAATATTAATATAAAAGCCTTTAACTATAGTAATATTATTAAGCGTTAGATTCTCTATATACTTACTACGCTTACTATTAACTATACTTTTAATTACTTTTATACCTCTACTAGTAATTAAGAAAGCTTATATACTTACTTTAATAGTTTTAAAATAAACGCACTTCTTAAAGGAGTCTAGAATAAGTAGTACCTAGTTATTAATAAAGTAGAGCGTAGTACTATTATCTAGAATTATACTATTAGATAAAAAGTAAGTATTAAAGTCTATAGTAGAGTACACCTCTAAGCTTATAGAAGAAAAGAAGGCTAGATTAATTAAAGTAGTAATAATCTTACTAGAGAAAAGTAAGCCTAAGCCTTTAGTAGCTAAAGCGCTTTTCTTAGCTAGTGCCTTCTTTAAGATTATCTTATACTTCTTACTAAGTATAGTAAGTAGCTCTATATAATAAGGCTTATATAAAATATTAAAGATCTACTAATACTAGCCTATATTAAGTAGTTTATTAAGGTCTCTACTTAGCTTATATATATCTCTAGTAATTATATAATAGAGCTTCTTATATATTATTACTACCTAAGAGTATAGTAGTTAGCTAAGATTATAGTAAAGGTAGTCTTCTTTACTTCTAGTAATTCTTACTATAAGTATTATACTCTTATTTAAAGTAGAGCCTCTAAAGGTAGTAAAGGTCCTATTAAGTATAAGAAACTTTATAGTATAATCTTTAAGCTTCTATAAAAAGAGCTATTTTACTTAAGTAAGTATTAGTATAGTACTACTTATAATCCTTTAAGTAAAGATCTAGTTATATATATTACTAGCTTAAATAGAAGTATACTTAATAGTAAGCGTAGTAAGTAAGTTAAAGACTCTAAGCTAGCTCTCTACCTTAATAAAGCTTAGCGCTTTAGCCTATAGGTAGAGTATCTTCTATTAGTAGTACTACTTATAAAGCTCTATTATACTTACTTTAGTATATTCTAGATAAGCGTAGTACTATATATATATAGTAGTCTAAGGGCTTATTAAAATAGGTTTAAGCTCTATTATAAGTACTTTAATAAGCTTCTAGTTAGTAGGTTTACTATTATTATTAAGTAATACCTCTATAAGGGCTATAGTAAAGAGCTTAATATTAACTATTAAGGTAATTTAAGTATATATATTACTATATTTACTTATATAGCTTATCTATTTAGTTATATTAGAGTACTATTTATTAAGCCTATAGTTATACTAGCGCGTCTTAGCTTTAGTAAAATTATCTTTTATAAGAGAAAGATACTTAAGAGCTATAAGCGTTATTACTAGAAGCTCTAAGTTTAGCCTAGATTATCTTAGACTAGTAATAAGCGTAGAGCTACTAATACTAAGTAAGCTAGGTAGTACTACTTATAAAGTAAATACCTACTACTAGTAGAGTAATAAGCTTACTTATTATAGTAGAGAGAGAGAAGAGTATAGTATATATAAGAGAGAAGAAGATAAAGAGGAAAAAGATTAAATAGATAGATTAGAGCGTCTAAACTAGTATTCTAGTAATCCTAAAGTAATACTAAGAATTAAGTAGATATAATAAGAAGAGCTAGGCTTATAACTATAGAGGAATTAAGTACTAGAAATAATAGGTTTAGGTAATTATAGATAAGATTACTATCTTTATCCTCTAAGCTAAAGAGTAGCTACTATATACTTAGAAGATTACTAAGTAAGTAGTAAGTAAGAGAATAAGAAAGCTTTTAAGTACTATAATAAGCTATATACTTAGTAGTTCTATAGAGTATATAGATTCTAATAAGCTAAGCTTTAGACTTTTATATATATCTTAGAAGTCTAGTATAAGTAGTATTTATATTTTACTATACTTAATTACTATATAATTTAGTATAATAAGATATAAGAAGGACTTATATATAACACGCTTATAAAACTAAAGAATATTTAACTATATAGGCCTATATACGTATATCTATACTACCTTAAAGATATTATATATTAGGTATCTAATAGATCTTATATATTAAACTTTAAAGATATTATATATTTAATACTTAAAGATCTTATAGCCCCTTAAGTAACTATATATAGTAACTAATCTAATAGGCCTAACTTAGATAAAGTCTTACTAGGTTTATATTACGTTAAACTTCTCTTAGACTATATATTTTAGATATAGAAATAGCTTTAGAGTAGTAATAAGAATCTAGTAGTATAATTAGACTTATCTAGTTTTAAACTCCTAAGTAGCTAAAGCTAATAGAGACTACTAAGACTAATATAGTAGATAGTTAAGCTAAGATTAATTATATACTACTAAACTACCTTAATACTCTTATAGGAGTTAGAGAAGAGTAATAAGTATACTTCTAAAAGAGGTATATATCTAGCTTTAATAATAAGAGCTAAACGCTAAATAGTAATTAAAAGAAGTAGTATATAGTACTAGAGATAAGAAAAGAGCTCTTTATATACTCTTTAAGTAATAAAGTACTAGTAGTTATTACTAAGCTAGTAAAGATAAAGATAAGCCTAAAGAAGTACTAGAAGTACTAGAAGTACTAGATATAATACTTAAATTTTATAAAAGATAGAGAAAGTAAAGTACTACTAGTTAGTTTATTAGGTATTATAGTATAGGATATATAACATTAAAAACTATAATATAAGCTTCTTTAAGGTATTACTAATAGTAATAATACTTAATAGAGCTATCTTATAGAGATTATAGCCTAGTATAAGATATTAATAGAGCTTATCTTTCTATAGCTATAGCTTAAAATAAGAATTATTACTTAAAGTTATATTAAGAGAGAGAAGAAGTAAAAAAAGTTAAGTAAGTAGAAGAAATAGCTAAGTAGTATAGTAGATAAAGTAGAAGTCTTTATAGCTCTTAAGCTATACGTTAATATCTTAAAAAGTAATAGCTTATTTATCTCTTACTTTAAAGATCTTAGAGTACTCTACGTCCTATACTAATATAATAATAGTTTTTAATACTAGTACTATTCTCTTTTACTTTATTATATAGAGCTAAAGCTAGTATATACTAAAGAAAGCTATAAAATTCTTATTATATAGTATACTTATAGTAATATATACTATTATTATAAAGAAGTAGTTAGTAGGTAGTAAGTAGAGTATAAAGTAGTAGAAGATAAAGATATAAGAGAAAGAAAGTAAAAGTATATAGAAGGTAAGGTTTTATATCTTATAGTAGATCTAGTAATAGATATTAATAAGTATAAAGATAATAAATATTTAAAAAGAGCTATTAATAGTAAGCTAAAGATAGATATATATATATAGCTTACTAAAGTAGTACTCTTAGATATAATTATAAACTTTACTAAGTAGATAAAGGAGTAGAGAAGTAGTCTAATCTAGGCTATATATTAAATATTAGTTTATAGTATACTAAAGTATACTTATAGTTATACTTACTCTTCTAATAGTAGTAGAAGACCTAGCTAACGCTCTTAGGTATTAAGGATAAAGTTAAAAGTAGATATAATAGCGTTATAGTAGAGCGTTAATAAGAAAAGAAGAGTAAGATTATAAGAAGCTATATACTTATAGCTAGTAAGAAGTGTATAAAAGTCTATAAGATAAAGTAAAAATAAAAAGTTATAATAATAAGTATAAGAGTAGATAAGCTACTAATAATAAGATAAGTAAGTAGAGAGGTTTTACTATAAGATAAGAAAGAAAAAGTAAAACTAGTAATTTAAGCCTATATAGTATTATATAAACTTTATAAGCATCTTATTATAGTAAATTACTAGTAATTTACTATAATAAGATACTAATAATAAACTATAAGTATATAAGAAGTTTATAAAGTAAATATAGTATCTTTATATAGTATATATACTATAACTAAGATAGGAGAAGTAAAAGAGATAATATACTACTTAAATACTTTAGCTTTATTTCTTATATTCTAACTCTCCTAAAATACTAGTAATACCTTATAATAAGATATAGGCTTAATAGTAATAGTATATAACTAGTATTTAGTAGCCTTAGAGCTTTATTTTAATATTTATTATCTTATCTTACTATTACTACGTCTAACGTGTATATACTTACCTTATTAATATTACTACTACTACTATATAAATTTTTACTTTTTATACTTAACTATATATATATATTATTAACTAAATTTTTATATAACGCTATAGCTCTTTCTATAGTTCTAGTTTACTTATATAAAAGCTTCTTTAGTATATTTAGTAGATAAAGTCTATTTAGCTATTTTAGCTAGGCTAGAAATAGCTAGTATATTAGGCCTTTAAGTCTAATTATTTCTAAGGCCTACGTTACGCTAGGACGTAGCTAGATAAAGGAGATAGTAAGAAGGTAAGTTATTCTTTTTATACGTAACTATAACTAACTTATATAAGTTTTTAAGTCCTATAGTATTTATAGTATAGTATAGCTTAACTTTAGTTATATATCTACTTATCTAGATTTTAGTTCTAGTATACTAGTCTTCTATATAGAAGTAGCTAGGTAATAATAATAATAACTTTAAAGTAGCTAGCCTTATAATATATAAAAGTAGTAGAGATAATAGAAGTATAATAGATAGAGTAATTCTTATACTATCTATATCTACTATAGCTAGAGTAGTAGCTATAATAGCTAGAGTAATTTCTATACTAGTAGTAGCTAGAGTAGTTATATAGCTTCTTACTCTTATAAACTTACTTACTAAGATTAGAGATTAGGACTAGCTCTTAGAGTTAGTAAAGACTAGTAGTATTACTACTCTTAGTAGTATAACTAATAAAGACCTTAGTACTATTTATACTAGTATTCTATATAGCTATATTTATAACTTATAACTAATAGAGTATAAAGTAGCTAAGTAGTAGTAGGCTTTAGTTCTAAACGTAATATACTTCTATTAGAACTTCTTAGTTAAGATATATCTATCTTAAGACCTCTATATTATCTTATAGTAGATTAAAAAGTAGTAGTATTTAGATAAGGCGTAGTTCTTATAATAGAATAAGAATAAGTAGAGTAATACTAACTATATTATTTATATTATAGAAACTAATCTTAGTAAAGTTATAATAAGTAATAATAAGTATAGTAGATACTATTAGATAAATTTTAACTACTATAAGTATATTAACTCTCTAGCTATACTCTAGATAGTTAAGTATAGTAAAGCTAGCTTTAGCTCTTATACCTAGTATTAGTTTAATAGTTATACTTATAACTAATTAACTATACTATATATATAGAGTTTAGCTAGTAGTATTAATATACTAAATATAGTCTAAAGCTTTCTATTCTAGCTAATACTAGGCTTATTATAGTAAAGTCCTATAGGTTAGGAGTTATTTATACTATACTACTTTATTATCTATTAATATTATTAATTCTTAGCTCTTCTATATCTAAACTTAAAGAGATTAGTAATACTAAAAGGGCTAGTAATACTAAAGAGATTAGTAATACTAAGAGTAGTAGTACTAAAGAGTTTAGTATAAGTACTATACTACTATCTTAGTAGCTATTATCTTCTAAGTTAGTATAATTACGCTTTAGCGTATAATATAGATTTTATTCTTTACTTAATATAGCTAAGTTCTTAAGCTTCTAATTATACTTTTAAGTTATCTAGCTTAACTATAGTAATTAGAAGATAGGCGTTTTAAGTAGTTAGCGTTAAGTAAGTTTATTAAAAAGCTCTATTAACTAAGCTTACTAGTAGTAACTCTTTAAGAGAGCTATACTATATAGTAAGCTAGTATAACTTATATAGCTACTAATATTAAAGTAGCTATATAATAACTATAAACTATACTTTCTTCTTTTTCTTAATAGTACAAGTATTAGTAGATAGTACTTTCTCTTCTAGCTTATAAATACTAATTATTAAAGAATAAGTTAATTATTACTCTTATAACTTCTCCTATACTAGTAGTTCTTTCTTCTACTTTATACTCTTATTTAACTATTTAGCCTTAAGTAGTAGCTTTAGTTTTAGTAGTAGCTTTAATTTTACTAGTAATTTTAAGCCTTTATAGCTTAACGCTAAAGATAGTATAGTTACTAATAAAACCTATATAGATAATATAGTAAAATCTATAGCTATAGAGTTTAACTAAGATACTTTTAGAGTCTCTAGTTTTATAACTATATACTTTTATAATCTAGGCTTAGATATAAGCTATAATATAGCTAGTACTACTATATAGTCTATATCTTAGTTATTATTATAATCTTCTATATTAACTTCTAAACCTATATAAGCTATATCTTCCTTTTCTACTTTATTCTCTTCTACTTCTTCTTCTTTCTCTTCTACTTCCTCTTCTACTTCTTCTTCTACTTTCTCTTTTACCTCTTCTTCTACTTTCTTTATACTATCTTTATTACTAAACTTATCTATAAAACTACTTAATAACTTATTACTAATAACTTAAAGTATCTTTAAACTATAGCTTTATTTTATATATAATTTACTTACTATCTTACTTACTAAGAGGCGCTAGTGCTCTATATCTCTAGTATAGAACTATAGTACTTATTTAGTATAATAGCTAGACTTAGCTAGTATAGTTAAGTTTTATTTTAGTATATAAGTATTAACTATAGATTAACTACTATTAAAGTATAGTATAACTACTATCTTTATATAACTTAGTAAAGCTCTACTAGTATATTCTAGCTAAGTATATATAGTAGTATTATCTACTACTTTACTAGTAAATATAAGACTATAATTATAGTATACTAGCTTAGAGCTAGTAAGAAGTAAGTTAGATATTATATATAGTATTACTTAGCTAGATAGACTACTATACTATATAAGACTATCTAGAAGCTAGATAATAATACTAGATAGCTAGCTAATAGTACTACTCTTTACTATAGAAGGCACTATACTAAAGATATACTTCTTATTCTAATTATAGGTATAGTAGTAATACGCCTTATTAAATACTCTTACCTACTTATTACTCTAGTAGTATTTACTATATAGCTTATAGAATTTTTTATATTATAGACTAATACTATACTTCTTTACTAATATATAACTTTAACTTATTCTACTTTTATTTATATAGCCTAGCTTACTTATAGGCCTAAGTTACTATAATAAGATTACTTTATTCCTTATCTTATAGTTAGTATAGTATTATTATTATTTATATATAGAGTATATAAGCTAGAGTAGTACTTAATTTTCTATAAAATAAGAGAGAAACTTATACTACTTTTTTTTAATAGTAAGTAAGTTATTTACTATCTTATTATAGTTAGCCTTCTTCTATATAATATTAGTACTATAGTTCTTAACTATAAAGAGGATATAATTCTATAATAGCTAGAGTTAGTCTTCTAGCTTTATAATATCTTTATCTATAAATAGCTCTTAATAGTAGTATATATATATAGTAATATTCTTAACTATAATATCCTCTAGTATAGGTTTAGGTCTCTAGATTTAGCTAACTTAGCTTCTAATATATAATTTAAGCTATACGCTAGTAGTAGGTAAGAACTTAATATCTTTATAAACTTTATATACTACCTATAGGATAGCTTAACTTATAAAAAGACTATTTATTATAATTAAAAGTATATTATAGGGTATTTTTATAATATACTAAGTATTAATAGTAAGGTTTAAAGTTAGAGTAGTATAAGTCTTATATAGCTTATAGCTAGCTATCTTAACTAGTTAAAGATAAATAAAACTAGCGTATGTAAAACTACGTTATTAGACGCATTCTATTATATAAAATTACTAGTAATTTACTATAATAGGATACTTCTATAGATAATATACTTATAAATTAAAGTATATTTTAAGTATATCTTTTACTAATTTTATAAAGAAGCCTATATAATACTAAGATTATACTTTATATACGCCTATAATAATTAGATATATACTTACTACTCTTAGTGCTATATTTAAAATATAGCTAAATACTAGTAATTTACTATAATAAGATAGTAAAAAGAGTAAGATAGGTTTAGACTAGTAACTAAGCTAACTAAGGTCTAAGCTTAAGGTTTATATAAGAAGCTTTCTACTACTATTAAGCTTAACTTTAATACTAAATAATACTATAGTATAACTATATTAGCTTACTACTTCTTTATACTAGCTACTTTATTTTAAAAGTACTTTATATAGTACTATAGATAGTAGTTAGTAGTACTCTATAACTAGAAAGTCTATATACTTACTACTATTAACCTCTTTATTATAAGTAGTATTATCTACTTTTAAGATACTACTTATAACTAGATATAAGCTTTAACTATATTAGTTAATATAGTATATAAAGCTATAGTAGTAGATTATACCTAAGATCTAGTCCTATATCTTAGTAGGTATACTATATATATATAGGTAAATCTAATAATATAACCTTAATATAGCGTAGGCCTTAAAAAGATATAGTAGATAGTAAAAAGGTAAATTCTTAGATATAAGATATATACGTCTCTTATTATAGCTAAATAAAGAAATAAATACTAAATACTTATAGTAGTTAACTACTATAGTAATATATAACTAGAAGACGCTCTCTATACTTAGTTTACTAGTACTACTAGTTTTATATATACTTTATATATAATTAAATATTAATTTAATATTATCTAGAGTAGGCAGCTTATAAGAGTATATAGTATTATATCTATACTTAAAGTTAAAAAGAAAGTAAGTAATATATATTACTATAGTCTTTATATCTATAAACGTAAAGATAATAGCTATAAAATATAGATAGGCTCTAGCTAAGAGAGTAATAGTATAATAAAGTACTAGAGTACTATAATAGTATTCTACTATAGTATAATAGAGCTCTAGAGCTCTATAATTAAGTACTAGACTACTATAATAGTATAAGGTAAGTAGTATTATATAATATAGTAGATAAAGAATAATAAAAAAAGAGAATATATAAAAAGATATATACTATCCTAATAAGTATAGATATATAAGTTAGTTTAATATAATATCTATATATAAGAGAGATATAAAAAGTAGTATATACTAAAACTAGCTTTACTAAATATAGTTTTAGATCTACTAGATAAACTAGCTTAACTAGACGCTATACTTACCTTAAGCTTAGGAAAGTATCTATCTACTTATTACTACTTATTTATTCTACTTTTTATATTACTTACTATCTTTTTTTTTTATCTAGTTACCTTATAAAATTAAAAAAGCGCTTCTATAGATATAGCGTATACTTATATCTAAAATCTTATTATATTATATTATAATATACGTTTATATACTATATAGTAAAAGTAATTAAGACTTAGTAGCTTAAAGGCCTAAGTAAAGAAGATATTATAGAGGTAATAGGCGTAGCTATAGTAGATATTAATAATACTATAAGTAATAGAGATATAATATCTAGCACTTTTATATAGTAGCTCCTACTTATAAATAGAAATAAATACTTACTCTATTTTAAAAGAGAAGAAAATATAGTATATAATATATATAATATTAATAACTAGTTAGGTAAGTTAGATAGCGCGTTTAATATATTTAGTAAAGAAGACTAAAGTACTTATAATAAACCTAAGTATAGCTATATAGACTATAAAGCTAACTAATATAAAGTACTTAACTTAAATAATAAAAAGCGTCTACTTAAATACTTTAAACTCTACTATCTTTATTACTATATTAGTTAAAGTATATAGATATTGCTTTAAGAAGTAATAAGTATATATTTTAACGTCTAACTACGCTATAATAATATATATAGTAATATAATATATAAAGTTATATAAGTACTATCTATTAAATATAATAAGTATAGTAATAGTTATATAGTATTTATAGAAGAATATATAGCTAAATAATAGTATAACTTCTACTCTAAGAGCTAATATAAGAAGAAAGTAAAAACTTTAGATCTAGATAAGCTTAACGCCTAGTTTAACTATATACTTATCGCTTTTTAACTTATTTAATAATACTATAACTTAACTTAAGTACTTAAGTTATAGTCTTACTATAGTACCTTTACTAATAACCTAGTAAGTATACTTACTACTTTATCTAACTAGATAGGTAGCTATATATACTATTAACTATAATAAGATAAGTTTCTTTATAAGAGCTATATAGTAGTATACTAGCTATTACTTAATAAGATTATATTTATAAATAAGTACATTAATAAGAATAAGTATAAAGTAATAGTTATATTTATATACCTACTAAATATTTAACTATACTCCTATTTTATAAAAGTAAATACGCTACTTAGCTTAGTTATATTAAATAGTTACTATAATAAGTACTTAGATATATTCCTATAGCTACTAGTATAAGAATTTAAAATAATATTAAAATAAAGAGTTACTATAGTAGATAGAAGTAGGTCTAGTAGTACTAATTTTAACTTTTAATTATATCTTATACTTATAACTAAAGATAGTTAAGTAGTAGTAAAAGCTATAAGTATAAAAGAGCTTAGTAATATAAAATACTTATACTAAGTATATAAGATTAAAGCTACTTAAGACTTATAAACTAGCTATTATTATATACTATATAAGTTATAGAGCCTTAAATTACTACTAATATATAGAGATCTTACTAATAAGATTAACTAGTAGCCTAATATTAATAGTAAGAATAAAGGTATTATATACTATAGCTATCTCTAGGATATATATATACTATACTAGCCTTAGAGCTTTCTAGTTAATACTATATACGCTATTATACTTAATATAATTAGTAAGCTATTCTATATACTATAAAGTATTAAATAAGACTTTATTAGTAAGCCTAAGTAAAGTAAAAATACCTAAACTAGATAGTAAAAAAACGCTAGTAATTACTATATTTTATATATAGATAAAGAGCGTATTAATAAGGTACTATAGAGGTCTAAGAAAACTATACTTATATATATTAGCCTACTAGTAAGAGCTATTAGTACTTAATATATAAACTTTAAGATAGCTAAGTAGAAGGCTTTACTACTAGTATATAGTTTAGCCTTCTTTATAGGCGCTATCTTATAAATATACTATAATAACTTTAAAAACCTTAGTAACTTATACTCTTTACTTCTAAATAAGTTAGTATAGCCTATAGATATTAAATATATTAATATACTTTTACGTTAGTTTATATAGATATATAAGTAGCTATACTATACTTAATTCTATAATCTAAGTAAAGGTATAGATAACCTCTTACGTATATAAGCCTATATACTATAGTTATACTTACTACTCTACTTAGCTATTAATATTACTAACTAGAGACTAGCCTTAATCTTTATATAATAGCTACTAGAGGGCTACTTAAGCTATATTAAAAGTAAAGTAGATAGCTTATTAAATATAATACTAAGCTTAATAAATAGCGCTATAAATAAAAAGTAATATATAATAACTAAACTCTATCTAGATTAATATATAATAATTAACTAACTATACTAAGATAAGCTTTACTAGCTATACTCTAAATAAGAAATATATATATAGCTAGATATAAGTATATAAAAGAGCTTTATTAAGGATATTATAGTAAAGAAAGTATATATCTAGGTTAACGTAGATAATCTACTAGTAGAAGTCTTTAGTAGTATTAAATTACTATTTAGTGCGATTATTATTATAGAAGTATTCTAATAGTAGACTAAAAATAATTATAATAACTCCTATATTACCTTCTACTATAATAAATAGATATTACTACTATACTTTAGCTACGTTAAGTACTTTACCTATATTTAAAGAAATTAATATACTATATAGCTATAGGATTTAGTATTTATTAAGAGTATTAATTATAAGCATAAGAATAGAATTATAATAGTTATAGGTAGTAAAGTATATAGCTACTAGATTATTACTAATTATATTATTAGTTTAGTTAAAATTATATTAATTAATATTAAAGTAAAAAAGAAGATTATTACTAAATAACGTATTATTAGGAAAGATAGTATATATAATAAGCTTTACTAGCTATACTAATAAAAGATATAAGCTCTCTTTAGATATCTTATATATTATACTAATAGTTATATAAGTAGTAAGTAGTCTTACCTATATTTTATTATAGTAAATTACTAGTAATTTACTATAATAAGATACTAAGCTTACTATTACTAACTAAAGTATAGTCTAGTATAGTAGAAAGTTTAAAGTATATTTAATAAGTATAGTATAAGAGTAGTAGTATAAAAGTATAAGTAGTACTATATCTTATTATAGTAGATTACTAGTAATCTACTATAATAAGATATAGTAGATTACTAGTAATCTACTATAATAGGATATAGTAGATTACTAGTAATCTACTATAATAGGATATAGTAGCGTATAAAGGAGATAAGAAATTACTATAGTATATATAGTCTACTACTAGCTTATATCTTATTATATAAAATTACTAGTAATTTTATATAATAAGATATAAGTAGTAGAATAAATATATATTTTAGTTATATAATATATTAATTTATATATACTATACTATAGCTAGCTACTTTTATATATAGATATTTAGTACTATATAAAAGTAGTTTATAAGTACTATATAAAAGTAGTTTATCTACCTTTTATAAAGCTAGAAAACTAGCTTATATTAGACTATAAATACTAGCCTAATTTTACTATCTACTAGTTTAATATAAGGTAGTTTTCTACTTTATTTAAGACTAGATAAGAACCTTTAAATAGACTAGTTTTACTAGTCTAATATAGGGCGGCTACCGTCTATAGGGTAGCTACGAGTGCTAAGTTATCATAGGACTAACGACTTAAGCTACAGAATAGATTCCTACTCGTTAGATAACCCCTCAGTGCCCAAGATATTAAGACACGGAATCTCTATCTTTGTGTTAGCCAGACTATCGTGCAATGCGAAATCCTTTCTCTTTATATTGAGGTGATGCTTAGTGGGAGACTGGGAGTGTTGTGACGACTCAGAGGCCAACTCCATTAGAATAGGTAGCGAAAGTTTGATATTCCATTTTGAATGAGCGTCAAGAGGTGGCAAAGCTCCCTTCACGTGTGCAAAGTAGCGCCTGGTAGTGCCGGAGGTGTTATTGTTGTCGACATAGGCTGTCCACCGCCCACCACTTCGAACTGGCTGTACCAGACACAGATGAAAGCTTGTGCTCCGGCAGGTCGTCTTGATACAGAACTCATGATAGTAAAAGGAACCCCGCGAGTGTTCCCAATGCAGGAACCGAGGACAGCTACTACACCAACCGCGAGAAGAGTGCTTGGCAACGACCCTGACGTCTTGAAACAAAGCGTCTATTTGGGTGTCTTGTTGTTCCACGCCAAGGGCTGTAGCAAGTATGTTGACAGTGCAAGAGCACATGTATGCGCTGCAGGCATCTATGGCTTGCAGGAAAACTTGTAGGTCGGAAGTTTCGTAGTTGATGTTGATACCAGGGCCCTCTCTGCAAAGGGCCAGCAGGGAGTATATAGCGTCCCGTCTAATACTGCACTTTTGGTCGCGGAACCTCTGGAGAAGGTAGGCAAGAGTGACTGTCCCAGGTTTCAGATTTCGGAGTCCGCCAAGTAACGGGATGTAGAGCGGTGGCAACAAGCTTTCATGGACTTCTTGATCTTCCGCCAAAAGTCTGATGCGACGGGCCAACGCAATTTCTTGCATGATCCATGTTCGAGTCCAATATTTATTGCGGCACATGTGAGCCCAGCCAGTGTTTCCATTGTTGTCTTCAGGAGCCACAGCCATCTCTTTCGCTGCAAGGTAACTGACAGGGTATGACAATCGAGCTAGATGCCTAGCGGTCATAGAATCGTTCCCCAGCCAGATCCATATCTCGCGGGCTTCTGAGTAGATTTTCCCCATCTGATGTACCTGGTGATATCGCTCAGAGTTGTCGCCTTGGTTGATACACAAAGCATCGATCCACAAAGCCAGATTGCTACGTTCCTTCTTTTTTGCTACCTCCAGGAAGTCCAGAAGGTTTTGGCGAACGTAGTGCATTCTCCCATTTATGGTGATCCAACCGCCGCCTCCGTCCTCAGAGCCCCACTCATACGAAAGGCAGGTATATGTAGCAGCTTCAATGGTGGAATGTTGCATTTCGACCTGTATCAGGCCGCCATCTGGTGACAGCTCTGATAGCACGTAAATCAGTCGAATTGAATCGATAGAATGATCGAGAGACGTATGTTGGAATTTCAGATCGTCGTGTATCGGGGCTGCCAACGATAGTGAGAGCTCTTCGCTTGCTACCTCCATTCCCGACTTTTGCACCTTTACGACCATGGCTGCGCTTTAATGTAAGGTGAGCGCGCGATTGACGCCGTCGTCCGTTCGACATTTTTGTTTCTATTGGCGGTGGTGAGGAGAACAGAAAGGTGAAGCACACGTGGAGTGGACGCAAGTGTTATGGTTGCGGTGCGGGGCAGTGCAAGGCTGAGGACTGGTGGCGGTGTGGCTGTGCAACTACGAGGCACGCACCATACAACAAAACAGCACCGCCCTTCTTCCCCTCTAATCACTCCAGGGCTCCAGTGTCGGCCAGAACCACAACATCATCCTCGTCAAAGTGCGGGCAGCTCACGCTACCACCTGCAGCGGCATGGGCATGCCCCAAATTGAGCGACGCAAAAGAGAGTCTGGTATGAACACGAACGCTCGACGATATGATGCTATACTGGTTATGAGCACGACCTATTTTCGGCGCGTAACGTTTCCGGATATGTGTTTGGAGCCGCCTTGCATCACCAGAGTGAAGACCCATTTTGATGCACCGGTGAGGTATGAGCGTGCACACCCTTCTTGTCCTCCCATCCCCCGCCTCCGTACCCATGCCCGTAATTACTGACGTTCAGCTCACTCTGCATGGGCTGAGTAGCCAGCAGATTAGGCTTACTAAATCGACTTACGCCACCTCGCGTCCCCTGCTTTTGTGCAGCTGGCAGACAACTCATTGGGAAGTCTGTAACCACATCACTGGCATTAGGCTCTGGCGGCGCAGCAGCCTGCCACTCCACTTTGATCGAGTTATCCTTCGATAGCTTGACGCCATTGTGCCAAAGCTCGAAAGACACGTCGGCGGGTCCAAGATTGACCTTGACGACGTAGTTGATGCGGTGGTACTTTGGGCCTTTGTTCCACCAGTGTCTGTTCTTGAGCTTGAAGGTGCTCAGTGGTAAGGCAGAGAAGTCGGACT
>Ga0210040_10003094_pt1 | contig 22776 bp, 22 predicted proteins | sample CryGeyCG12114_NA_FD_185462 | JGI IMG/M metagenome (GOLD analysis project Ga0210040, IMG submission 185462) | Groundwater microbial communities from aquifer - Crystal Geyser CG19_WC_8/21/14_NA (SPAdes) (version 2) | ecosystem: Environmental > Aquatic > Deep subsurface > Groundwater | place: USA...
CGAGCGGGTGAACCGTTCGCCGCCCCCTACCATCGCCCCGTGTCCCGGGAACCCATGATCGCGCCCAGCCTGCTGTCCGCGGACTTCGCCCGGCTCGCCGACGAGGTGCAGCGCATCGCCGACGCCGACTGGGTGCACGTCGACGTGATGGACGCCCACTTCGTGCCGAACCTGACCCTCGGCCTGCCGGTCGTGCAGGCGATCCAGGCGGTCAGCCCGGTGCCGCTGGACTGCCACCTGATGATCACCGACCCCGAGCGCTGGGCTCCCGGCTACGCGGAGGCCGGGGCGCGCAACGTGACCGTGCACGCCGAGGCCTGCACCGATCCGCGCGCCGTGGCCCGCGACCTCAAGGCCGCCGGCGCCCTGGCCGGCCTGGCGCTCAAGCCCGGCACGCCGCTGGAGGCCTACCTCGACGTGCTCCCGGAGTTCGACACGCTGCTGGTGATGACCGTCGAGCCCGGCTTCGGTGGGCAGTCCTTCATGCCCGCGGTGCTGCCCAAGGTCCGCGAGGCCCGCCGGCTGGTCGAGTCCGGTCACCTGCAGCTGTTCGTCGAGGTCGACGGGGGGATCAACGAAGACACCATCACGCAGGCCGCCGAGGCCGGCGCCGACGTGTTCGTCGCCGGCTCGGCCGTCTACGGGGCGGAGGACCCGGGCAGGGCGATCGCGGCCCTGCGGGCACTGGCCCGCCGGTGACCACCGCCGAGCGGGCGGCCATGGCCCGCGCGCGTGAGCTCGGGCTCCGGGTGCTGGGCACGACCAGTCCCAACCCGCCGGTCGGCGCGGTGGTCCTGGACGCCGACGGCGTGGTCGTGGGGGAGGGGGCGACCTCTCCGCCCGGTGGTCCGCACGCGGAGGTGCACGCGCTGGCCCAGGCCGGGGAGCGGGCCCGCGGTGGCACCGCGGTCGTCACCCTCGAGCCGTGCGCGCACACCGGACGCACCGGACCGTGCGCCGATGCGCTGATCGCCGCCGGCGTCGCCCGGGTCGTCGTCGCCGTCCCCGAGCCGACCCGGCTGGCCACCGGTGGTGCCACCCGGCTGCGCGCGGCCGGGATCGACGTCGAGCTGGGCGCCGAGCGGGACGCCGCGGCCGAGGGCGCCCTGGCCGCCTGGCTGACCGGCGTGCGGGAGCAGCGACCGCACGTCGTCTGGAAGGTCGCCACCACCCTGGACGGCCGGGTCGCCGCGGCCGACGGCACCAGCCGCTGGATCACCGGGCCCGAGGCCCGGGCCGAGGTGCACCGGCTGCGCGCCGGCTGCGACGCGGTGGTCGTCGGCTCCGGGACGGCGCTGGCCGACGACCCGCAGCTCACCGTGCGCGACGCGTCCGGCCGCACCGCCGACCGCCAGCCGCTGCGGGTGGTGCTGGACCGCCGTGGACGGGTGCCCGCCACCGCACGGCTGCACGACGACGCCGCGCCCACGCTGGTCAGCAGTGCCCCGACGCCGGCGGCGCTGCTGGCCGAGCTGTTCGACCGGGACGTCCGCCGGGTGCTGCTGGAGGGCGGCCCGACGCTGGCCGCCGCCTTCCTCGCAGCCGGTGTGGTCGACGAGGCCGTGGTGCACCTGGCGCCCCAGCTGCTGGGTGCCGGCGCTCACATGGTGGGTGCCCTGGGAATCCCCACCATCAGCGCGGCGCTGCACCTGCAGGTCACCGACGTCACCCGGCTGGGCGGGGACGTGCAGATCCGGTTGCGGCCCACCCGGCACACTGAGGGCACAGACGCCACCGCAGGAGGGAGCTGACGTGTTCACCGGCATCGTGGAAGAGCTCGGCACCCTGGTGGTGCGCGAGGACGGCCCGGACAGCGCCGTGCTGCGCATCCGGGCGCGCAAGGCCCTGGACGGCGTGGCTCTCGGCGACTCCATCGCGGTCAACGGCGTCTGCCTGACCGTCACCGACGTCGCACCCGACGCGGACGGCGCGGGGGTGTGGAGCACCGACGTGATGGCCGAGACGCTGCGCCGCAGCAGCCTGGGCGGCCTGGGCGCCGGCGACCCGGTGAACCTCGAGCGCGCGGTCACCCCGACCACCCGCCTGGGCGGGCACATCGTGCAGGGCCACGTCGACGGGGTGGGCACGATCGTGTCCCGCACCCCGGGCGACGACTGGGAGGTCGTGCGGATCGCCGTCCCGACCGGACTGGCCCGCTACGTCGTGGAGAAGGGCTCGATCACCGTCGACGGCGTCTCGCTGACCGTGAGCGCCTTGTCCGATGATGACGGGGCCCCCGACCCCGAGCCCTGGTTCGAGGTCAGCCTCATCCCCACGACCCTGCGGGAGACCACCCTGGGCGAGCGCGCCCCAGGTGACACCGTCAACCTGGAGGTGGACGTGATCGCCAAGTACGTCGAGCGACTGTTGGGAGCCCGTCGGTGAGCGAGTCGGAGAGCGGCTGGCAGCTGGACTCCGTGGAGAGCGCCATCGCCGCGGTGAAGCGCGGGCGTCCGGTCGTCGTCATCGACGACGAGGACCGGGAGAACGAGGGCGACCTGATCTTCGCCTCCGAGCTCGCCACCCCCGAGCTGGTGGCCTTCATGGTCCGGTACACCTCGGGCTACATCTGCGTGGCGGTCACCGAGTCCGACGCCGACCGGCTGGACCTGCCCCCGATGTTCCGGGTGAACCAGGACCGCCGCGGCACCGCCTACACGGTCACCGTCGACGCCCGCGAGGGCGTGACGACCGGCATCTCCGCCGCCGACCGGGCGCGCACCATCCGCACCCTCGCCGCAGCCGACACCGGCTCGGCCGACCTCGCCCGCCCGGGGCACGTCGTCCCGCTGCGGGCCAAGGACGGCGGCGTGCTGCGCCGTCCCGGCCACACCGAGGCCGCCGTCGACCTGGCCGTGCTGGCCGGGCTGCGCCCCTCCGGGACGCTGTGCGAGGTGGTCAGCGAGAAAGACCCGACCGGCATGGCCCGCGGCCAGGAGCTGCGGGCCTTCGCCGACGAGCACGACCTGGTGATGGTCTCCATCGCGGACCTCATCGCCTACCGCAAGCGCTTCGACAAGCTCGTCGAGCGGGTCGCCGAGGCGCGGGTGCCGCTGCGCGCGGGGAAGTTCACCGCGGTCGGCTACCGCAGCTCCTACGACGAGCGCGAGCACGTGGCCTTCGTCTACGGCGACATCGCCGACGGGGACGACGTGCTGGTCCGGGTCCACTCGGAGTGCCTCACCGGCGACGTCTTCGGCTCGCTGCGCTGTGACTGCGGGCCCCAGCTGGACGCCGCGCTCGCCGCCGTCGCCCAGGAGGGCCGCGGTGTCGTGCTCTACATCCGCGGGCACGAGGGCCGGGGCATCGGCCTGCTGCACAAGCTGCAGGCCTACCAGCTGCAGGACACCGGCGTGGACACGGTCGACGCGAACCTGGACCTGGGCCTCCCGGCCGACGCGCGCGACTACGGTACGGGCGCCCAGATCCTGGTGGACCTGGGCGTGCACACCATGCGGTTGCTCACCAACAACCCGGCCAAGCGGGCGGGTCTGGAGGGCTACGGCCTGAAGATCACCGGTCGGGTCTCGCTGCCCACGCACGTGACCGTCGACAACGTCGGTTACCTGCGGACCAAGCGCGACCGGATGGGGCACCTGTTGGAGATCATCGAACCGAGCGGCCAGCCGGCCGCCGAGGGGAGCGACATCCCGATGCGTCAGAACGAGCAGCAGGCATGAGCGGTTCAGGAGCCCCCGGGCAGCAGTCGATCGACGCCGACGGCCTGACCCTGGGCATCGTGGCCGCCACCTGGCACGGCGAGATCAGCGACTCGCTGCTGGCCCGCGCCGTCGCCTGCGCAGAGGCCTCCGGGGTGTCCTCGCCCACCGTGGTGCGGGTGCCCGGCGCGCTCGAGCTGCCGGTGGTGGCCCAGGCGCTGGCCGCGACCCACGACGCGGTCGTCGCCCTCGGTGTCGTGGTGCGGGGAGGGACGCCGCACTTCGACTACGTGTGCGACTCCTTCACCGCGGGCCTGACCCGGGTCGCGCTGGACACCGGGAAGCCGGTCGGCAACGGCGTGCTCACCACCGAGGGCGAGCAGCAGGCCCGCGACCGGGCCGGCATGGACGACTCCGCCGAGGACAAGGGCTGGGAGGCCACGGCGGCCGCCCTGCAGACCGCCCTGGTGCTGCGCGACCTGCGTTCCCCCAAGCAGAGCACGGGCTTCGGCGTGACTCCGGCGTGAAGTCCTTCGACGAGCTGTTCGCCGAGCTGACCGAGAAGGTGGCGGCCGGTGACCCCGCGTCCGGGACGGTGACCGCCGTCCGGGACGGCGTGCACGCAGCGGGGAAGAAGGTCGTCGAGGAGGCGGCCGAGTCGTGGATGGCGGCCGAGCACGAGGGCGCCGAGCGGACGGCGGAGGAGATCAGCCAGCTCCTCTACCGGGTGCAGGTGCTGATGCTGGCCCGCGGGCTGAGCCTGGCCGACGTCTACGCTCACCTCTGAAGAAGGACCCCGTCCTCCTCACCCCTCGCACGCTCGGGGCGAGCCTCTGGACGGGGCCTGACCGTCCACCACGTCACCGGGAGTGCTCTGTGCTGCGCGTCGCCGTGCCCAACAAGGGCGTCCTGAGCGAGCCCGCGGCGGCCATGCTCGCCGAGAGCGGGTACCGGCAGCGCCGCACCACCAGTGAGCTGGCCGTCTACGACCCGGAGAACGACACCGAGTTCTTCTACCTGCGGCCCCGCGACATCGCCATCTACGTCGCCGCGGGCACGCTGGACGTCGGGATCACCGGCCGGGACATGCTGCTGGAGACCACCCCCACCGACGGCGACGCCGCGGTGGCGGCCGAGGTGATGGCGCTGGGCTTCGGCCGCTCGTCCTTCCGCTTCGCCAGCCCTGCCGACTCCCCGGTCGACGAGGTCGCCAAGCTGGAGGGGAAGCGGATCGCCACGGCCTACCCCGGCCTGCTGCAGCGGTTCCTGGACGAGACCGGGATGAAGGCCGCCGTGGTCAAGCTGGACGGCGCGGTGGAGACCGCCTGCCGGCTCGGTGTGGCCGACGCCGTCTGCGACGTGGTGGAGACCGGGACGACGCTGCGGGCGGCCGGTCTGCGGATCATCGGCGACCCGGTGCTGGCCAGCGAGGCGGTGCTGGTCCGCCGCGCGGGTGCCGAGGAGATCCCGGCCGTCGCCCAGCTGCGCCGCCGGCTGCAGGGCGTCCTGGTCGCCCGCCGGTACGTGATGCTGGACTACGACTGCCCCAACGAGCTGCTGGCCCGGGCCACCGCCCTCACGCCGGGGCTCGAAGGCCCGACGGTCAGCCCGCTGCAGACCGAGGGCTGGTCGGCGGTGCGTGCGATGGTGCTCAAGGACGACACGAACCGGGTGATGGACGAGCTCTGGGAGCTCGGCGCGCGGGCGATCCTGGTCACCAGCATCGCCGCCTCCCGCATCTAGAAGGACCACCCTTCCCCCCACGCCTCGCACGCTCGGCGCCGGCCCCTGAAGGGTGGCCGCTCCAGCACATCACCGGCGCTCGCGGCGGGCCCTTGCACGGGGCCGCCCCTTCCCCCCACGCCTCGCACGCTCGGCGCGGGCCCCTGAAGGGTGGCCGCTCCAGTACGTCACCGGCGCTCGCGGCGAGGCACGGTGCCGGTCGGCTGACCCGCCGGGCGCCTGGAAGGCGGGCCTGCGGGTCAGCCGAGCCGGGTCAGCGGCGGATGGTGCGGTCGACCAGGTCGATGGCGGTGCACAGGCCCAGGCCCAGCGCGCGGCCGCTGGTCGAACCGGTGGCGAGCAGGGCCTGGATCGCCGGGGCCAGCGCCCCGTCGCCCACCAGGCCACGCAGGACGGCGGCGAACTCGCCGCTGACCCGTCCTGCCGCGGCGTGCCGCAGCAGCGCCCGGGACAGCTCGGTGGTGCGCCCCGGGGCCAGCGCGTTGACCCCGGCGCCGAACCGTTCCGCCGCCGGGTGCCCGAGCAGGACCAGGCCCGCGGTGGTGCCGGCCAGCACGTCGTCGCCGGCGGGCGTGAGGCCGGGCCCGAGCCCGATGAGCCGGGTCGCGGTGCGCAGGGCGGCGTCCAGGTCGGCGCGGCGGACGGCGCCACGCAGGGCCGCCAGCGGACCGCTCGGACCACCGGGCAGACCGGGGAGGGCGAAGGCGCTGTGCGGCACGCCCTCGCCGTAGAGCGCGGCCCGCAGCTGGCGGACCCCCTCGGGCAGCAGGGCGGGGCGCGCCGTCGGCAGCTTGGGCCGGGGGTCCCACCACGCGGCAGCGCTCACGGTCAGGTCACCGACCACCAGCCGGCCACCCCCGACCCGGGCCGGGGCGCCGCTGGGCACCGAGACGAGCGGGCGTCCGTTCGACGGCCGGAACAGCACGCAGCCCAGCGGCAGCCGGGCGGCGTCGGAGGTGAGCACCCCCACCACGTCGGTGCCCTGCGCCGTCGGCACGGTCAGGTAGACCGCGGCCGGCACCGACAGCAGCACCCGCGCGGAGCGGACGGGCCCGCGCAGCAGTTCGGCGATGCCGGTGCTCGCCTGGGCCGGCACGGAGGCCCGCTGCGGCGGAGCCCCGTTCTCATCCGAGGCGCGGGGCAGGTGGATCGTCGGCACCCCGGCCCGGGCGGCTCGCCCGGTGGGCGGTGCCTGGTCGGTCGCGGCGTCTCGAGTCCCGGCGCCGCCCTGGCCGCCGGTGCTCTCGTCGATGGTGCGCATGTGCCCTCCACCCGTGCGGTCGACGAGGCCGCCGCGTGGCCGGTCTCGTCCCGGTCTGCTCGTCCCGGTGGACGGGAGTCACCCCGCCGAGGCGGGAGCGGCCTACCATCCGTGCCGGGCGCAGGTCCGGGCCACGAACCTAGGGGGCGCGTCGCCTGGGCCTGTATGGCGATTCTCGCCAAGCGTTGGTTCTGCCGTCCAGAGACGTCTGACAGAATCTCGGGCAGATCTCTTGTGCACGGCGTTTTGGGGGTACGTACAGTGACTGAACGTGAAGCTTCCGTGACCTATGCTGCGCACAGCGATCGAGTGGCGACTTTCAGTTCGGTCCCGGCGTCGATCGAGCCGGTGCTCTCGCAGGTGCCGCCGGCTGACCGCAGCGCCCTGCAGGACAGCATGGGGCTCACCGTCGACCAGTTGCTCCAGCTGCCCGGGCTCGACGGCACGGTCGTCGTCGGCGGGGCCACCGGTACCCGGCGGATCGTCCGGCACGTGGCCGTGGAGGACCCGCAGGACCCGATCGGCGGCGCCGGCCCCGACGTCCTCATCGTGCTGGCCTCCCGGATCCCGGCCGGCGATCCGGCGCAGAGCCGGGCGCTGATCGAGCGGATGCACCGCGGCGGCAGCGGCGCGCTGGCCTACCGCTCCGAGGTCGGCGGGGGCAACGTGGCCGGTGAGATGCCCGCCGAGGTGCTGGCAGAGGCCGACCGGCGCGGTTTCCCGGTGCTCGCGCTGCCCAGCGGCACCCGCCTCGACGAGGTGGTCGCCGAGGTGCTCGGCGCCATCATCGACAAGCAGACCCAGGCGCTGTCGCTCGCGAACCGGATGCACAACCAGTTCATCGACGTCGCGCTCTCCGGCGGTGGACTGGCCGAGGTGACCGTCCAGGTGTCGACCTTCCTGGCCGGTGCCGCGGTGATCGGCCTGGGCCCGGACCGCGAGGTGGCCACCAGCGCCGGCCCGCCGGAGGAGGTCACCGAGATCCGGGACTGGCTGTGGCTGCTCGACGCCGCGGCCGACGACGCCTTCGGCGACCTCACCCCGGCCCGCCGGCTGTCGGGGAACCGGGCCGACCAGAGCGTGGTCACCCCGGCCGAGGTGCTCGCCGGCGCCGACCTGTCCCCGGCCGACGGCATCCTGCTGGTGCCCGGGCACCACGAGCTCCCCGGCGGGGTCGGCGAGTACGCCGTCGCGCCGATCATGGCCGGTGAGCAGCGGCACGGCTGGCTGGTCGCGGTCAACCGGCACGGGCCGATGCTGCTGGGCGCCGGTGCCGTGCTCGAGCAGGCCGCCGTCATCGCCGCGCTGTCGGAGATCCGCTCGCAGGCGGTGCACTCGGTGGAGCTGCGGTTCCAGGGTGACCTGGTCCGCCGGCTGGTCGGCGGCGTCGTCGGCCACACCGAGCGGACGCTGGCCTACACCCGCTCCTTCGGCTGGCGGCTGGACGGACCGGTGGTCGTCCTGGTGAGCGGGACGGAGACCGTCGCCGACGCCGCAGCCGACCCCACCCGCGCGCTGGACGTGCTGGACCGCCTCGCCGACGGCTGGCGTGCCGCCGTGGACGCCGAGGTCGCCGGTGCGGCCGTGGCGGGCCTGGCCACCGAGATCGTCACCGTGCTGCCGTTGGACGGGCGCACCCCGGAGGAGCTGTCCGCCCTGGTCGCGGCGGTGACCGCCCGGGTCAACGCACGGCTGCGCCGGGTCGGGCGGCTGCTGGGCACCGGCATCGGACGCCCGGCCGAGTCGTTGTCCGCGCTGTCGGAGGCCTACCAGCAGGCGCAGCGCGCGCTGGTCGTCGGGCAGGAGATCCACGGCGGGCACGCGGTCACCCACTTCGACCAGCTCGGCGTCTTCCGGCTGCTGTCGCTGATCCCGGACAGCAACGAGCTGCGCTCCTACGTCGACGAGGTGCTCGGGCCGTTGGCCGACTCCGGCGACGTGGACTCCACCGACCTGCGGGACACCCTGCGGGTGCTGCTGGAGACCAACCTGAACGTCGCCGAGTCCGCCCGGCGCCTGCACTTCCACTACAACACCATGCGGTACCGGATCGGGAAGCTGGAGCGGCTGCTCGGGCCGTTCACCACCGACCCGACGCTACGGCTGAACCTGCTGCTGGCGCTGCACGCGGCCCGGATGCGGGGGCTGGACCAGCCGCACCGGCCGCCGCTGGAGAGCCTGGCCGCCACCGTGCTCGACGACGGGCTCGAGTCCCTCGGCTAGCCCGACCGGTCCGTTGCCGGCCCGTGACGGCTGCGGGAACGGGCCGAAACGTGAACGTGACACCGAACCCCTGGTGCCCGCGACACGGGTCTGCCAGATTCCTCAGCGCTGAGCTACTTCGCTCGCGAGCCGGTTGAGGAGGACCTGATGGCGTTCGGCTGGAAGCTCTACGGGGACGGCAAGACCCCGCCGCTGGGTGCGGCGGTCGCCCCCGACGAACGGCTGTCCTGGCCGCTGACGGTGGGCATCGGTGCGCAGCACGTCGTCGCCATGTTCGGCGCGACCTTCGTCTTCCCGCTGATCATGGGCCTGGACGCGAACCTGGCGATCATGATGAGCGGGATCGCGACGATCATCTTCCTGCTCATCGTGCAGGGGAAGGTGCCCTCCTACCTGGGCACCAGCGCGGCGTTCGTGGGCGGCGTCGCCGCCGTCCGGGCGCAGAACGGCAGCGACGCCGACGTCGTCGGCGCGATCCTGGTCTCCGGCATCGTGCTGGCGCTGGTCGGCCTGCTCATCCACGCGGCCGGTCCGGCCGTGGTCAACCGGGTGCTTCCGCCGGCGGTCACCGGCGCCGTCGTGCTGCTGATCGGGTTCAACCTCGCCCCGGTCGTGTCCGCCACCTACTGGCCGCAGGACCAGTGGGTCGCGCTGGCCACGATGACCTTCGTCATCGTCGTCTCCCTGGCGCTGCGCGGGTTCTGGGCACGCATCTCCATCCTGCTCGGCCTGGTCTTCGGCTACCTGTTGTCGCTGCTGCTGGACGCCACCGCGGGCCAGATCACCTCCTTCGACGCAGGCGTCGGCGACATCACCACGCACGACCGGGTCAACCTGGACGGGGTCGCGGCGGCGGACTGGTTCGGGCTGCCCGACTTCACCGCGCCGCACTTCAGCGTCAACTTCTCGCTGCTGGTGCTGCCCGCCGTCATCGCGCTGATCGCCGAGAACGCCGGCCACGTCAAGGCGGTCGGGGAGATGACCAAGCGCGACCTGGACCCGGTGCTCGGCCGGGCGGTCTTCGCCGACGGGGTGGCCACCGTGGTCGCCACCTCGGTGGGCGGATCGCCGACGACCACCTACGCGGAGAACATCGGCGTCATGGCCGCCACCCGGGTGTACTCGACCGCGGCGTACTACGTGGCGGCGATCGTGGCCATCCTGCTCGGGCTGGTGCCCAAGTTCGGCGCGATCGTCAACGCCACCCCCGGAGGCGTGCTCGGCGGCATCACCGTCGTGCTCTACGGGATGATCGGCCTGCTCGGCGCCAAGATCTGGAAGGAGAACCGGGTCGACTTCGCCAACCCGATCAACCTGGTGCCGCTCGCCGCCGGGATCATCATCGCCATCGGCGACGTCAACCTGCAGATCACCGACAACTTCTCCCTCCGGGGCATCTCGCTGGGCACGATCGTCGCCGTCCTGGGCTGGCACCTGGCCCGGGCGCTGGCTCCCGCGGAGATGAGGGCGGCGCTGCAGGCCGAGTCCGGGTTCGCCGGGGGGACCGGTCCCGCGCTGGGCTCGACCGGCGGACACCGCGCGGACCTCGGCGGCGCCGACCCCTCGGACGTCGACCGGGCGAACCCGACCCGCTGACCGACCCGCACCAGCCGGCCCGGCTCCCTCCCCGGAGGAGCCGGGCCGGCCCCTGTCCGGGGAGGGAGCCGGGCGTGACCCGAGGGCTGACGAGCCGGACCACCGCGGCCCGGACCGGACGGAGGGGCCGCCCCGCTCGCGGGACGGCCCCTCCGGTGCGGTTCAGCGGTGCGAGCCGAAGAGCACGTCGTGCATGACCTCGTGCAGGTGCGTGTTCGGGTAGTAGCCGATCAGGTCCTCGCTGCCCGGCCCCTCGGCGGTGACCACCGTCGGGGCGCCGGTGTGCCCGGCGGTCGTCCAGTCCAGGACGAACTGCTTCTCGCTGTCGGCGACGGCGAACGGTCCGTCCTCACCGGAGATCTGGTCCTCCACCGCGGGCGTGCCGTCCAGGGTGCCGCCCACGCCGCTCTCGTCGGCGGCGTCGACGTCCTCGATGGTCAGCCCACCGCACTCGTGGTCACCGGTGACGATCAACAGCGTGTCCGGGTGCTCGGCGACGTAGTCGCGCGCCACCTGGACGGCCTTCTCCAGCTCCGCCATCGCCTGCAGCATGCGGGCGCCGTTGTTGGCGTGGCTGAACTCGTCGACGGCCTCCTCCTCGACGACCAGCAGGAAGCCGTCCTCGTCGTGGGAGAGGACGTCCAGCGCCTTGCTGGTCATGTCGGCCAGCGGGACGACGGGGGAGTAGACGTCGCCCTGCTCCTCGGGCTCCTGCTGGAACATCTCCTGGTTGGCGAAGAGCCCGAGCAGCAGCGGCGAGTCGGCCGCGGCCAGGTCCTCGGCGTCGGTCACGTACTCGTAGCCGAGGTCCTGCGCCTGGGCGATCAGGTCGCCCTGCGCTCCGCGGCTGCCCTCGGAGGGGTCCTCGGCCGGCGCGTCCGGGAACGCGCCGGGCTGCCCGGCGGGCAGCCACCAGTCCTCGCCGCCGCCGAGGATGACCTCGGGCCTGCTGATCTGCAGGTACTGCTCGGCGATCTGGTCCTGCAGACCCCGGTCGACGGTGTTGGCGAAGAACGCCGCCGGTGAGGCGTCGGTGACCTGGGCGGTCGTGACGATCCCGGCGGCCTTGCCGGCCTCCTCCACCTCCTGGCCGAGGGTGGGCAGCGGGTTGCCGTCCACGTCGACGCTGATCGCGCCGTTGTAGGTCTTGCTGCCGGTGGCCCACGCGCTGGCCGCCGCGGCGGAGTCGGTGACGGTCGCCTCCGGGTCCCGGGGGTCGGTGGTCTGCAGCCCGGTGACCGGCAGGTCGTCCATCGCGAGCTCCCCGTCGAACCCGACCTGGGCGAGACGGGCGGCCTCCCGGTGGGCGGCCGCCATGCCGTCGCCGTTGACGAGGATGACGTTCCTGGGCCCGTGACCGTGATGGCCGTGGTGGCTGTCCCCGCCGGCCAGGGCAGCCGACGGGACGAGCACCATCGCGCCCCCGACGAGGGACGCCGCGACGCATGCCGGGAACGTCCGGTGTGTGCGTGGTGAACGGATCATGTTCTCCCTCCTTCCACAGCCGAGCCGGGTCGCCCCGACGACGCGACGCTGTGCGCCCGCTGAGGACAGGCCAGGTGACGAGGGTGAACGGCAGGTGAACTCGCCCGCGACTGCGGGGCGCCGCACACCACGGGAGTCGATCACGTCGCGCAGCGGAACCGCCGACGAGCGCGGGCAGGCGTGCCGCGGGTGGCACCGGGGCAGTGATCGATGCGAGGGCCGCGCACGGCGGCCCGGCGAGGAGGCAGAGCATGACGGAGAACACCCGGCCGCTGCAGGGGAAGGTCGCCCTGGTCACCGGGGCGTCGTCGGGAATCGGTGAGGCCACCGCGATCGCGCTGGCCGAGGCCGGTGCCGCCGTCGCGATCGGCGCCCGGCGCCGGGACCGGCTGGACGCGCTGGCCGGCAAGCTCACCGACGGTGGAGCGCGGGTGCTGCAGCTGGACCTGGACGTCACCGACGAGCAGGCCTGTGCGGCCGCCGTGGCCCGCACCCGGTCCGAGCTCGGCGGCCTCGACGTCCTGGTCAACAACGCCGGCGTCATGCTGCTGGGGACGATCGTGGGTGCCGACACCGAGGACTGGCGCCGGATGATCCAGACCAACGTCATGGGCGTGATGTACATGACCGCCGCGGCGATCGAGGGCATGGTCGAGCAGGGCTCCGGCGACATCGTGAACATGTCCAGCGTCGCCGGCCGCCAGGCCCGGGCCGGCGCGGGCGTCTACAACGCCAGCAAGTGGGCGGTGAACGCCTTCAGCGAGTCGCTGCGCCAGGAGGTCACCCAGCGCGGGGTCCGCGTCGGACTGGTCGAGCCCGGTGCGGTCGCCACCGAGCTCACCGACCACATCACCCAGCCCGACGCCAAGGCCGGCGCCCAGAAGATGTACACCGACATGGTGCCGCTGCAGGCCGAGGACATCGCCCGGGCGGTGCTCTACCTGGTCAGCCAGCCGGCGCACGTCGCGGTCAACGAGGTGCTGATCCGCCCCACCGCCCAGCAGCGCTGAGTCAGCCGGCCTCGAGCACCCGCTTCAGGGTCTCGAGGTCGGCACTGATCGCGTCGATGTCGGCGGCCCACTCCTCGTCGGTCGTCGCCGGCTGCCGGCGCAGGGTGAACAGCACCTCGCTGCCGTCGCCGTCGGCCAGCACCCGCAGCGGGTTCGTGGTGACGCTGCCGTCGGGCAGGACGACGTCGTGGTCGAGCACGCCGTACTCGTTGACCGGCACGAAGCGCACCAGCACCGGGCCCATGGGGGAGTCGGCGACCCACTCGCCGCGCTCGCGCCGGATGCCCGCCGCCAGCCCGGCCGCCCACTGCGGGAGGTGCGCCGGGTCGCGGACGTAGCGGTAGACGTCAGCGGCGGATCGGTCGATCGACACGGTGAGGTGGCGGGAGTCGGTCATGGCCGCATCGTGCCGCACGCCGCCGACACGATCGGGTGACCGTGGTGCCGCTCCGTGATCCCGGGCCGGCTCGGCATCGATGATCACGGCATGGCGGACGACGGAGGAGGCGCCGCACAGCCGGCGGACGACGAGGCGCGCTGGGCCGCGGCACAGTCGGTGCTCGACGCGGCACCGGACGAGACCGCCCTCGGGCGCTTGCGCCGGTTCAGGCTCCTCACCTGGTCACTCGTCCTCGGCGTCGTGCTGCTGGTCCCGGCGATCGTCGCGCTGGTGGTGGTCACGGCGTCCGACGCGTTCCTGCCGGCGACCGAGCCGTCCGACGGGTGGGTGGTGGCCGGACTGGTCTGCCAGGGCGCGGGCCTGCTGGTGCTTGCCGGGTACGGGGTGATCGCCTGGCGGGCCGGGGTGTTCCGGGGGGCGTGGTCGCAGCCCGCGGCAGTGCTGGACCGCCGACAGCGCCGCGCGTTGCTTGCGCAGGTGCGCGGGCGGGCGCCGGTCGACGCGCGCCGGCTACCGCTGGCCCGGAGTGCGGCGGAGCGGCTGGTGCTGCAGCGACACCTGGTCCTGCTCTTCGTCGGCCTGGCCCTCCAGCAGGTCGGACGCGCGCTCTCCTCGCCGTCGACGCTGCAGCTCGTTCTCACAGCGGTCACCGTGCTGGTCTTCCTGGTCGGCGCCGTCCTGCTCCTCCGCGACGCGCACCGCGCCGAGGAGTTCCTCCGCGCGCACCCGGCGGACGACCGGCGCGGGGCCGACCGCAGCGATCCGGCCTGATCCCGGAGCAGGACGGCCAGCTCGGGTGCCGTGGCCGGAATCCGCCAGAACCCGTCGGTGGGACTCCCTAGGGTCGTCGTCGTGCCCACCACCTCGCGCGCCCCGCTGACCCTGCTCGCGGTCACGGTGACCGTGCTGGCCTGGGCCTCGGCGTTCATCGGCATCCGGGCCGTGGGGGAGGACCTCTCCCCGGGTGCCCTGGCGATGGGCCGGCTGCTGGTGGGCACCCTGGTCCTCGGTGCGCTGCTGGTCCCACGTGGGTGGGTCCGGCCCACCGGCGGCGAGTGGCGGCTGCTGGCGGTCTGCGGGACCGGCTGGTTCAGCATCTACAACCTGGCGCTCAACGCCGCCGAGCAGCACCTGGACGCCGGCACCACCGCGATGCTGGTGAACATCGGCCCGGTGCTGATCGCCGTCTTCGCCGGCCTGCTGCTCGGGGAGGGCTTCCCGCGCTGGCTGGTCGTCGGCCTCGGGGTGGCGTTCTGCGGGGTGCTGCTGATCGGCTTCGCCACCCGGGACGCCGGCGCCGACCTGGCGGGGGTGCTGCTCTGCGTGGTCGCCGCGGTCACCTACGCCGGCGGAGTGGTGGCGCAGAAGCCGCTGCTGCGCCGGCTGCCCGCGCTGCAGGTGACCTTCACCGCCTGCGCCATCGGCCTGGTGTGCTGCCTGCCCTGGGCCGGTGTGCTGGTCGACGACCTCGGCACCGCCCCGGCCTCCTCCGTGCTCGGCATGGTCTACCTGGGCGCCGTGCCGACGGCGCTGGCCTTCAGCACCTGGGCCTACGCGCTCTCTCGGATGGACGCCGGCCGGCTGGGCGCCACCACCTACCTCGTGCCACCGATCGTCGTGCTGCTGGGCTGGCTGCTGCTGGACGAGGTGCCGCCGGCCCTCGCGGTCGTCGGCGGGGCAGTGTGCCTGGCCGGGGTGGCGCTGTCCCGCCGGCGCAGCCGGCCCCGGCCGCCCGTGCCGGTGCCGCAGGAGGCCGGCGCCGACCGGTGAGCGGTCAGCAGGGAGCGTCGGTCGCCAGCACCCGGGCCAGCGCGTCCAGCGCTCCGGGCACCAGGGCGTAGTAGGCCCACACCCCACGCTTGTCCCGGGTCATCAGTCCTGCGTCGACGAGCACCTTGAGGTGGTGGGAGACCGTGGGCTGGCTGAGGCCGACCGGTTCGGTGAGGTCGCACACGCATGCCTCCCCGCCGTGCGCGGCGACCAGGGAGACCAGCCGCAGCCGGGTCGGGTCGGCCAGCGCCTTGACCGTGCGGGCCAGCACCTGGGCGTCCTGCGCGGACAGCGGCTCGCGCTGCAGCGGGGAGCAGCAGACAGCGACGGGCGCGGCGACGGTGGTCACCCGGCCATGCTGGCACAGACATTGACAGGCGTCGATGGACTACGCCAGGGTGACCCGGACGAGGCATCGACGGACGTCGATGGCCTGACCAGGAGGTGCACGGGTGGAGCAGGCACAGGACGCCGTCCGCGAGGCGGTCCGGGAGCGCTACGCCGCTGCCGCCCGGGCGGTCACCGGAGAAGCAGCCCCCGACGCGGGCTGCTGCAGCGCCGGCAGCTGCGCCCCCGAGGCGATCGAGGTCGACGAGCGGTTCGGCGCCGGGCTGTACGCCGACGGTGACACCGACGGCCTGCCCGCCGCGGCACTGGCCGCGAGCCTGGGTTGCGGCAACCCGATGGTGGTGGCCGACCTGCGCCCCGGTGAGCGGGTGCTGGACCTGGGCTCCGGAGGCGGCATCGACGTGCTGCTGTCGGCGCGACGGGTCGGGCCGACCGGGTTCGCCTACGGCGTCGACATGACCGAGGAGATGCTGGCACTGGCCCGGGCCAACGCCGTCGCGGCCGGAGTGGCCAACGTGGAGTTCCGGCGCGGGGAGATCGAGGCGCTGCCCCTGCCCGACGCCGGCGTCGACGTCGTCATCAGCAACTGCGTGGTCAACCTGTCCCCGGACAAGCCGGCGGTGCTGGCCGAGGCGTTCCGGGTGCTCGCGCCGGGTGGCCGGTTCGGCATCTCCGACGTCGTCGCGGAGGACTGGCTGTCCCCGGCCCAGCGCGCCGAGCGCGGCAGCCACGTGGGCTGCATCGCCGGCGCCCTCTCCGTCACGGAGTACCTGGACGGGCTCCGCGCGGCCGGCTTCGTCGACCCCGAGGTGCAGTTCACCCACCAGGTGGCCGACGGCATGCACGGTGCGATCGTCCGCGCGGCCAAGCCCCGATGAGCGACCTCGTCGGCGAGGCCGTGAGCCCGGGCGCCCCGGGCCCCGAAGCCCCGGTGCTCGCCCGGCTGTCCACCCTGGACCGCTTCCTGCCGGTCTGGATCATCGTGGCGATGGCCGCGGGCCTGCTGCTGGGGCGGGGAGTCCCCGGCCTGGACGACGCCCTGGACGCCGTCCGGGTGGGGGAGGTCAGCCTGCCGATCGCCATCGGGCTGCTGCTGATGATGTACCCGGTGCTGGCCAAGGTCCGGTACTCCGAACTGGACCGGGTCACCGGCGACCGCAGGCTGCTGGCCGCCTCGCTGGTGCTCAACTGGCTGCTCGGCCCGGCGCTGATGTTCGCCCTGGCGTGGCTGCTGCTGCCCGACCTCCCCGAGTACCGCACCGGCCTGGTGATCGTGGGGCTGGCCCGCTGCATCGCCATGGTGCTGATCTGGAACGACCTCTCCTGCGGTGACCGGGAGGCCGCCGCCGTGCTGGTGGCGATCAACTCGGTGTTCCAGATCGTCGCCTTCGCCGCGCTCGGCTGGTTCTACCTGCAGGTGCTGCCGGGCTGGCTGGGCCTGTCGACGACGTCGGCGGAGTTCAGCGTGGCGGCCATCGTCGTCTCGGTCCTGGTGTTCCTGGGCATCCCGCTGCTCGCCGGTTTCCTCACCCGCACGATCGGCGAGCGCACCAAGGGGCGGGACTGGTACGAGGGGCGCTTCCTGCCGAGGATCGGGCCCGTCGCCCTCTACGGGTTGCTGTTCACCATCGTCATGCTCTTCGCGCTGCAGGGCGATGCGATCGCCTCCCACCCCTGGGACGTCGTGCGCATCGCGCTGCCGCTGCTGGCCTACTTCGCGCTGATGTTCGGCGGCTCCTTCCTCCTGGGCATGCGGCTGCGGCTGGGCTACGCCAAGACCGCGACGCTGGCCTTCACCGCCGCCGGCAACAACTTCGAGCTCGCCATCGCCGTGGCCATCGGCACCTTCGGCGTCACCTCCGGCCAGGCGCTGGCCGGGGTCGTCGGCCCGCTGATCGAGGTGCCGGTGCTCGTGGCGCTCGTCTACGTCTCGCTCTGGGCCGCCCGGCGCTGGTTCCCCGGCGACCCGTCCGTCCCCACCGCCGTCCCCGCTCGGAGGAGCTCATGAGCACGCCCAGCGTCCTGTTCGTCTGCGTGCACAACGCCGGCCGCTCCCAGATGGCCGCCGGTTGGCTGCGGTCCCTGGCCGGCGACGCCGTCGAGGTCCGCTCGGCCGGCTCCGTCCCGGGCGACCAGGTCAACCCGGCCGCCGTCGCAGCGATGGCCGAGGTGGGCATCGACATCTCCGACCAGCGCCCCAAGGTGCTCACCCCGGACGCCGTGGAGGCCTCCGACGTGGTCATCACCATGGGCTGCGGCGACGCGTGCCCGGTCTTCCCGGGCAAGCGGTACCTGGACTGGCCGCTGGAGGACCCGGCCGGTCAGGGTGTGGAGTCCGTCCGTCCCATCCGGGACGAGATCGAGGTGCGGGTCCGCGGGCTGCTCGACGAGCTGGGCGTGTCCACCGGCCAGGGGTGACCGCGGGTGCGGAATACCCCAGGGGGGTATGGCGTTCCCTCCCTCGACCCGAGGAGGAACGCCATGGACGCACAGCCAACGCACCAGCACGCCGGGCACCGGACCGGTGCTCACCACGATCACGCCGGCACCGCGACCTGGGCGACGGCCGCCACGGCGACGCTGCACTGCCTGACCGGCTGTGCCATCGGTGAGGTGCTGGGCATGGTGATCGGCACCTCGATCGGCCTGCACGCCGCCGGCACGGTCGTGCTCTCCGTCGCGCTGGCGTTCGTCTTCGGCTACGCCCTCACCATGCGCGGCGTGCTCCGCGCCGGGCTGCCCGTCCGGCGGGCCCTCGGGATCGCGCTGGCCGCCGACACGATCTCGATCGCCGTCATGGAGGTCGTCGACAACACCGCCATGGTGGCGATCCCCGGCGCCATGGACGCCGGGCTCGGCAGCGCCCTGTTCTGGGCCGCGCTGGCCGGGTCGCTCGCGCTGGCCTTCGTGCTCACCGTGCCGGTGAACCGCTGGCTGATCGGACGCGGCAAGGGCCACGCGGTCGTGCACGCCCACCACTGAGGGGAGTGCACCGACCCCGGGCTGCACCTGCCGCTGATCCGGTGGACCCCGGACCGCTCGGGCCGGCCGTCCCGGGACGGTGACCGCAGCGGCGGGGACGGCCGTCCTCGCCGCTCGGCCCGGCTGCCAGGGTGTCGGCATGGAACAGCCCGTGCTGCGGACCCGCCGGCTGCTGCTCGAACCGCTGGCCGACGCGCACCTGGAGTTCGAGGTGGCGCTGGACGCCGACCCCGAGGTGATGCGCTTCCTCGGCGACGGCCGGCCGCGCAGGCGCGAGCAGGTGCAGGCCCGGCATCCCGAACGGCTCGCCGAAGCGCGGCACGCTCCCGGCCTGGGGTTCTGGATCGGCTCGGTGGACGGCGAGCCCGTCGGCTGGTGGCACCTGCTGGGCCGACCCGATCCCCGGCTTCGAGCAGGGCGAGGTCGAGGTCGAGCTCACCCGCGGGGCCTGGCTCGCCGCCCCGGCCCACTGAGCCCCGGCCCCGGTGCGTCGCCCGTCCCGGCCCCGTCTCCTGGCCCCGCTGCAGGGGCCCGCAGCCGGGCGGGGTCCTTCCTCAGCGGCGGCGAGGCGCCCAGGGGTCGTCGGGGTCGAAGTCGTCGTCCTCGTCGTCGTCCGGCGTCGCCGGCCGGGTCGCCGGCGTCGCGGGCCGGGTCGCCGGCGCGGGGACCCGGCCGACCGGGCGCTGGGCCGCCGCCTCCAGGGCCGCGTCCCGTTCGGCGATCTTCTGGGCGCGCTCGAGCCGGGCGTTCTCCCGCAGCTGACGGCGGCTGGGCGTCCCGTCGGCGTTGGTCAGCGCCAGCCACTCGTCGCGCTGCCGCCACAGGGCGATGCCGGCCACCGCCAGCCCGATGGGCATCGGGTAGCCCCCGATCCGCTCCATGCCGCCCTCGCCGAGGCCGATGAAGACCGCGGACGCGAAGAAGACCGTGCCGACCAGGCTGATCAGGCCGAGCAGGGCCAGCGTGGTGCCCAGCGCCTCCGAGCGCGGCCGGACGCCGTAGGCCAGCGCGACCAGGCCGATGCCGCCGGCCACGAAGTGCACGCCGGCGGCGACCTGGTGCGCCGTGGCGTTGCCGTCGGAGGGGAAGCAACCGACCAGCAGCACGCCGACCCCGGAGGCGGACAGCAGCACCCGGGCCAGCCGCCCGCCGGTGCCGGCCAGCCCCGGCGCGAGCAGGAACGCGCCGGCGATGAACAGCAGCCCCTGCACGACGAAGGAGGCGTTCATCAGCAGCCGGCCGGCGGAGGCCGCAGTCCCCAGGTCGCTGATCACGTCCGTCGAGTAGGAGTAGCCGCCGTACCGCGCGGCGGTGATCGCCTCGACGACGAAGAACTGCAGGGTCAGCACCCACGTGAGTCCGCCCCAGCGGTACCGGCTGTCCGTCACGAGGAGCCATGGTCCCAGCACCAGCTGGGAACCGGGCAGAGTGGCCGGGTGACCCTGCGCTCCCTCGCCGGTGTTCCTGCTCGCCGCGCTGCTGGAGATCGGCGCCGGCCGGCTGGTCGGGCCGGGTCCGCCGGAGCACCTCGGCTGGGCTGGGACGTCGCCGGGGCAGCGGTCTGCCGGGTCGGCGTGGCCGTGCTCAGGTACGCGCCGCGGAGCGCGTGACCGGCGGCAGGAGGGCCAGCACGGCGGCGAACTGCGCGGGGGACAGCCAGGACGGGTTGCTGCCGGCCGGCATCCGCAGCACCTCGGCGTCCCGCGCGGCCGGATCGGCGAGCAGGTCGCCCCGGTCGACCGGCTCGACCAGCCGGGTCAGCCGGACGGCGACCACCGGTCCGCCGTCGGCCCCGACCGCACCGCCGGTCAGCTCGCCGAGCGCGTGCACCCCGGGCCGGTCGCGGCCGCTGACCCACAGCAGGCACGGCTGGCCCGGGGCCATCAGGTCCAGCCGGTAGCTGCGGCGCACGCACCTCTCCAGCTCGACCGCCGTGCCGGGCAGCCAGTCCGCGGCCACGGCAGCGGGCGCCCGGGTGCTCTTGAGCACCCAGCAGGCGACGTCCTCCGGCTGCAGTCGAGGCACGCCGGCCAGCCAACCAGGCGCCGGTCGGCACCGCTGCACGGCGGGTCGCGGAACCGGTCCGGTGGCGGGCAGTACGATCTCGCGCTGCCGACTCGCGCCGGCAGCCTTACCGTTTCCTGGGTGTCCTTCCCCCTGGTGCCCTGGACAGCCGTGGAGAGCCGGGCGCGCGCTGTCGCCGCCGGGCCGGTGACCCGGATCGGCGGTTCCGACGACCTGCTGCTGCAGGGGCTGGTCACCGACTCCCGTGCGGTCACCCCGGGATGCCTCTTCGCCTGCGTCCGGGGCGGCAGCAGCGACGGGCACCGCTTCGCCGAGGCGGCGCTCGCCGCCGGTGCGGGCGCCCTGCTCACCGATCGGCCGGTGCCCGGAGGGGCGCCCCAGCTGCGGGTCCCCTCGGTGCGGGCGCTGCTCGGTCCGCTCGGCGCCCTCCTGGCCGGCGACCCGGCCGACGAGCTGCGGCTGGTGGGCGTGACCGGCAGCAACGGCAAGACGACGACGAGCACGCTGGTGCGCGGCGTGCTGGGCGCGGCGGGGGAGTGTGCCGGTGTGGTCACCACGCTCGGTGCCCGCGTCGGCGGCGAGCGGCGCAGCACCCGGCTGACCACCCCGGAGGCTCCGGAGCTGCACGGACTGCTCCGCTGGATGCTCGACCAGGGCGCCACGAGCGCGGTGGTCGAGGCGTCCTCGATCGCACTCGACGTCGGCCGGGTCGACGGGGTGCACGTGCAGGTCGCGGTGTTCACCGGGTTCGAGGAGGACCACCTCGACCACCACGGCACCATCGAGCAGTACTGGGCGAGCAAGGCCCTGCTGTTCAGCCCGGAGCGGTCCGACAGCGCCGTCATCGTCGTCGACGAGCCCTGGGGACGGCGGCTCGCCGACCAGACCCGGGTGCCGGTGACCCGGGTGGCGACCGTGCCGGGTGTCCCGGCCGACGTCCGGGTGCTGAGCTGGCGCACCGGTGCAGAGGGCACCAGCCTGGTCATCGAGGACGCCGACGGCCCGCACTGGATCTGCTCGCCGCTGGTCGGCCGGGTGCACGTCGGCAACCTGGCCGCCGCCTGGGCCACCGGGCGCTCGCTGGGCCTGGCCCCGGACGTGGTCGCGGCCGGGCTGGCCACCACCGCTCCGCCGGCCGGGCGGAACACCCTGCTGCGCAGTCCCGGTGCGCCGCTGGTGGTGGTGGACTACGCGCACACCCCGGGTGCCCTGGCGGCGGCGCTGCAGACCGCCCGCGACCTCACCGGCCCCGGCGGGGCCGTGCACCTGGTGCTGGGCGCCCGCGGTCGACGGGACCGGTACAAGCGGCAGGGGCTGGGGGTCTCCGCGCAGGCCGCCGACCAGGTGTGGCTGACCAACGAGGGCAGCCACGGCGAGCGGCCGGAGGCGATCGTGGAGGAGCTGCGGGTCGGGCTGATCGGCGGCACGGGGGTCGTGCACACCGTGCTGGACCGGCGGGCGGCGATCCGGGAGGCGGTGGCGGGCGGCGACGAGGCGGACGTCGTGCTGATCGTGGGCCGCGGCCACGAGACGACGATGACCGACGACGGCGCCCCGGTTCCCTTCGACGACGCCGCCGTCGCCCGGGAGGTGCTGGCCGAGCGGGTCAGGGACCTGCCCCCCAACGTGGTCCTGGAGCTGCCCGACGTGCTGGTGGCCGAGCGGGCCTCCTGACCGGTGGGCCTGCTCACAGGAGCAGGCTGGCCGGGTGGGCGAGCAGTGGTCGGGGCACCGGGTCGGTGAGCCCGGGTTCCGGCGGGCGGCCGCCGCGGTCTTCCTCGCCGGCGTCGCGGTCTTCGCCAGCCTGTACGCCCCGCAGGCGCTGCTGCCGGAGCTGACCCGCTCCTTCGGGGTGTCCCCGGCGACCTCGACGCTGGCCATCTCGGTCAGCACCGGAGCGCTGGCCGTGGGGTTGCTCGTGCTCGGCCCGCTGTCAGACCGGCGCGGCCGCACCGGCATCCTGCACGCCAGCCTGGCCGCTGCCGCCGTGCTGGCCGTGCTCATCGCGCTGGCGCCGGGGTGGGAGGTGCTGCTCGTGCTGCGCGGACTGCAGGGCTTCGCGCTCGCCGGGCTGCCGGCCGTCGCGGTCGCCTACCTGCGCGAGGAGCTGCACCCGGGGGTGAGCGCCCGGGCGGTCGGGCTCTACGTGAGCGGCACGGCCCTGGGCGGGCTGTCCGGCCGGCTGATCAGCGGTCTCCTGACCGAGTTCGGTGGCTGGCGGACGGCGCTGGGGGGTGCTGCGGCGCTGGCGGTCGGCTGCGCGGTCGCCGTCCG
>Ga0210040_10003095_pt1 | contig 22771 bp, 7 predicted proteins | sample CryGeyCG12114_NA_FD_185462 | JGI IMG/M metagenome (GOLD analysis project Ga0210040, IMG submission 185462) | Groundwater microbial communities from aquifer - Crystal Geyser CG19_WC_8/21/14_NA (SPAdes) (version 2) | ecosystem: Environmental > Aquatic > Deep subsurface > Groundwater | place: USA...
AAAATAGATAGCAGGGTAATCACATCTGGCTGTTGAGAAAATGTCAAGTCATTTTTTCTGTAATGAGTTATTCCCTTTAGACACGTGTTTTAGCACTAGAAAATCTATCTATTTTGCAAGACTTATAGTAGTAAGTTAATTGTTGGGGTTGTAAATATTGTTAAATTTTTGGCCAACTTAACCCTACTGCTACTCTACTGAAATTTAATTTAATAGACAAAAAATGCTTCACCGTGCTTTCCAACCAAACTGAAAGTTCATCATAAACATGTTACGTCCTGACGGTAGATCTTTTTTGACCTCTCAGGCCATCCATGTTGATGTGAATTCTCAGAAGACAACATAAATTGCTCAATAATTCCACTATTTCGCAATCCCTGTTTTCAATAATATAATTGTCCATGATATGATTTGGCAAATGCATTCATCGTACCACTAGAACCACATACTATCTAACGTTATTATTAGCACTGCTCCTAATGAACCCAAGCAGGCAACCATAAGAAAGTGACTTAGAATCTGTCATGTGTATGATTGCCCAGCGAAAGATTTGTAAGTCATTTTTTTTGGCTTCATCATCATGCAACGAAACAAAAGGTTACAAAGGTTGAGGTGAAAAAGCGTACAAGAAAAAAAGTAAAGACCCATCATGAGGATAGTGGAAAACGTGACATGAAGCATGGCAATAATAAGCTATGGCATGTAGTAAAATTTGCGATAAAACTGGCAAGAAATATCGTATATAGTACAACTGAACTGAATCCAGTTCCTGAGGTTAATTTTTAGTTTCTCTGTGTCTTCCCACTTTGCACACGGTTATCAAAAGGTTACCATTTCGTGGGTGTGTATTCCACTGCAATGGGAATATTTTTGCGTAAATACTTTTGTAATTTGCTCGTTCGTGGTCAATGATTTTTGCTTGGGTCGCCCATTTTCATGTCCCTGATTCGAAAAGCTTATCTTGCCAGTGTATCCAACCTGTTTTGAGCTTCAAATCATTTGGCATCGTATGGTGAGTGACACTAATTTAATGGCAATTGAAAACAAGCAGTGGGTGGAGGAACCCTTGCTACTATAGCTAACTAATGGTCTCTTTTTCAAACATAATTTTTCTTTGCATAAGCATAGGCATAAGGCGACCACATCAAACATACTATAGTGAATGAGTGTGAATGATTATCCGCTTATAACTAGAGTTGTTGCTTATCACATTTACAATTTCTATTTCCTAGTTGTACTTTTCCATCGGCAGTTAAAAGAAGCTCCAAATGTCATATTCTAAGCGAGAAGTGATGAGCAGATAGACATGTATTGAGTTTAGTAGTGGCGACATAATAGTAACTACAATGATGGCTTCTTTTGCTCAAGTAGAGAAAATTGTGAGTCGCTCAAATGACAGGTACTTTATTCCATGCTTATTTGGGAACCATGTAGAGCATTTCCCTTCGTATATTGTGTATAGCTATAGTTAGTTGCTAAGTTGTCTCTGGAAATTTCCACTAGACCTTCTTTGTTCAGTTCATTTCATCGTCGTGCAAGAACAATATAACACGTTGCTTTTTTAATGCAGAATTGTGCTCGCCTTTGAGTCACTGCCTATGACTTCTTGTAAGGTTTTTCTCTGGTGAGCTGACTCACAGGGTTGTTTTTCAACGTGTACGGAAATGGTGTTGATATTTCATCAATAATAGCATTGCTTTTATTTATGAGAGTGGTGAAAAAAGTGTGGAGAAGAAGACGGCAGTTAGTACCGTTGTGAGAATAATGTAGCCTGCTTTTTTGGGGCTTGTTGGGTGAGCATATGGCAGTCGTAGATAAATATATAGTTTGCATGTTTTATTCATGATGAGGAATATGCGCGCTCATAAATCTTTTGTGTGCTCATTGACTTTGCTTGGGTATATAGTTAGTTAGTTAGTAAGTAGTTTATCATTTGTACCAAGTAATTCGCTTTTCTCATTTCTGGGCTTTTGTTTGATTTATATGTGGATTTTGAAAATAAGGTTTGCTGTTTCCATTTATTGAAAGTCTTTGATTAATCATTCATTGGGTAGAGGCGAAGTTAGTTTTCATGATGAGGCACAAGGAAAGTAGGATTATGATAGGTGTTGGATTTTTTCCTGATTTATTGCTGTACTTTGTGAATTCAGTACTTTTTTAAGGGATTGGCACTGGCGACTGGAAAGTTACTCTAGTGCGCTTTTCTAAGAATATTGTATCGTTCACTGTAGCAGATGGGCTGAGCTAACATCTTGTAATAATTTATTCTTTTTGCCTCAAGATTAGGGTCTTGGTCGGTCAGTCTAATGGATTTATAATATTGTTGTTTTCGATACAATGCGTATTGTTAACGCAATCGGGCAAGCATAGCGCTCAAGAAACCTGTTTTACTTGTATTTATGAATTGGCTTGGTTTTTTGAAACGTAGGTTCTCATCTGTTGTGGTGGCTTTAATTCTGGAAATAATGACTCGTTGTAAACTTTATGTATTTTGATAATTATCAATAATATTGTATCTTTTGATATAGACTAGAAATTTTCGTTTCCTAACTTCAAGTTTAAGTTGTTGTTTTCATGAGTTTATGATAGGATTGAGACAAACGTAGAAATGTTCATGACAGGTATTGAAGTTGACTTTAAAGTGAATTTTCAGTTTTGAAACGAAATAAAAACACTGATTGCATCAAATGTATGAAGTGGATTATATGTGCTAACTTTTAATCTTCTTGGCTCCTCCCAGATGCTAGAAATTTCCATTTCTCCTCAGGAATCAACCAACATGTTACAATGCAATCATACAGGACGAATATACCAGAAAAATCAGTTGAGATAGGTTATTGAATATGTACATGGTAAGACTACGTGCATCTCAAGCACAAATAATTGTTGTTTTTTGCTCCTTCCAGTTTCTCATATTTTTTGCTGCACCTTCCTTCCATACACTGTATAAAAAAGGAGTTGAAAAACAAGGCGTAAACTGGTTGTTTACTGTGTATACTGGTACAGGTCGATAATTGAAAAGCTGTCTTTCTGGCTTCATAATCTGGTTATCTTCTGCCCTACTGCCTGCATAAAACAACTTGTTAAAAAATATTATTGAATAAAAATGGTTCTCTGAACACCCCAGGGTCTCATTCAATGCTCATATACTGTCAGCTTGCAAGAAAATGATCTTGGAATTGCGTACAAAACAAAGTAATATGCACCCATCTGCTTTTAGCTATAGTATATACCCGAGCTACAACACATGATTGTGTCTAAACCGATAAAAAGGATTATGTATATCGAGATGGACGAGTTGGAGTAGTTCATTTCTACATAATTTGGTGAACGGGTTTTGGGAATGGCTTTTACACCTGTTAGAGAATAGTAGAGGATTGATTAAGGTTGAATTGGGCCTATGAGAAAAAGAAGCATGTAATTCGGTATACTACATACAACATGAATACGGTGGCAGCTCGTATGCACCATGATGATTATTATTAGTAGTTTCCATACTTTAGTTCAAAGTAAGCTAGTATGTAATTATTGTGTTTCATGAAACTCTGGACTCACTTTTCAAGTCTACTCAATCAGTGTATGTTCACAGTTTATCGTTTGGACTGGAGAAGGGTTAGACTGAAATTTGAAATGATGTTGAGAAGAAAATGGGCAGGCTTTTATAGTAGACATCCGAGTGTTTTCTTTCTGATGACAAATGAGACAGGGCTAGTGTCAACCTGGAATGACAAGTACAGGCTCAGCTTTAAAAAAGCGATTCTGTGTACTATGCAAGTTGTAAAATTAGACTTTTGAATAAAAGATGTGTGCAGAGCTCGAGTGACTTCCAAGTTTATTTTTCATGTACTACAGTTTGACTCCCTAAAGGATTTCAAGAAAAGCGACTCTGCAAGTCACTGCTTCATGAGGAAATATTTAGACTAATTTTTTTCACTGTATAGTTAGTTTCCCGTGTTTTCACTTGTTCGGCAGTACTAGTTCTGTTACTGTTGAGAGAGCGGATTTTGCTCAGATACAATTTTTTTGATGATGATGCTCTGGAAATTATAGGGAAGAGTAGGGTTGTGGGTAAAAAAAAATGGATAATGTTCTGTTTCGCCTCACTCACTCGCTTAGTCATTCAGTGCCTCTGCTGCAATTATGAATGTACATTGCACATGGATTGAAAAAAGTTAGGGAACGAAAACGTAACCAACCCCTGGTAGATGATCAAAGACTTGTGTTATTGTTGTAGCGCTGTTCCTCCATAATGTAAGAAGACTTAGCCAGCATTATTAATATTGAAGGATAACGCAGTGAAGACCCATCTTAAGTAAGAGAAAAGAAAAATCGTGAGCAAAGATATAAAGTTTTTTTTCTCCTTTATTTGATGCAAGGAAAAAAATCCCATTTGATTCAAAACCTACGTACGTACTGGCTGTATGCAGGGAACGTGATGTTGTAAACAGTTTGAAGGAGCACTATTATTCTGAATTCATTATTATGTGTATGTCAAATTGTCAGAATAGTTTGCTTTTGCCTATCTCTCTAGCATTTGTGTAGCCTGTGGTTGTATTGTTAGTTAGTATGCATTAGTTATGGCTAAACTGGTCTCCACTTACTACTCCATTCTGATGATGTCTTTGTGTTTGTAAAGCTCGTCTTTTCATTCCTGTGAGTTGCAAGCAATGGATTTGAGATTCGTGGCTGCCATATACTGTCGTTCAGTTGCACTTAATGAGTGCATGTTGTCCATTTAGTTGTTTGTTTGTGGCTAGTGCTGGACGAATGTAGTTTATGGAATTGAAATGATGTTGCTTTTTGGAGCGCACAGTATTCTTATATCATGCTTTTTGCATGCATAACTGTAATAGTAGCTAGTGGCTGTATAGTATTGAATATTCATCACTAAAATTCATGAAGTAAGTTAACTGAAAAAAATATTTTCATTGAACCCGAGTTGAATTTTGATTGGGCTTGTGTTAGTTAAATGCATGTAGTTATTGTATGTTTAAATTAACATTGAAAAATGTTGACAAAATTCAACAATGAATATTTAACCCAAAGAGCAAATGATTATTATGGAAGTTAATTTTGATTTCTAACATGCAGTGGTTAGTTAGTTTAGCTTGGAGGGCGGAAGAGAAGATTAGGTTGTGCTCTGTGAAATACTAATTTAGAACACGTAAGATAGACTGACTGAGACACGACATACTAACTAGGAATCAAAACCTAGTCTTTTGTTTGGTTGTGGTTAGTTTGGTGGGCATCATGTTCTCTAGTCTAAATCACAGTTGTGCGGATTGTCAATCTGCCTATGCTTGTTGAAACGTAGACTTTGATAAACTTTGTTTTGTCGCATATTTTTTGAAACTTGAGTATGTGCTCTGCAAGGGTTGTTGAAGTAGGGCCTGAAACAAACTTGAATGAATTCTGTTGAGATGAAATGGAAGCCTCATGTTTTCTTTCTTTGTTGAAACTTTGATATTTGTTTTTTAATGAAAGATGGGCTCCCAAAGTTCCCCAGTTTTGTGCCATTCTCAAGTACTTGGATCATTTGAACTAGAGAGGTCTATACTGCTTTGGTTTGTTCTCCATGAATAGTTAGTGTTCATGATGATGATCATTATTTTGATCGGTTCTCTCTACTCTCTCCCCCCTGCTTTAAATGGATATATATGTATGAGCCGTATTCTATGACAAAGATGCTGCACACTGTGATAGACTCTTATCTCTGGCTATTTATTTCTTTGTCTTGGCTCTATTGATAGATTATATAATATAGATGCTAGCAAGTTGTTACTAACTGGCTGACTATAGGAGCTATGCTTTATCTGTTGGGATTGTATATCAGTGGTTGGTTGATATTTCCATTGCTAACTAACTAACTATACCTACTATTTCTCTAATGACTATAAGGGGGATCTTGTGGCCATTGTGCATAGTTTAGTTAGTTAGTTAGTGCATTTGGTTCTTGCTTACTTTGTGTGTTCAGTTTTGCCGTTTTGGATTCATCATGATTTCTAACAGCAGGCATAGTTGCAGAGATTTTATTGTGAGCCCAGATCATTGTTTGCATAGTGGTATGGAGTAGCATAGTAATGGTCTCTCTCTCTCGCCTGAATCTCATTGGAAATTGAAACTAACAAAGAAGTTCTTCCACTAGGATGATATGTCATTAGTTAGTTACTAACTGCAGGCGGAGAGCCTGTTTCTGTGTGTATGCATGCATGCAACACATTGTACATGTATAGTAGTTAGTTTCCATCCACACAGGCAGGCATATCAACTGCATATGGTGTTCTCTTTGTTTCGTTCTCGTTGTTAGTTATTTTGAGAGTATAGCCAGGAGCTGGGCTAAAGATTTGTTGGTAGTATTTGTTATTCATTGAATTCCTCTTTGTATGTAAATTGAGCAGTAGTACTAACTACTGTACTGTAAAGCCAAAATAGTTAGTTTGGAATAAAAATTGTGGGAAAAATTTTTGTGATGGGAATTCTCGGAGATTATTTTGGATCCAACTCCTAGACCGGGAGGAAACTAACTTACTACTGTAACTAGGAGAGAGGTTTTATGTGTACTGTAGTTAGTGATTAAAATAGTTGTCTTTCCCGTGCTTTTAATCAAAATACATAATGGACCTTGATGGTAGGGAAGTTGGATAGAGAAAAGAGGAAATTAAAGTTCCCTTGTCATCAAGTTGACTGTGGAGCTAACTTACTTGGAGTAGGCAATTTTCTCTTACATGAAATGCTATCAGCGAAAAAAGTATGTAGTATGCCTAGGCTTAGGCATTTGCATTTGTGCAACCTTTGAATGACCTCTGTATGCCTACAATCTGCTAAGTAAGCTCATTTGCTAAGGCTAGCTAACTAACTAACTAACCATCAGCAATTTTTAAAGCAATAAATAAGGATTACTCGAGCAGATGACCCCATTCTGTTCTTTGGTACTCTGCTGAAAAGTTTTTCTCCACACTGCAGTTACGGCTAGTACGGCTCCCTTTTGTAACATTGTAAATGAGTTTCCAGCAGGCCGGCCTCAGCTGGTATGTCAAAGCGTGTTGTGTTGTTACTCTTGCTTCTCAATGATATTGTTATTATGATTATTATATGGTGGTCCGGAAACAGCAGCTTCTGAGCCTCTCCAATACTCAGGGACAGATGACTGACTACTGATGCTTTGAAAAGGACTGAAAAAGCACTTTAAACTACTAATGTATGTAGAGAAGTGTATTGTTTTCCTTTACGATTCTAAATTGTAGCTTAGATTTTCATGAATGAAAAGATTTAGAATGAGCACTGGAAAGCTCTTCATGAGTGCATCCAAAAAATGTTAAGATTTATGCAGACTTTTTTAAATGTTTTTTTTTTGCTCAATAAATTTAGGGACATTTTGTACTGCTCTGTTGGTAGCTTAGCTGCTATATGAAAGAAGAATAGTAAATGAAACGGTTTTTAGAACCCGTTTTTAGCACTGAACCAGAATGATTCCATGCTGGACTCCCATTCTCAATTTTATTGAAAGATTGAATGGGCACTTTCCATTATGGTGATCGTATCCTGTAGTTTGACGGACTGCTCAAGTTCGGGGAAATGCTCCACCCAAAGCTTAAGTGAATATATCGTTAGTAAATACGTGCTGTTCTCTTTAACTATATGCTTTAGCTGTGTGAATAATAATACGGGTGAAAAAGGTATCTTTTTTCCGCCAACTGCCAACTCGCACTATGCTTATGCATGATGAATATTATAGGGATGTCATAATAACGAGTCTGAAACGGAAAAACTCTTTCACCCGAATGCTTTTTTCATTCACAAACTAATACTTTAGGGCTTATAGTTCAAGGAGTGGTGTTTTTCACTGTATATTATCATCGTGAATGCCTCTATGGGATTCCATATTCCATTCCACGTGCAAGTGATGCGGCTTTTAGCTAGTTTGAGTATATGGCAGTTAGTAAAACAGCATGAAATGAAGGATCTACGTATTTCCAATACGTTTTTATTATTACTGCGGAAAGCAAATATACAGGCTTCAGGCTTTCGTAGTAAGGGGTTGGCTCGGAATGATGAAAAAAATAATATAGCTTCATGTGACACAGGCAGCTGCTATAATAATAATGTACGGAAATGGTACCCACTGTGACTATGTAGGTAGTTAGGCACTGTATGCTCCAAAATTAGTATGGAATAATTTCAGTCCAAAGTTATCTGGTCTAGGTTGTTTTTTGCTGTGTATCTAGCTAACAAAATTCAACAATGTGACCATTTAACTAAAATAGCAAACTCACTATTATGGAAGTCCATTTTGATTTCGGACTCGGACTATATTATATGCTCTTTGGGTTGAGTAAAGGTGTGATGTATTTGACTGTCGTGTTTTTACGAGCTAAAATGTTGAAAGCAGAGAATGGCAATATCATTATTGAATAGGCAGACCGGTTGGAGCTTAAACTGCAATTTTTTCAATGGGTTTGGATTTACATGATCCATGGGATCCGGAAAGAGATCTTTTCCCTTTGTGCTTTACATGGGGTGTTCATATTGATCATACAAATATGAGGCAGTCAGCCCTGCCAAATGTATTCGCTAGAATATTCTCGCTGTGTTTGAGCAATGGGCATATTAGTACTGTATGTTGTACTGATATCATGGATTTTTTAAATGAAAACTACCAGCTTTACAAATCTGGTGCCAATAATGGTTTTGTATTGTATAGCAAGTCAGCCAGGGATTATGGAATATGCAACTATTCTGTATAGTCAGCACCAGTGTTTAGTTTCTGATCTAATGGAGCTAGTCATTTTTCGAGAATCAGTATTGGCAGTGAGCACGTATAACTGTGGCTGTGGCTGGATCCATGACTATATCGAAAGGAAGAAATTGATTCTGTGCGAACACCACCCTCATTATTATTGAGCTCGCTCAAACAAGTGGCACATCATTAATCACACAAGGTTTTCCTATTGATTGTTCCCCATGTATTATGTATACGGTCATAGCGTGCGAAATCTGACAAGAGAAGAAAACAGTGAATGGTTGTGAATGCCATAATGGTAGAATTCAAAAGATTGACTCTGGGGATGGGGAAAATATTATATGTATGTGTGTTCGGTTGGACGGTAGATTAGATACGAAAAGAATGAAAAAAAAGTTTTGTACACTACCGGGCTTTGCAGCGTCCCAGAGTTTTCTGCAGATACTTTTATGTTAAAAAATAGATGTCCAACCAACTTTCTTCTGCGTATTGTAGAATGTAATCTGGATTCGTTGTTTGTCTTTTACGGACTTGACCAAAACTTGTGTTTATCTTAAAATACTTGACCACTTTTAGTTCTCATTTGATGCATAGGGACCAATTTCTACAATTCATGGCTCGTACGATGTGGTTGGCTCTTTTGCAGCAGCCATTTCCTTTTTCTTGTGCTGACATATTGCTGAGGGATTATTTTCCGTTCTTGTACAGTCTTCTGTCATGCTAGTCAAGTCACGCTGATTCGTCTTATATGTGCTTATCGGGACTACCTACCTGAGCTGAATTTTCTCAAACTAAAGCCTGTAGTTCGCAACCAATAGTTTTGTATATGCAGTATTAACGATAGCTATATAAACGTACATATGGGTTCACTTTTGGGCCATATTTCATTGTCTCACTCGCCAGGATACTATTAAAAAGCCTGCTGTATGAAGTATAGTTAGTTTAGTGGGAAGCCTATTTCTTTAAAGGTATTGTAATAATTTTTTACATTGGTACCGAAATTGGATTGAAACTTGAACTGCCTATCGCTCCGTCATTGCTATACCAGAGTAATGACGAATCGCCCTTTTGCCCTCTGTATGGTTGGACTGGTTTTCTCTAATTTGAACACACATCCATCATCCGTGGAAAACCTGTCTAAAAAGGTTCAACAAACGTGCGTTTTGTCTTCAATATGGTCATTCGTGAGTAAATACAGGGATGTTGGTTTTCTGTGACTCGAAATGTCAACCATGGATATAGGTTCTTGCCGGCTGCGTGAATTTTGTGTGATTATCACATATCACTACGTTTTCTGTACACATGCTGTACAAGGTGAAGTGTGTGTGTATGTAAATGTGTGTATGTTTTGAGCTAACGTTTTAAAAAGCTTGATCCATACATATTGCGTATAGATTATGTTTACTGTACATGTTAGTTAGTATTTAGTGAAGTAACTTTCTGGTGGTATGATCAACCGTGGTACACGTACACACACACATGGTATATGTTTGTAATCTAATGTGTATTAAGTTTGTGTACGCATGAACGTGTGTCAGTGTGCCAAAATGTGATTTCTTTTTTGATGTTGAAAACAAGGAGAATTGCGTCAGCCTCTTGTCACGATAAAATGAAATAAGTAGTTAGATATAGTTGGTTCACTTTTAGAAATGTAAGCGTTTGAAAAGAGAAAATATAGCTGGATCAATTGAATGAATAAGGATTGTAGGATTTTTGCATTGTTCTGAAATGCTATTGGGTGGAAATGAAATTTGCTGGATTGAATGAAAAAAAAAGAAGTTATTGGCATCTTGGGCTCCGGTGAACTCCGCCTCAAATCTAACAGCTGAAAACACGAGTTATAACTTGGCATGCGAATTGGAATGGTGTTTTGTTTCTGTTTTTTGAGTTTTCTGGAGATTCCAATATTTTTTCCTTGCGTTGCGTAGTCTAAACGTGTAAACAAAGTGTTGTTCGGACTTTATTTTTAGCTCATCATAGTTTGTGAATGAGTGAGAAAACAAGGTGATGGGTTGTTTTCGTATGGTTGCAATCAATGGGAATTTTAATCTGTTTTCACACATGAAATCATTGGCAAATGTTTTTTAGGTATTAGGTTTGTGTATAGTGGTTTGTTGGCTGGTATATGGTATAGTTAGTAAAATTGAAACGTTATCAAATCAGTTGAGCGAACTGGTTTTTTAGAACACATGGGAATGTGATTTCCCAGATAATAGCAGCAAGATAAATGAGAGCATATTCCGTTTGAGTCAAGAGAATATTTTTAAAGTCACAGTTTTTTCAACCCACTCGAATGATGTGAGAGAAATTGGAGGGAGGAACTTCAATTTGTGTTTTTAATTGAGTCATGCTTTGGCTTCACGGTAATGTGAAATGCTAATTTACTTGGGAAAAGTGATTGTGGCTCACATGTTTTGAGAATCCCTTCCTATGATGTGCGCTTCAATTTTAGCTTAAAATTGCTCTAACTAATTAACTTATTGTGCCACTTCCATCATCACATGTAGTGAGTGAAAAGTTGAATCTCTCCTGTTGGCTTTTTCTACACTTTGGTTGGTGGTGAAGACTTCATCATTCGATTCCACATTTTTATTTCATGATCGCAATTTGTTCATTTGCAAAGTATAGAAGAGTTTGGGAAGACAAAAGTTTCTAAATAGTTTGTAACTAGCTAACTTTTGAGACCTATTGATTTTCCTTTTTATAATTTTGAACATCATAGAGCTTTCCTAAAATTAGTTAGTGACTTGTTGGAAATCTCAGAGCAATTTGTTTTTTAGATTGCATCAGCAGAAAAAAAAGTGTTTTCGTTTTTATGTGGTTTCTTTCGTTTACGGCTCCCTTATACATAGGACACATGTAGGAAAACAAGCAGAGCACCGGTTGGACGTACTATATATGTATGTGCTGCTCGCAAGGGGAAGAAATAGTGGATGAGAACTTTGGGTAGCAACAGAGGCTTTACATACATGCATAAAATCCTCTAAAAAGCTTATGTACTGTATAGCCAGCCACATCGTATATTTAAACGCTTATCTATTTCTCTTATAATAGAAAAAATTGAGTTGTCGTGGTGTGTTAGGCAATTTTCAAATGTTAAGTCACCCTATGCTATTTGACATTAGTTTCATAAACTTATCTGAATAATTCAGTGGTTGTGTCCGAATTTCTTGCCTTTTATAACTTGGTGCAGTACAACTGTTAATCCAGTACTTGGCTTTCTGTTTTGTAAACGCGACTGTTAATTGAGGCAGTAAGATTTGAACGGCTTCAAAATTGAGATATGAGATTCAATTTTGCAGGTTTGATGCCTGTGTCCTGATGTAATTGGGAAGTTACTAAGATTAATTGAACCAAAAAGTTTTCAGCTTGAATAAACTTGGCCAAACTGAATTTGGAAGAGTTCATACTGCCAGCTAGTACGACATCTGTACCCTTTATGTGTTTTGAATGTATTTATGTTGCGGATAGGACTCATATGAGAGAGATATAGACTGTCCTAAGGATTTTATAGGTTTGGATTTGGTATAAAGGGAGTTTCATGAACGAGCTCTCTCATCATTGCTAGGGAAAGGTTGAGAAGAGCATAAGTAACTAACTAACTGCAATAGTGGAAGCAAGAGAAAGAGAACTCGAACGAACGAACATACATTGTTAGTTCGTATACATAGACTTGTGTAGTGTGTGAGTTGAGAGCTAGGGGAGAGAGAGATAGACTCTTCTCACAGAAAAACATATATAAAATATTATATGCCTGCCTGCTGGTTTTTATGCTGAGCTCTGTTGCTAGCAGCTCAAACACATACAGAGAGCAGAAAGAGTAGTATAAGTTTGAGAGGACTGAGAGTGTTTGGCTCAGTTGCAAAGTAGAGTTCGAGCAGTCAGCAACAACGACAAACTTTTATTTTTTTCTTCAAAGCCACTTTTTCCACATCTCTCTACTTCTCCAAGTTTACCTTAATTCTGGCCCAACTATTAAGAAGCAACTCTTACAAACTTTGCCAAAAAGTAAACATTTGACATTGTGCGACTAATCCATTCTTCAGAAATATACAAGATTATTCTTACTATTTGCAATCATCATCATCATTATTTCTACAACCACTGCTATACTCCTGTACCACGATTGTACCTAGTCTTGTGAGCTCCAGGGAAAAGATCCAATCTGATTTACAACTATACTACTACTTGAAGCTCGTTGTTTCAACTTTTGTTCAGTCGTACAAAAATTTGAGTTGCATGAACACATTTTTTTCATCAAGAATCATCCAAGTAACCTGCCTAGTCTAGTGATACTACAGTTTGTAGACCAGAATAATCAAAAGGGAAGGAGAAGCGAGTTTGAACGGCTAGTTTTACATGAGATGAATGTACATGCCGTTGTAGAAGAACAACAAGAGACGAGATAGCAAGAACTAAAAGCTGCAAATTTTTAGTACAACCCATTGTCTTTCAGCATCTCAGCAACTTCTGAGGGCATCTATTCGTCAATGCTATAGAAGCTTAATTTTGTCATCCAATCAACCTGTATTCAGCTCGTCAAAATTGATTCTCAAAAACGAAGAACTCGTAAACAATCAAAAATGGAAGTCATTCAGTCCAACCCTGAATTGGATGTAAACTCCAATGTGTTTAAAGGTATGTAAAGATTGATTCCTTTTGGTCAGTCAGTAGTTTTTTTTGCAATGGTAGGGTTTCGCATCTTTTTCCATTCTCTTTGGGAAATCTTAGGTGAATTTAATTAGGTATGATTACAGTTGAGATTTTCCACCGGCTTGTGTTTATGTAGGATAATGTACATTTGATTCCTACTGGGAGTTGTAGTCAAGTCCGTGAGCTCCCAAACTTTTCCATTAGATTTGTGGTACTAATTGTGTATGATAGAAGAAAGGAGCTTGAGGGGAGTGTACACTCATTCTTTTAGCTATAGACTGACCGAATGTAGGTTTAATTAAACCAGTGCCATGTACTTGGGAGTCCCTAATTAAATTGAGGTTGTGTCTCTGAATGGACCGTATGGTTTAGTTAGTTTATGGACGTAGAGAGGGATAACGCATTTCATTAACGAATAAAAGTTGTCCACTGGGAGATTCTGTGGTGATGTTTTAGCAACTTGCCAAAAAAGGGACCCTTTGTTTACACTAGTTGGGTTGGTACGTGTGCGAGGATGGATATAAATAGTATTGGGCATCCACTATATTGCATCAGAAAAATTTCATTGACTTTCCTATCCAATGTACATTATTTGCAGTGCATTGATTGTACGATTTTTTTGTATACCCATTGTCACTTTTGTTTTTTTATCGGGTTGGTTATCACATTTGATGTCACGAAAGGCTTCCGTGAATTCCACGAGTTTGTTATTCAGGAAGCATCCTGATCGATTTGTGCTTAAAGTTTCAACTTTGATCTTTGTGTGAATCTTTGGATAGAAAAATTGGGTGTATGTGGTTTGGTTTGGTGTTGGTGACAGGCGTTTGCTTGAGGATAGGAAGGACTTGCTAATTAAATTCTCTTGGATGAATTGAGCCTAGGATTTAATAATGCTATGAGTGAGTGGCTGTACAAGATCTCGACTCTGAATTTAAATATATTCTTGGTTAGCGTGAATAAGTGGCTTAATAAAGCATTCATATGGGACGAATAAGTTTGCATACTAGTTGGCTTTGTGTGTGGCTCAGTCAGTATGTATGTTTGTGATGAAAGTTCATTCACTTGGCCATGAGTGGATTTTTTTTGTAATGGGAACACGCTCATTGCAAAACAGACCTTAAGAAAGAATTTGAAAAATATAGCAGAAGTAGTGCTTGAGAGAATTGTGGTATTACAAGTCAGCCTTGTGATCACTAGCATAAATAAATTGTAATTGACGAGGAATAGGCATATAGGTTCGAATTCAGTGAGTTTTGTTAGTTAGTTAGTTGGTTGTGTGTACGTGTTGTATTTAAAAACGTTTTTTTTCTGCAAACTGTTTACTCAATTTATTTACATTTGAGTGAGTAATACAGGAGCATGTTACGTGTAATGTGTTTAATCGGGTTACATTTTTTTAATCACTTGACTGATATGAGTTTTATTGTGAGTTCGATAGCTTGCTATTATTGTACATATTTTCGTATGCTGTATAGTTAGTTAGCAGTTTATAGGGGTTATTTGCACTGATGTTTTGCACTGTTAAGATATTGGGTTTAGTTAGAGTCAAACTTTGACAATATATGCACTTTTTGTTTGCATTGACATTTCCTTAACAATGAATGAATGCATCCAATGCATTTTTATTAATTATATTTGTTAATGACTTGAAATGAAGCCGTAGTCCCAAAAGTAAAGTTTGCACAGATTTTTGATTTAATTGATTAAGTCATTCTTCACTGAAATGACTGTGACTGATTACTTCCCTTATCATATAAAGCATGATGATGAATCAAAGTTGAACTAACTACCAACAACTGAAGCTTACAACGGAAATGGTGACTGTGTACCGTTCTGCAAGTTTTCCTAGACCGGCCGGCACTGCAATGCAAACTAAATGTTATGTTAGCATCCACACGAACTTTTATCTTTTCCCCCAATTAACTACTGTTACTCATTCATCTCTTGTATAGCATCTAATCTGTGTTTAGTTCACAGTACAATGGCACTCACTCGGGCCTAATTGAAAACAGGGAAAACGCCTCCTTTTGTTCACCAAGAAATTAAAAGAGGTGTTTCGTTGGACAGCCTGCTTTTATGACTCTTTTTCTAATAACCTCCCTGAGAACAATCATAATGGGAGCCCAGAGAGTTTTAATGCTCTTGTGCACTCATTCTCTATGAGAGAAGCTTACTACGGAAATGTCAACGTAATTTGTTCATCTGGTGTGTATGTATTGAACCATGGACTCCTCATCGTCTGCATGAGTGTCTCATTTAATTCCGTATGGGGAAGAGACATGGCTCAGAGCTACATATAGCTTTACATTTACACACATATATATTTACTCATGTGCTCTGAATTTATCGACACCAAAGCCTCTTTTATTTGCTCAACTTAAGTTGGTTAGTTTAGTTAGTTAGTTAATGTTTTAGCTTAGTTGGTAATACAGTACTAACTAGGGCCGCCCCAGTTAGTTAGTTAGTTAGTTCTATGTTGTTTAGCTAACTGACTAACTAACTAACTAACTGTGTGTGTTATGTGAGAGATAGAGGACAACGAACTGAAGAGAACAAGTGGTGGCGTGAGGATAACTGAAATTGGCTTTATAGCTTACTTTGGGAGTGTTTCAATTTGTTTGCATGCAATTGCATAAATGTGAACGAGTAGTGGTGGTGTCTGTATAGTTAGTGGCACATATGCAACGGATGGAGTTGAGTAGTTGGTTGGTTAGTTAGTTAGTATGAAAAAAAGAAGATCAGGTCAAACCAACTCTTTGATGCATGCATTATGTGTTTTCATTCTTGTGCTGCTTGTTGGCTGCTGTTGCACTCGCTCATTTTTTCCTATGTGAAAAGGATTGACAGGAATGGAAATAATAAAACGGCATAATTGCACACTTTACAACATCAACTCATGTCAATAATAGAGCACGAATTGTTGGTTGGAGGACGAGTGAGTTCGTTAGCTGTATACTATGCTGGTGAGAAATAGCTGACGAGTGTTTTCTTTTTAGTATATTATTAAGGAGAATAAATTCATTTAATTATATACCTTTGTGTCATCCTACTGCAATAGCAAATTGTTGTTACATGTTGTATGATTTTTTATGTAGCCAGTTCATTCTAGTGGTAAGTGAACTGTGAAGTCTATTTTTTCCTTTTGTGACTGACTATGCTAGTAATTTGCTGGTTGACATTTTTGAGAGCCGTAAACGGGTTGTACAGGGAATTTACGGGCAGAGTAATTGTTCCCTGTGGACTTTTAGAATTGTAGAGTGAAGGCGCAAACTGTGCTTGGACTTGATAGCCATGTTTGTAGCTAAAAACAAAGTACTGCTAGTTAAATAGTTGCAAAGATGGGGGAAGCAGTCTATAGTTTTAGTCTTATCAAAAGCACGTAGAATGAATAAAATATTTTCATGAGAACAAATTACAGCTTGAGTTAGTGGACGAGTATAAATTTCTCGAGTAAAGTGTAGCTAACTGTGTGCAATATTTAATTTTGTATACGCAATGGAGTGGACCAATAATTGGTTTTTGTATGGCAGATTTATTTGGTTAGTTAGTTGAACTTTGTGTTGGGACTATGAACCCGGGTTTTTGTATTGACTTTTTGTCGATGATGCAAGTTTTGCAACTTGTGTAAAATAAGATTGAATCCTATGGGACTTTCAAGGGCGAATTATTTCATGTATTAATAGTTAGTTAGTGATCATACTCTTTATTCGAGCATGGTTGTTCACTTGAGTAAATAAGTTAGTTAGTTAGTTGGGAAGCTATTTTTTTTCTTGTAGCTGAGGAGAGTTTCACAATTTCTAAGCGTTTTACTCGCTCACACACTACAATTCTTTAATAATGTAACGACAGGGATCATTATAGAGAGATTGCTGAAAGGACTAACTTGCTATTATCATTAGATATACTGCTAGATGAGCACATATCTTTGAGTTGACTTTAGTTTCAGTCAGTCACTACTCAGAATCTAGCTTTACTGTGTCAAAACGGAACATAGGATAATACGTTATAGGCTGTTATACAGTTAGATAGGGAGTTCATTTTGTCGTGGCTTGTGAAACTTTCGTATACGAGTCGAAGTTTTCAGTATCACACGAAAAGAATGAAATGCACTGGGAGTGAGAAAGTGTAGTAAGTTGGTTGGTTAGTATGGCTTTTAGTTATATAGAAACTATGAGATTGATGAATCAAATACGTTCAATTATGTATGCATATGTAGGAAGAGATACTATAGTGGATTCAGTTAGTTAAATGTAGATGAAGATAAATTTGTGCAGCTGCAGTTTGTCAGCATTGAATGCATGGCCTTCAGAGTTTTTTTTTCTGGCGAGATCTTGTTCCGGAAAGAATAAAAAGTTTGACTTGTAAGCATTATCTATAAAGGAATTAAGTGTTTGCAAGCTGTACAAACGTTAGTTTAGTTAGTTTTATGTGATGAAACATGATGAGATATTTAGTTGGGAAATGTGCAAATAAATAGTTATAATGTGTAGGTTGAGCAAGTACACAGTTATGGAAATCATATAGGAGAAGAGTGCTGTTGATTTAGAGTATATGTTAGTTAGTTAATGTTCTTTGCTGAAATCTTGTTCCTCGTGGCATTATGTTGCGTCGATAAAAATTTTCCATTGGGAATTAGCATGTCAACCAAAACAAAGGCTGTTCAAGGAAGGCTATATAGGAAATTGCATTGTCGTGTTGAGTATACAAAGATTCAATAATCTTTATGAATTGATGTTCGTATTGCTATATGGTTAGTTAGTTAGTTAGCATTGTTACGAAAAAAGACGTTGATAATAATAATAATGATGGTTGAACACAACAATGAGTGAGGGTATGCGATATGATGAACATTAATGTGTTTTGATTATGAATATGCAAGTGAGCTGTTGTTGTTCTCCCTCTCTTTTGTATTATTTTGGTGGTGTTAGATACGGTTTTATTGGTCACGTAGTATTTTTGAGCAGCATTCTGATTTGGTTTCAAGCTTGGCTACTCAACATTACTATTTGTACCTTTTTTTTGAATCGAGATATCAAACTTGTGCGATCTGGGCACAAGTCTTATCCTAATTTATGTCTTGTTGTATTATTCACGCAGACATAATGTTTTGCTTTTATCTCCTCATCTGAATGCACGGATGAATGTAGGCAAATCAGCGGAGCAATCTATATTAGATGTAATAAAGATTGCAATTCTTATTGCTTGTTAGTTATACCATTACAAAAGCAGATTGCTTAAGAAGCATAAAAGTTGAAACTAAATATTTTTTTACAGAAAACTTTATTTTCTTTCTTTTCGTTTACAATATTATGGTACAATGGGATTGTAAATAGTGGCTCAAGAAAAAATTACTTTTGGGATTTACTTTTCTTATTTTCATAGGTGTATGCTTCTTTTGTGGGTTTGTGATTGTGAAGATAAAACGATTTGTGTCCTCTGTGATTTTCCGTCAAATTTAATTTCACCTGTGATAAGTACACAGTGAAGGAACTACAAGGGGAAAAGTTTTTTATGTATATTTTTTTTTATTTGAGTCTCTTGGGTAATGTGCTAAATCGGTCCGTTTTTAAGGTACGAAGGGAAAAACTGTGTACCTACCTGCCACTGGTGTGAGACAGTGCACTTGTATAGGCTCCTGAAGGGGATAAAGGGATCTCAAGAAGAGGTTCTGAGGATTTAAATGCAATGCATTGAATAGAACTAGTAATGAAAAGGAGATGGAGGCATGTGGCAGGTGATAAACACCGCTTAAAAGGAATAAAACGAAAGATAGGTTTGGCAGTAGTAGTAGTCCTAGTCCTGCTATTATTGAGCCGAGTTGGCTTCACACACACACTGAACTAACTACTACCGGTATTATATTGAGCGAGCTTAATAAAATAGCGTTCCTTTCAAATGTACATGTTTTTAATCCCCATAGACTCTAGGACTTGCTCAATTAAAGGGAATGGAATTCTCTAGAATTATATATAATAGTCGGGTTCTAAAGAAACAAGATAGCTAACTTGGTTGTTTCCTATAAAAGGCAGACTCATCATCATCATTCCTGCCGTAATGGAAGGATTTTAAGTACTAATTGTATGCAAGGAAAAGTGTGCATGTTCTGCTTTATTCTTAATTAACACGCAGATATAAGGGTCTGCTATCAGCCTGTATAAATTCTACCGTACCACACGAACACATTAGAGATGTTTAATGTGAATTTCTCGTGACTAAGTAACGAACCAGTGTGAGAACTATATGAATTGCTTTATTGTAATGAAAAAAATGTAATTCTAGTTTACCTATATGGCTCTGTAGTTACTTACTTACTTGGGTTCACATTTGTCTTCAAGTCACAATTTTATCTACGTTTTTTTCATTAGTAGTTAGTGGTTTGGTTTGGTTGCTGTTGGTAGTAGTAGGAGTTTTTATTACGACCGACATTAAGGTACAAAAGTGAACATGGGAGGGATTATTTATACTAACCAACTAGAAAGTTTCATTAAATTTCATTCTTTTATCATCGACATTAAAAGTTTTGAATTACTATCTAGGCGTTCGCTCCAACCTTCCCTTGTCATAACTTGTTCATATCCTTTGGTAATCCATTTTATCTCGCCGTTCTATTTGAACAGTCACATAGTGAAATTGGAGACAGTTTTTGAACCATTGTTCTCTCAGAGTCAAATACGGATAGATAACAACCTGAACGTCTTTACGTAGTGTAGATACATAGAATGGGAATCTTGAAAGCGTTACAGCATCTATGGTTAATAAAATTGAAATGTAGTACACTAACGTGCTGTACAGTAGTGGAAATGTACTGGTCTAGAGCATTGTGCTAGCTGATGCCAGTGTAAAAACACGAGTTATCAAGTTATAGTTAGTCAGCATACAGTCTTTGTATGGTATTTTTTTTCCACGAGTACAAGTAACTCAATGCTCCATTGAAATTCAGGAAGACATTGTAATAAAACTATAGCGTTTAGTTGGGGACCCCTATGTGAAAAAGATTGCATGCTGCTGTAGTTAGAACAGTGTTTCTGTTGTTTATGATGGTCCGTTTCTATCCCTTCAAATGCTAGTGTCACGTTCTTCTTTTTGTTGGGCGTTCTAAGTGCCTCCTTAATTACCGGAAAAAGTCAGACTGACTCTTTGGCTGCTATACAAAGGAGCAGCAATGATGATGATGGCAATAATTATACTGGTTGGTAGTTGGTACATATAGCATAGCTTAGTTAGTTACAACAAGTAATGGTCATCTGACGGGCGACAGGCTCGAAACTAGCTATACCTTGATTTCTAGCTTAGGGACTAACTATTATATAGTTGGTCAGTTTTCACAAAAAGGAATCGAAGAACTCTTTTCATTGTTGGCACAACTAACGCCACCATTATTTTAGTCCTGTTGGTTTACACAAGACACAAGTAAGTATAGTTAGTTAGTTAGTTAGTATGTAACGTGCAATCTGCTTTTTTCGGGATGATCATCATTAGTTTGTTAGTAACCTATGCATTATATTCCCCATACTGCTTTTGCAGTAGCCGGTGTCCAATAATAGATTCAAAGGAGTATTGAAAATATATAAGATTTTGAACACATTCTGACTCACTAACTGTGGCGTGACTGGTATTATTTTTTTTGGAGGAGAGAAAAACTGGCTTAAAAATGGGAAAAAATTCTTTGGTTGAATACTATGCTTTGTTACTACTATCATCATCATTACCATCGGATGATGATGGCCAGAAGCGCTCTTTTTGGCCTGTTGCTATGCGGAGAAAATGCATGGTTGAGAGTTAGTTAGTTGCAATAATGGCATTTGCTGCATCTAACTATTAGCTATTGCATATATGCATGCAGTGATGTGATTATATGAAGCTATTGTTCCCTCTAGCTGGTTAGGATCTGTAGCTATCTTGACTTTGTGTAGAGTTTCTCTCCTCAAGTAGTTCTGCCTGCCATATATGCATAAGTAATGTTTTTTTGAGCTCCATTATAATAAGTGTTTAGTTAGGCGAGATGTGTAGTTGGTTTTTGAAGACAGTAAATGGAGAGATGAAGCTCACCTTGTGACGACCTCTGCTGCACACAACTCATATGAAAGTCACTTTAGTTGCCTTTGAACGGAGAGCGAAAAGTTATAGTTGTTGACTTGGAGTATTATTATACTTGAGAGATGATATAGATTCACACTCGCTATACTTTTGTGTGCTTTGTGCCCACGGGCAACAACAAGGGATTGTTTGGTACGTGGTGGTGGTGTGTGTGATCTTTTTTGTAAATGGGTTTCTAGATGTCAGATTCAAATTATGGGCCACTAGCATGAACTAATTTGAAGATAATTGTTATTAAAAATGGTCGGGTTGTTTTTAGGACCTTAGTTAGTTAGTTGGTTAGTTAGAAGGCAGAATAGATAGATATGCATGAAATGGCTATTAAGATGAAGTTGATGGATTTCTAATTGCATTTCATATTTTTTTGGAGTCGGAGCATATGAAATTTATAGTCAGTTTATCAGCAATAATGATGACAAGACACTAATAGTTTGATTTTCCTGTTGTTTTTTTAGATGGTGGATATTGGACTCCATCTCACCGTGGGGAGAGAAATGGCTCCACTTCTGCCGAATCTTCAGTCTCATCTCAAATGGACTGGGATTTGTATGATATGGAGAGTCCTGAGATGGCGGCTACCGTTAGAGCCGTCTCCTTGAGACTGGAACAGAGTCTGAGAGCGGCCAAAAAAGTGCATCTCAGTTGCGGAGAAGTTTTACTTCCATCTGATCTCTTGAGTCGAGTGGCTCGTGATATCATCCGAATGGCCGAGACTGAGCCATGTGGCCTGAGGGGTTGTCTCATCCTCGTAAACTTTGAGAGTGGCCATTCAAATGGGGGCGCCAGTGTTGCTGCTGGGGCTGCCACTACCAAGGATCTGCTCCATGCCTCCAACTCGAGTCTGAACTCGACGTCTTCATCGGGATCGAGTGACAAGGCCAGTGTGTCCTCTTCAGTTTTCAATGCGGGCAATTCATCCATGACTAGGAATATTGGCAAGATTCGTTGCGACTCTCAGACTGTGACGACTTTTGAATTGCATTTAACTCTGCGGGAGGATCCCACTCCGTGGTACTCTCGACTGCCTCAAATACTCAGGTGAGCATTCAGTTCATGTTCTCACTATTTTAGATTGTGTGTAGGGAGCGATATTGAGAAGACAAATTGCATTTCCCTTTGGTGTAGCAAAGGAGCTCCCATTTCCTTCGATGCATGTAAATGAGAAGTCATATAATATGGGTTACACATAACAGATACAACTATATGACTATGGGTGGACAGAAAGTTAGTGTAGATGTTTGATCAGCCCATGCAAAACTAAACTAGCTAACTAATCATGTT
>Ga0210040_10003096_pt1 | contig 22771 bp, 14 predicted proteins | sample CryGeyCG12114_NA_FD_185462 | JGI IMG/M metagenome (GOLD analysis project Ga0210040, IMG submission 185462) | Groundwater microbial communities from aquifer - Crystal Geyser CG19_WC_8/21/14_NA (SPAdes) (version 2) | ecosystem: Environmental > Aquatic > Deep subsurface > Groundwater | place: USA...
AAGGTACCCGTGGGGCATTATATTTTGTTTATTGAGATTTTTAGCGGTACCGGAAAGGTGAAAGCCTTTAAAGAAACGGTAGTTGTAGGTGCCCGTTTTGATTAATAATCAAAACGGATACTATATAAATAGTACCCTTTTTGATTATCTTACTACTGATTTGCCGCTGGCAGCAAACTAGCAATATTCTTCGAAAGCGCCTTTCAGATTGTCTACGATCCGCACCAGGTCGTTGCCTTCAATGTGGTAACGCTCAATCATATGCACCAACTCACCATCTTTAAATAACGCAATACAAGGCGAAGAAGGCGGGTAAGGCAACATGTGCTCACGGGCTTTTGCTACCGCTTCGGTTTCCATACCGGCAAATACCGTAACTAATTTAGTAGGGCGCTTATCGGCAGCAGAAACAGCCATTTTCAAAGCCGGACGGGCTTTAGCCGCCGCACAGCCGCAAACCGAATTAACGGCCACCAATACAGTTCCTTCTTGGTCGCTTAAAGCATTTTCTACTTCTTCTGGGGTCATTAATTGCTCAAATCCCACGGAAGTTAAATCTTCGCGGATAGGAGCTACCATATATTCAGGATACATTGCCATAATTATGAACTTTTAAATGATAATATACTGCAAAAATATATAAACCCAATGGAAAGGGAAAGGTTCCGGATTTAATTTATCTGTTCGCTTCAATAAATATTTTTACCGCCGTTAAAAACAACTTTAGTTATTAAATGGCACTTGGCCGCGACGCTTTGGTTAAACTGTTATAGTAAGCTATGCCGGAATTATTTTTAATTTTGCTTTTATATTTATTGCCAAAGTGCAGGACGTTAAATTTTAGCTGCGTTTAAAATTGAAATGTTGTATAAAAGCTGATTAAAACATAACGCAAATAGATAAGCATTGGCAGAGATAATGCTAAATTAATGGAAGAAACAGAAATTTGGAGCAATTTTAAACAAGGCAGCGAAAAGGATTTTACTTTTCTTTACCGAAAGTACGCGCCTGTTTTGTTTAAGTATGGCTGCAAATTATCTCCCGACCGCGACCTGGTAAAAGATTGTCTGCAATTGGTTTTTTTTCATATCTGGCAAAACCGGGAACACCTCAGCACGCCGGTTTCCGTTAAGAACTATCTGCTTAAAGCGCTACGCCACGAAATTATAAAAAAGACGCATCCCAAAGAAATACTCCAGGACCTGCCGGAAGATTATCACGAAGAAGTAGCTCTTTCGTACGAATCGGAGTTAATTGATTTTCAATCAGAGGAAAATACAAAAAGCAAAATTGCCCGTTTAATGGCGCAATTGCCGGCCCGGCAGCGGGAAGTTATTTTCCTGAAGTATTACAATAACCTGAGCTACGAAGAAATTGCCGGTATCATGGGTATCGAACAAGATTCTGTTTATAAGCTTACCTATAAAGCCCTGGAAAAGCTGCAAAAATTATTTGCGGTAGTGGTTCTTTTTCTTTCCATCCTGCCCTACCGATAGAATTTATGATTGTACATTATTCAACGATATAATAGTATTGTTAATACTTTTATAATAATAAAGATGTATGGATATATAAATTGAAAATGTTCTAAAAAAGTTGCTTTCGGAAGGGATAATTGCCGGTTTTTAAGGATAATATGTATGTACGGCCAGCGTTACTATTTTGCCTGCCCAGGGAAAAACGAATGCCGGTCCGGATAAAACTAAAAATTACTGGATGGATTACCGCTACCACAACATTACTGATTTTGCTGCCGATTACGCTTTTATTCAATGGGTAAAAAAACCAACTGCCGAAAACCAGGCTTTCTGGGATAGTTGGTTGAACGCCCATCCGGAAAAAAAAGGAATTATCCTGGAAGCCCGCCGCCTGGTAATATTGCTTTCGCAGGACGGAGATGGGTTGCAAGAGTGGGAACTGGAAGATATGTGGCAAAAGTTAACCTTAGCCCGGGCTCCGGAGGAAAGAAAAATGGCGGTTTTGCCTTTCCAAACTCCCAGGAAACAAAGATCGCTGATGGCGGCGGTTATTGTTCTGGTACTACTCATTACCAGCGTATTCTTTTTTATGCCGAAATCGCCGGAAACCGTGGAGTACGCCACTAATTTTGGGGAGAAAAAAACGGTGCGATTGCCCGATAATTCAGTAGTGGTGTTAAATGGTAATACTAAAATTCGGGTTCCGGTAAGTTGGGACGCCGATGATGACCGGGAGGTAGAATTAACGGGGGAAGCTTTTTTTCAGGTAACCCACCAGGCCAACGACCAGAAGTTTCTGGTAAATACTAAAAATGGCATGCAGGTAGAGGTATTGGGTACGGAGTTTTGTGTAACCAACCGGAGCGGATTAGAAAGAGTGGTGCTGGCTTCCGGAAAAGTACGGTTACAGTTACCGGAAAATTTAAGCGTGACGCCATTAGAAATGCAACCAGGCCAGCTGGTAGAAGTAGCTCCTCAGACTAAAAAAATAGTGCGCAAGCAAGTTGAGCCGCAATTATATACCGCCTGGAAAGATAACAAGTTAATATTTGATAATACGACTCTAAAAGAGATAGCTGTAATGCTGGAACAAAATTATGGGTTCCCGGTAGTTTTTACAGATAGTACAATAGCTGACCGCAGAATGACTGCCTCTCTGGAAATAGAAAAATTAGATGATATCCTGACGACCTTATCCGAAACGTTTGCTTTAAATATAAAAAAGGAAAAAGAAAAAATTGTAATTAGAAATATATAGTTTGTAAAAAATAAAACTGTTAATAAATAAAATAATTCTTAAAGTCCATTCTATCTTAAATAAATAACCTATGCAAAGTAAATCTATGCATCGGTTAGGCAAATTTAGCCTAACCCTGGCTTTTGTTTGTCTTTATGTTTCCGGCGAAGCCAAGAGTATTTCTGATTCGGGAAATACTCTGGTAACCAAGCATAAAGTAGAACAAAGCTTTGCTGTCAGGTCTTTGAAAGAGACCTTGCAGGAACTTCGTAATATTTACGGAATCCAATTTTCTTACGCCAGTAATGTAGCTTCGGACTTGCCGTTACAAGTGCCGGAGAATCTAACGGGCGCTACGCAAGTAGAACAACTTTTAAAAAGAATTTTAACGCCCAGCGGCTTAAAATTTAAAAAGGTTAATAATGTTTATATTATTTCTAAAGACGAAAAAACAATTCCGGTAAAAGCCGTTGGCTACCAAGTGCCGGCTGCCGCATCAAACCTAGAGAATACTTCCCGGGTTGCCGATATTACCGTTACCGGCCGGGTAACCGATGAAAATGGTGAAGGTTTGCCGGGGGTTACAATTCTGTTGAAGGGTACCGCGGTTGGAACTGCCACCGATTTTAGCGGTAATTATTCCCTGAACGTGCCCGATGGCGCCGGAACGTTAGTAGTTTCTTTTATTGGTTACCAGACTCAGGAAGTAGCCATTAACAACCAGACTTCTTTAAATATTACTTTATCGCCGGATGCAAAAGCTTTGGCCGAAGTAGTAGTTATTGGTTATGGTACGCAGGAGAAAAAAGATATTACCGGATCAGTAGCCGTAGTAGATGCCGAAGCTTTTGAAAACCGACCGAATAATATGGTTGCTAACCTGATTCAGGGGCAGGCCGCCGGGGTGCAGGTTCAATCTACTTCCGGTAAACCATCGGCCGGGTTAAGTATCCGTATCCGGGGTACTAACTCCATTAACTCTAGCAGCGAACCTTTGTACGTGGTAGATGGCGTACCTACTACTGATACGCGTTCGTTAAACCCGGCCGATATTGAGAGTATATCGGTATTAAAAGATGCTTCTTCGGCCGCTATTTACGGTGCCCAGGGAGCCAACGGCGTGGTATTGATTACTACCAAAAGAGGTAAAGAAGGCAAGCCGCGTTTTGATTTCAGCACCTACCGGGGTTTCTCTACCGTTTGGAATACCTTACCCGTGCTTAATGCTGAGCAATACCGCGATTTGATGACCGAACTGGGTTACAATACCAATTGGAGCCAGTATACCGAAAATACCGACTGGCAAAAAGAAGTTTTCCAGAAAGGTACTTCCCAAAATTACCAGTTATCCTTTTCCGGGAAAAATAACGGAACTTCTTACTATGTGTCCGGGGGCTGGGTGCAGCAGGAAGGCGCCGTCCGCAGCGCCGAAATGGACCGTTATAGCTTTAAAGTAAACCTGGACCAGGAAGTAAACAAATGGCTTAAACTGGGTACCAGCATTGGGGTTACCCGTTACCACGATGTGGATGTAACCGATAACACCAATGTAAATAGTGGCGGTGTTATTTTGGGGGTATTAACTACCCCGCCGGTTATTGGTATTTATAACGCCGACGGAACAACCTTTACCAGCAACCCCTTCCAAAACTGGGAAAACCCGATTTCCAGTACCGATGCAGCAGACCGGGGATACAGAAATAACCGCATAATAGGCAATTTATACGGCGAAGTAGAGTTTTTACCTGGTTTAAAATTTAGAAGTAATTTTGGCCTGGATTCTAACAGCGATATTTACGATTACTTCCTGGACCCGTATTCTACCAGTTATGGCCGGGCTATGATGGGAATTGGCCGGAATACCACTAATTATAACACGTATTTTATTTGGGATAATACCGTATCTTATAACAAAGAAATAGGTAAGCATAATTTTAGTGCTTTAGTGGGAACAATTGCCCAAAAGTGGCGTTGGGAAAGTGCCGGCGTAGAAACCCGGAGCTTTATTAGCGATGCGATTACCACGCCTAACGCCGGTTCCCAATTAATAACGGCTACGGCTTCTAAATCAGAAAAAACCAATGCGTCGGCTATCGGGCGTATCACCTATGATTTTGCGGATAAATATTTATTAACGGCCAACTTCCGGGCCGATGCTTCGAGCAATTTTGGTCCCGGAAAACGCTGGGGATATTTCCCTTCTTTCTCCGCCGGCTGGCGAGTTTCCGAAGAAAGTTTCTTAAGCGGCTTACCGGTAATAAATGACCTGAAATTAAGAGCAGGCTGGGGTATTGTAGGTAACGACCAAATTGGTAATTATGCTTACTTTGGTACGGTTTCCAGTGGCGCTAATTACCCGATTGGCGGTGCCGCTCAACCAGGATCTTATCCGGCTTCTATCCAGAACAACGATCTGAAATGGGAAGAATCGGAGCAAACCAACGTTGGCCTTGATATATCTGTGCTGAATTCCCGGATAACCTTTACGGCCGATGCTTACTTAAAAAATACCCGCGATTTGCTGTTGAATGCCCCGTTGCCGCGTTCAACCGGTTACGACAATGCCGTGCAAAACGTAGGCCAGTTGCAGAATAAAGGTCTGGAATTTCAATTGACTACCCGCAATTTCGTTAATGATTTTAAATGGGATACCGATTTAAATATCTCCTTCAACCGCAACAAAGTAGTTGATATTGTGGGGCAGGAATTGTATTATGCGAATGTTTCCAGCCGGGGTGAAGTAAGTTTGGTAAGAGAAGGATTGCCCTTAGGTACTTTCTACGGCTATACTTGGGGCGGCGTAGATCCGGAGACCGGTATGGGTTATTACGTAGATAGAAATGGGGAGTCTACGTTTACACCAACGGCCGAAGACCGTACTATTATTGGTAATGCCAATCCTGATTTTATATACGGCATCACCAATAATTTATCCTATAAAAACTTTGGTTTAAATATCTTTTTGCAGGGTTCACAAGGAAACGATGTTTTCAATGCTACCCGCATCGAAACGGAAGGTATGACCGATCCTAAAAACCAATCGATCGCCGTGTTAAACCGCTGGCGGGCAGTGGGCGATATAACCGATATTCCGAAAGCAGTGGTTGGTAGTACCGCAAACTCATTGACATCCACCCGGTTTATAGAAGATGGTTCTTACTTAAGAGCCAAAGCTATTACGCTTAGTTACAACCTGCCGGCTACGCTGTTATCTAAAGTGCGTGCCAACAACCTGCGCTTGTATGTAACCGGCGAAAACCTGTTTACCATAACCAAGTATTCCGGCTTCGACCCCGAAGTAAACGCCTACGGCAGCAGCAATACCACGCAGGGCATCGATTTTGGTACTTATCCGCAAACCAGAAACCTGATTTTCGGACTTAACCTTTCATTTTAATTGTTTTTTCTATTTATGAAAACAAAACGTTTAATTATATATTCTTTAGGCTTTTCTGTAGCGCTGGGCTTATCTTCCTGCGAAGATTTCCTGGATTTAGAGCCGATTTCGCAGGAAACCAGCGATACTGCTTACCAAACTGCCAGCCAGATAGAAGGCGCTTTAACCGGTACCTACGAATCCTTCCAGTCATCACAATATTATGCCTGGGATTTTGTGGTGTACCAGGATATACGTTCGGATAATGCTTATGCCGGGGGCGATAACGCCGAAATTTTTACGGCGGATAAGTTAACCGTTACCACCACCGATACCCGCGTGTACAGCGCCTGGTCTTCTATTTATAATGCTATCTTAAAGGCCAATACCGTTCTGGAAAAAGCGCCGCTTGTAACCGATGTTAGTTTAACGGAAGAGCGTCGGGCCCAGATTTTGGGTGAAGCCGCGTTTTTACGCGCCTACCATTATTTTACCTTGGTTAAGTTATTTGGCGGGGTGCCCTTAATATTGGAACCAACATCCTCAACCGATCCGGCCGAAACCGATGTGCCCCGTAATACCGAAGAAGAAGTATATGCCCAGATTATAGCCGATTTGGAATATGCCCTGGATAACCGGTTGCCGGATTCTTACGGCAGCGATGCCAGCGTAAACAAAGCACGGGCTACTAAAGGAGCAGCTAATGCTTTATTGGCTGCTGTTTATGCCCAAATGCCAAACCGCGATTATAACAAAGTACTGCAATATGCTGATGCAGTAATTAACAGCCCGGCCGGCTATACCTTGCTTACCAATTACGACTATTTGTTCGATGGCAACCACTACAACAATAGTGAGTCTATTATGGAAGTGCAGTATTTAGGTGGTAACGAAGGTAGCTGGGCGCCGCAAATGCACTTACCGCCCAGCTTAAGCGGCGATACCTGGCGTAAATTTACGACTCCGTCGCACGATTTGGCAAATGCTTTTGATGCCGAAGAAGATGCAGTACGGAAAAACGCCACCATTTTCTGGGAAGAAGCGCCCTGGGCCGATGAATACTGGGGCAATGCGGTAGGAAGCGAAATTCCGTTTGCCTATAAATGGCGCAATGCCATGGGCTGGGCCAGTACCGACCGCCCGTACATTTTCCGTTTGGGTGATATTATTTTGTTGAAAGCCGAAGCCCTGAACGAATTGAACCGGATAACTGAAGCGGCTACCGAAGTGAACAAAATCCGGTTGCGGGTAAATTTAGATGGTATCACGGCTACTTCGCAGGAGCAAATGCGGGGAGTTATATTAAAGGAACGCCGCCTGGAATTAGCTTTGGAAGGCCGTCGCTGGGATGATTTGGTACGCTACGGCCAAGCCATAGAGGTAATGAACAGCCTCAACGAAGTAGATTTAAGAACCGGCACCGCCACGAATTATAACGCTACGCAAGCCGACTTATTACTGCCGATTCCGCAGCAGGAAATAAACCGTAATCCGACTCTTACTCAAAATCCATTATAATATATAACTGCAATAAACTTTAGCCAGGCAGCACTAGCCTGGTTAAAGCTTATGCCTTACCGCTTTCGTCATCAGTCCGGCAAAGCCTGGTGCATCCAATAAAAGATTTAACGCCAAAAACATTGATCACAAATGAAAAAGATACATTTACTTATGAGTCTTCTGGTCTTACTTTTCGGAGTATGGGGCTGTGAAGAGGCAGATAACCTGGATCCTATAGGCAACTGGCAATTAAGTAACCCGGCTATAATAAGCCCGGCCGATAATGCTACCATTATTTTAAATGAAGATGCTACCACCGAAGCCATCCGGTTTGAGTGGAGTGCCGCTGTATCCAGTAAAAATTACCAGGTGCGCTATACTTTCGTGCTGGATTCTGCGGCCAACGCCGATTTCAAAACGCCCATTCTGTCTATGGCTTCTAACGATGCCGGCAAAGGATTATTTGTAGCACCTACTGCCGCGCAGATAGACCAGGCTTTAGCCGCCGCTGGTTACGAAGCTAATACGGAAGTAGCCTTAAAATGGGCCGTTATTGCTCAGTCGCTGGATGTAGAAGCAATAGCAAGCCAGAATGTAACCATTAAGCGGTTTGAATCGGAAGCTTTCCCGACCCAATTATTTGTTGCCGGAACCGCCACCGAAAAAGGTGCCGACTTGTCCCAGGCCATAGCCATGAAAGCTTTGACAGATGCGGAGGGTAACCTGACCAATGTATATGAATTGTACACCGGCCTGACCAGTGGCGGTACATTGATGTTTTACAGCGCTCAAAGTGCTCAAGGGATGACTTATGGTGGTGCCAGCGGCCAGTTAGCTAAAAATGGGGCGGCTATAACGGCTCCGGGTGCCGGCCAATACCGCATTACCGTAGATTTTAATACCAATACCTATACTTTCTTAAAAATTGATAAATGGAGTGTAGTGGGTGATAATATTACCGGCGGCTGGGGCGGCGACGCACCGCTGCAATATAAAGGAAACAGCGTATGGCAAGGCAGCATCGACCTGGTAGCTGACGGTGGATTTGTATTCCGGGCCAGCGGCGATTGGGCGTATTTACTAAAACGAGTAATAGGTACCACCAATAAACTGGTAATGGAATCGCAGGCTGCCGCCGGCACATTCGAAGATATTCCTTCTACCGGTACCGGTAAGTACATTTTTACCTTAAACTTGGCCGCCGATCAGTATACTTATACCATCGAACAAGACAATAGCGTAACCGTGCCTACAACTGTGCCGGATAAACTTTACTTGTTATCCGGCTCTGATGTAATAGCTGAGTTAACCAAAGATGGCAATAACTTTACATCAAACGTGTATTTGGCCTTGCAGGCATCTAAAACATATAAATTAAATACCGCCAGCGATGGTTCCGGCACTTCGTATTCCATGTCTGCTGCAATTGGCGAAACTGCTTCTCCGGACGGCGATGCTGTATCGGCCGCGGTTGATTTTGGAACTGGTAGCAGCGCCATAGCCGTAGCCCGCGACCAGGCTTATCAGTTAACCTTTAACTTTACATCCGGCCAACTTACCTGGAAATACTACAACATTAAATTATTCCATTGGGATGATGCTGGTGGCGGCTGGGATGCCCGTAACGAATATGTAATGACCTACAAACATCCGTACACGTTTGAAGGTACCTTTGCCTTAAAAGGTGGGTTTGATATTAAATTTAATTCGCCGTGGGAAGTACAGTTTGGAACCAGTGGTACGGCTTTATCCGGCACCATGACCAACGGCGGCGAAAATTTTACCGGTATTACAGCCGATGGCAATTACAAAGCAACCATTGTAACCACCAACGATTATACTTCGGCTACTTACGAATTTGTAAAACAATAAAAATAAGCCTGGCGCCCTGCCTTTATTTCAATTTCCTGTTTTGAAGTAAAGATCTAAGGCGCCGGGCGTTTTTATTTTTATCCGTAAACGTTTTGTATCGGCTTACAGGAAGTTACAAGTAAAACGTTGTTTAAGAAGTAAAAAAGTACTTTAACCTAACAGGATATTTCTGATTAAAATAGTGTATGAAAAAAATAATTAATGATTCCTTTAAGCTGGTTTTGCTTTTTATAAGCATTTGGGGCGTGGTAAGTTGTGATGATACAGATTCCGGATCGGTTGCGCCACCGCCCTCATCCGGCTCCGGCCAGGTAGCCTTTTGGTTAACCAACCCCGATAAAACGGTATTATTTAAAAAGCAAAGCACCAGCCTTAATTTTAAAGAAGCCAGCAATAGTTACCCCACTATCGAAATTGATACCACGCAAACTTATCAGTCCATTGATGGCTTTGGTTTTACTCTCACCGGTGGCAGCGCTTATGTAATCAGTCGCATGAGCACCACCGCCCGCGCCGAATTATTAAATGATTTGTTTGCTTTTGATAGCACCTATATTGGCATTAGTTACCTGCGGTTAAACCTGGGCGCTTCCGATTTAAGCGCCAATGTTTACTCCTACGATGATTTGCCTAGCGGCCAAACCGACCCCACTCTAGCCAATTTTAGTTTAGCCCCGGACCAAACGTATTACCTGCCGGTATTAAAAGAAATTCTGGCCATTAACCCTGATGTAAAGCTACTAGCTACGCCGTGGTCGCCGCCAACCTGGATGAAAACCAATAACAGTTCGGTGGGAGGAAGTTTGAAACCGGAATATTATGATGCTTATGCCCAATACCTGGTTAAATATATTCAGGCCATGAAAGCCGAAAGTATTACCATTGATGCCATTACGTTGCAAAACGAACCGCTGAACGGTAACAATAACCCCAGCATGGAAATGTCAGCTACCGAACAGGCTAACTTCATTAAGAATAATATTGGTCCGGCTTTGCAGGCCGCCGGGTTAACCACTAAAATAATTATTTACGATCATAACCTGGACCAGCCGGATTACCCGATTTCTATATTAAACGATGCACAGGCTAAACCTTACATCGATGGTTCGGCTTTCCATTTATATGCCGGCAGCATTGGCAACTTGCTACAGGTAAGAAACGCGCACCCCGATAAAAACCTGTATTTTACCGAGCAATATACGGCCACTACCGGCGATTTTGCCGGCGACCTGAACTGGCACGTAGAAAACTTAATTGTAGGGGCAACCCGCAATTATAGCCGGAATGTGCTGGAGTGGAATTTAGTCGCCGATGCCGCCAACGGGCCTTATACCAATGGTGGTTGTAGTACCTGTTTACCCGGAGTTACAGTTGGGGCCACTACCCCGGTCCGGAACGTGGCGTATTACATTATTGCCCACGCTTCTAAGTTTGTCCGGCCAGGTTCGGTAAGAATAGCATCTAACATTACCAACAATCTGCAAAACGTAGCTTTTAAAAGGGCCGACGGCAAAAAAGTATTAATTGTACTTAACGACAATACCAGTGCCCAGAACTTTAATATCAGCTACCGCGGCAAAGTTGTAACCTCTGTGCTGAATGGGGGAGCAGTGGGCACTTACGTATGGTAATTTATTTTTAGTTTAAATCAGTTGTTTACATTCCGGGTAGCGCATACCATGTTACCCGGAATGTAAACAACCTTACAACAACTTAGTTCGTGCAAATGAAATCAAGAAGTATATTTAGTAATCCATTTTTATTCTTACTTATATTTTTAAGCGCAGTTAGTTGCCAGAAAAATCCGGGAAAATCCGGTAAATCCGGTTCGGTAGAGCTTTGGCTGACCAATCCTGATAAATCAGCTTTATTTCAAAAACAAAACCAGCATCTTTCTTTTGGTACGGCTACGAATGAACATCCTACCATTGAAGTAGACGAAAAGCAAACTTACCAGGAGATAGATGGTTTTGGTTATACCTTGACCGGTGGCAGTGCCATGCTCATTCACCAGATGGGAGCTACCGAGCGCACGGCTTTGTTAAAAGAATTATTCGCTACCGATGGTACCAATATTGGGGTGAGTTATTTACGCATCAGCATTGGCGCCTCCGATTTAGATGACCGGGTTTTTTCTTACAGCGATTTACCGGCCGGCCAAACCGATCCGAACCTGGAGCAATTTAGTTTAGCCCCGGACCAACAACATTTAATTCCGGTATTAAAAGAAATTCTGGCCGTAAACCCAAAAATCAAAATTCTGGGTTCGCCGTGGAGTCCACCAACCTGGATGAAAACGAATAATAACTCCAAAGGCGGCAGCTTAAAACCGGAGTGGTACGATGCGTATGCCCAATATTTTGTAAAGTATATCCAGGGCATGAAAGCTGAAGGTATCCGGATTGATGCCATTACGGTGCAAAACGAGCCCCTGCACCCAGGCAATAACCCCAGCTTACTAATGTTGCCGGAAGACCAGGCCATATTTGTGAAGAAAAGCTTAGGCCCGGCCTTTAAAACCACTAATATCGACACCAAAATTATTGTGTACGATCATAACGCCGACCGCCCGGATTACCCGATTACCATTTTAAATGATCCGGAAGCCAAAAAATATGTAGACGGTTCGGCTTTTCACTTGTACGGCGGCACCATTGATGCCTTATCCAAAGTACACGACGCGCACCCGGATAAAAACCTGTATTTTACCGAACAATGGATTGGCGCTCCCGGCAAGTTTCCCGGCGATTTGGCCTGGCACGTCCGGACCTTGATTATTGGCGCCACCCGCAACTGGGCTCGCACCGTGTTGGAATGGAACCTGGCCGCTGATCCACAACAAAACCCGCACACGCCCGGTGGTTGTACCGAATGTTTAGGTGCCATAACCGTTGACCAGAATAATATTACCCGCAACCCGGCCTATTATATTGTGGCCCACGCGGCCAAATTTGTGCGTCCCGGTTCTGTACGCATTGCTTCTAACATTTCCGGATCGCTGCACAACGTTGCTTTTAAAGTGCCTAATGGCCAAAACGTTTTAGTCGTGCAGAATGATGCAAAAACGGCCCAAACATTTAATATCCTCTACAACGGAAAAATTGTAACTACTGCTCTGAATGCCGGAGCGGTTGGTACTTACGTTTGGTAAATCAATAAAAACTAAATTAAAAATACGCTTTTATCTCAAAATATCAGCCCGTATGTTGGCTTTAGTGGTGATGAACCTTTCCGGCAGCAAACAGCCTTACCAGTTATGGATTGGTAACAAAGCTGCCGAAACTATTAATCTGCCGCATGCTATTAGTACGTTTGTGGTGGAGTAGTAATATCAGCAAATAACAAGGATAGGGTAAAAACTCCTTTAATCAGAACTGAACCGTTAAGTTTCCGGGGAAACTTAACGGTTTTTTCTTTTTCTGGAACCATAAAACCTGAAGCTGCTAGATAGTAAATGATAACGGAACAATACATTGGATTCGAATAGAGCTTTTAATTTTTATGTAAAAGGGTACAGGTACTGGATTTAAGAATGCGTTTAAGTAAAGAGCCCAACTAGTTTGCCTTTCTCTTAAAAGTTTTATCTTGCTTTATATTTCAGCGCGATAGCTCTATGGATGATGTCTTGCATACCGACTATTTACCCGGCCGGACCTTAATATCTGGTGGAAAGGAATATTTATATTTTAGCGGTACTTCATACTTGGGCATGGCCCGTAACGAAGCGCTGCAGGCCTATTTGCAGGAAGGATTAAGCCGTTATGGTTCTAATTATTCCAGTACCCGCTTATCGAATGTGCAATTAAATATATATGCGGAAGCGGAAAACTACCTGGCGGAGCTAACCGGAGCCGAAGCGGCGCTTACCGTATCGTCGGGTTTTTTGGCCGGGCAAACGGTAATACGCACCTTAGAAGGTTCAGCTCATTTTATTTATGGTCCGCGTACGCATCCGGCTTTGTGGCGTTGCAAAGCCGATTCTTTTGCCGGTTCTTTTACCGATTGGGTGCAGCAATTGCCGGAAGTGGTGGAAAAAAGTAAACAGGAGCATATTGTAATTTTATGTAATTCTTTAGATCCATTACTTGCGGTAAAATATAATTTTGACTGGCTGCAAGATTTGCCGGTACATAAGCCTATTACCATTATCATTGATGATTCGCACGGCTTTGGCGTGACCGGAAAAGAAGGCGCCGGTATTTATTCGGAAGTAAAAGTACCCGCCGGCGCAGAACTGATGGTGGTAACGTCGATGGGCAAAGGCTTGGGCATACCGGCTGGTTTAATTTTAGGCAAAGAAAAAACTTTAGCTAATTTCCGTCAAAGTCCGTTTTTCGGCGGTGGTTCACCTGCTATACCGGCGTACCTGTACGCATTTCTGCAGGCAGCTACTATTTACCCGCAAGCCCGGCAAAAGCTTCTGGAGAACATTCGGCTTTTTCAAGCGCAACTTACCAATCCTGCTTTATTGCATAACATTCCTGATTACCCGGTTTTTTATACGCTGCATAACCAGTTGTGTCCTTTTCTATACGAAAAAGATATGCTCATTTCGAGTTTCTCTTATCCTTCGCCTCAGTCGCCGCTTATCACGCGGATAATACTAAACAGCCTCCATACGCCGGATGATCTGAATAAACTGGCGGATGCCATTAATGCATTTGCCTGGAATATTTGAAAAAGAGGAATAGCAGATCAGCCCAAGAAATAATAATAGAAAAGGGCTACCAGTATGTTTACCGATAGCCTTTTTCAACTTAATGGGTTTTAACTAATTTATACTGTTTGGTATTGCTGCCGGTGCCCACTAATAAGGTATATAAACCGGAGCTAAGCGACTTACCTAAACTAACAGGTTGCCCATCGGGTACATCATCTAAAAGCAACACTAATTTACCGGTGGCATCGAAAAGTTTTACGGGAAGTTTATTATTTCCTTTTCCTTGTACCAACAAGGTAAATTCGTTCACAAACGGGTTAGGGAAGCTATTTACCGAAAACTCCAGCGGGGCTGTGTATTCTTCTGCCGGGGTACTTTTTACCGTTAACTTTGTTTTAGAACTCTTGCCTTTTTGTTCTACGGTGAAGCTGACAGTTAAGCCCGTACCAGCCGTACCTTTGCCACCAGTAGCTGCATACGGTGTAGCCATTAAGATGTAACTTCCTGCGGCAGGCATCCAGAAAGCATTATTGCTATTGCTATTATTGTTGCTCTTATTACCATTGTTGCTATTGTTGCCATTGTGGTTGAAGAGCGCATAAGGAACATTATCATCAGTCGTATTTTGGGTTTCGGTACTGGTTAATTTAAATACAACACTGCCGACTGTTGGAGAATTTGTTTCGGCCCGGATGTTTAGTTTTTTGGTAGACAGCGTAGTTAAATCCAGAACCGCACCGTTGGTAATGGTTTGGATAGGCTGGTCGGTACCGACATCTATCAGGGTAAAACTAACTACCGATAAAACAGGTTCTGCCAAGGAATTTACCGTTACAGAAACAATTGCCGAACTGCTACTAACTCCGGTATTATCGGTGGCTTTAGCGGTAAGCAGATAAGTGCCGGCCGCTACATTCGTCCAATTATAAGCGTAAGGAGCGGTTGCATCCTCGCCTAACTTAGTAGTGCCGTTAAAAAATTCAACTTTGCTTATTGTACCGTCCGCATCCGTAGCCGAGGCTGCAATATTAATGCTGGCTGGCGCCGTAAAGCTGCTGGCAGCAGTAGGTGTGGTAATAGTAACTACCGGTGCTACTGGGGCCTTTACAATTATTTCCACCGGAGCCGAAGTTGTTGGCAGGCCACTATTATCGGTTGCTTTTACAGTTAAAGTATAACTTCCACTTGCTACATTATTCCAGGTAAAAGTATACGGGCTGCTCAGGTCTTCCCCTAATTTAGTAGCGCCATTATAAAATTCAACTTTGCTTATTGTGCCATCGGTATCGGCGGCGTTGGCCGTAATAGCTATAGTAGCCGGAGCCGTAAAGCTGGTATTAGCAGTGGGCGTTGTTATAGCTACAGTTGGGGCCGCAGTGGTCTTTACAGTTACATTTATCGCTGCCGAAGTAGTTGCTAGTCCGGTATTATCGGTTGCTTTTGCCGTTAAGGTGTAACTTCCGGCCGCTACGTTACTCCAGATAATACTAAAGGGCGCCGTTGTATCTTCTCCTAACTTAGCAGGGCCGTTAAAGAACTCAACTTTTGCTATAGTACCATCAGTATCAATGGCATTAGCACTTAGGGTTATAAGGGCAGGCACCGTAAAGTTAGTATTGGCAGCAGGGCTGGTAAGCACTACAGTTGGAGCCGATGGTGCCTTAACTGTAATATTAACAACCGCCGAACTGGTACTAACTCCGGTATTATCGGTGGCTTTGGCCGTAAGCAGATAAGTACCCGGCGCTACATTATTCCAGGCGAAACTGTAAGGACTAGTTAAATCTTCGCCTAACCTAGTGTTGCCATTAAAGAATTCAACTTTACTTATGGTTCCGTCGGTATCGCTGGCGTTAGCCGTAATATTGATGTTGGCCGGCGCCGTAAAAGTTGTAGCCATAGCGGGCGCAGTAATAGTTACGCTGGGTGCTAAAGGTGCTTTAACCGAAATATTTACCGGAGCCGAAGTCGTGACCAGGCCACGGTTGTCGGTTGCTTTTGCGGTTAAGGTGTAATTTCCGGGTGCTACATTGGTCCAGCTAAAACTATAAGGGCTACTCATATCTTCTCCTAACTTAGCCGATCCGTTAAAGAATTCTACCTTGGCAATGGTGCCGTCGGCACTGGCCGCATTAGCCGTTATGGATATGGCCGCCGGTGCTATAAAATTAGCATTTGCCGCCGGACCCGTGATTGCTACCGTTGGGGCAACCGGCGCTTTAACTGTGGCCATAACCGGCGCCGAAGTAGAGGTATTGCCGGTATTATCGGTGGCTTTAGCAGTAAGCAGATAAGTGCCGGCCGCTACATTCGTCCAATTATAGGCATAAGGGGCCGTTGCGTCTTCACCTAACTTAATGGTGCCGTTAAAAAATTCAACTTTAATTATGGTACCGTCTGTATCAGTTGCATTAGCCGTAATGGTAATGTTGGCCGGTGCCGTTAAGTTGGCGTTAGTTGTTGGGGCCGTAATCGCGACAGTAGGAAGTTTATTACATTCCGGGTAAAGCTTTACTTCTTTGGTGGTAGACAAACCCGCTGCATCGGTTACCTTTAGTATTATGCTATAATAATAAGTTGCGGTACCACAACCTACCGGAGAAATGGTAGTAGTTGCCTCCGGCGTAGTGACGATGGGTTCCGGATGCTCGTGACTTTCGTGGTGCAGTATGGTTTGCCACTGGTAAGACAGCTGACTGGCGCTATGCTCCAGGTCGGTTACGGTTGCTCTCAAGTTATAAACCGTTTTGTCGGTCATCGGATATAAAGTATTATCTGCCGGGCTGGTAATATTTACTTGCGGTGGGGTATTGTTAGGCGAAACCGAGAGCGAAGTTGCATTGGTATTGCCCTGGCTGTCGCGGACGGTAAGCGAAACCGTATAGTTAGCAGGAGCATTGGTAGCGGTGGTAAAAGTATGAGCCGGATTTGCCTGGGTGCTGGTAGTGCCGTCGCCGAAGTTCCACAGGTAAGAGAGTGGCTGGCCTTCCGGGTCGCGGGAAGAACTGCCGGTAAACTGTACGTTTAAAGGGCTGGGGCCATACAGCTTATCCGCCGAAGCTACAGCTACTGGTGGTTGGCTGGCGCTATTGTAAGTAACCTTCCTGATTTCGGCAGGAAAATTAACGTAATAAAGCCCGCCTTCGGTGGGGTGGGTAGCCATGGCTACTACTATTGCTCCTCCGTTAATAAAATTTTTAACGGCAAGCGGGTTATTCTCGTCATCCGATTTCAGGTTTCGAATCCATTGCCCTACATAATCGCCAAAGAAAAGTGTATTCTGGTATTCGGCCGGGAAATCGTTGTGCGGATAGAAAACACCCACCGCCGCGGAGTTGCCTCCAAAAGGAGAGCCGGAAACCGGAGAACCAGGTGCCCCGATGTTCATAACCGTAGCTGTTTCGCCGCTGAAAGTGCCGGTTCTGGCTAGAGCTGTATAATGTTTCCAGTCGATAACCGGCCGACTGTGCAGAAAAGTTTTAAAGGTAGCGGGTACGGATTGGGTGGTATTACAAGGATTAGTAAAGCTAGCCGTACCGCTATGCGTGGCTTGTTGTATTAAATCCTGAAAGTAAAAGTAGGGTTGGGTACAGCCGTTGGTGTTGTAGGCCGGATTGGGCGCATTTTTATTAAAAGTTTTTTTACTCCAGTAGCCGTTATGCGGAGTTAATCCTTCAAATAATGGCCAGCCAAAGTTCATGCCGGGTTTGGTTACCGCATCCAGCTCTTCCCAGGTAGAATATCCCACATCGCCAATATAGAGCACGCCTGGTTTGCCATCGGTTGCGTTAGCGCTCCCGGAATTGGGTTTCAGCGTCATGCGGAAAGGGTTACGTAAGCCCAAAGCCCATACTTTAGAACGGACGGAACCGGGCTTGGTGCCATCATAAAATGGATTGCTGGGTATGCCATTGCCAGTTTCAGGATCAATTCGCAGTACTTTACCATTGTAGCTCTCCAGCAATTGCGACCGGAAGGCGCCTACATTTTCCTGTTCTGTAATAATGCCATCTATTAAGGCTTGGGGTGCGTAAGATCCGCCTACATTGCCGCCGGTATCATCAGTGGTATAACTGGCTCCATCTCCCGCCGATATCAGCAAGGTGCCATCGGTACCAAACACGAGGCTGCCTACTCCGTGGGTTTCGTGCAAAGATGGAATACCGGTAGACTTAGTAGCTCCGATTAAAACTTTGCGGCTAGCGGCATTTACGCTGTAGCCATTGGTGGTTTTGGAAGCGGTATAGCGGGTAAGCCGACCAATAGTAGCATTATAATATTCGTTGGCTGTAGGACTATAACTGCTGGTACCATACTTTAGCAGGTGGTGCCGGTCTACGGTGTATAACAGGTAAAAATAACCATTCGATTCGAATTGCGGGTGCAAGGCAAAGCCCAGCAAACCAAAGTCGCGGTACCCGGCAACTTCTTGGCTGATATCTAATAATAGTTGTTTTTGGTTGTTTTCTATAACCCAAACTTTGCCGGGCCTTTCCCAGACAAACATTTGGTTGCCCGTTTTATTAAAAGTAAGCCCTACTACTTCATTCCATTGGGCAGATACTAAGGTGTTGGTAAACCCATTGGGTGGAGATTGGGCAAATAAAGGCTGGCTGCAGCAGAAGGCAAATAATACCAGCAGGTATTTAAAATTTTTCAGAAATATATTGCCCTTAAAGCTCAGGTTATTAGTTCCTAAACGCGCGATAGAAAGGTTAAAAGGAATGAAGTTCTGGCCGATGTATCCGGTTTTAATTTTAGTAAACAGGAACAGGCATATCCGGGAAAAACATTGCTGGTATTTTTCGGAATTGTAAATATTAAACATGAAACAGAAAATTTAAAAGGGTTAGAGATAATAAAATTTTGTTTAATAGGTAGTAAGTAAGGCGAAGTACTAATCCGTTGATTAGTCGGTGGGGTACCAGGAAGTTAAAAGCATATTTAATCCCGACATTTTACTAAGTATATTGAGTCGGCGCTGTAAACAAAGCAGCAGGTAAGCCTTCCTGAACGTTGTATATGCAAGGCACTGAGCTCCCTATCAGTTAAATGCTCGTTTAACTTCCAATTTTAATTTTAAGGAAAATAATCCCGGTAAACAGCTTTAAGATTGCTGCGCGTGGGTTTTAAAGTAGATTTATGTAATCATGATTGTGCTTTAGGGTTAGTTATAAGATTTAAAATTTAATTTTTACAAGGCAATAGTATTCCGGTCAGCAAGAAGAATATAATTTTCCCGTGCTGAGGTATAAACAGAATTGTTTTAACTGTGCGCTGGATCAGGCACTATATATTCAGGATAAGTTTTACCTTTTCATTTTATGAAATGCCCTTTATTTTAACCGTAGCTCAATATTTATAAGGATAATAAACCTTGCTTTCTAAGTAAAATCCGCGTACAATGAAGCCAAATGAAGAAAAGTCGGACTCTAGGATAGATAATTTTTACCACTTGGATTTTAGTGAAGAAACATGTAATGGGGTAAACGGTACATACCTCTACAACGTTTTTTGATTAATACGTAAATTACCCCGTATTAATACTTGTAATATATGATTGATTTTTTCATAAATTTTAAATTTAAATATAATCCTGTTGATATATTTATAATATAAGTGGGTTGGGTTATATAGCATATAATTTATTATATAATAAATATAAAAATAATTATTATATAATAACTAAATAATTATCATTTATTTTTTACAAAGTTTTAGATGCTTCTAAAATCGCAGCTTTTGGATAATGGGTAGGTTAGATGTAGATTAAAGCAGAGTTATATATAATTATTTAAATATTTTAAGAAAAACAATATAGATAAACGGGCTTGGCTGGTATACTCTCATAAATATTAAACCTGATGGTATTGCTTCGTTATAACCCAAGGTCATTTATTTGCTCAATCCGGATTCTTAAGTTTAAGTTAATTTTAGCCGGTAAGCCTGTATAATCAACTGATATATATAAGCTTCTAATGGTTCATGCTCTTTAAAAACCCGGTAGTGCTATTTAGCCGGGGGCTATTCTAAAGTTTTTTCAGGAGATTACAGCCAATTCGGGGCAAATAACTAACTTGGCTGCATATTAAGAATTTATAGTTTCTTCTTTTTTCATGGCTTTAAATTATATTTGGGTTGCTTTTTTTCTGATTGCCTTTGTTATTGGCCTGTTTAAACTGATATTTTTTCAGGATACCGAAGTATTTGCCGCCTTGGTGAGCAGCACTTTCGACAGCGCTAAAACCGGTTTCGAAATTTCTTTGGGTTTAACCGGCGTTATGACCTTGTGGTTAGGCTTAATGAAGATAGGGGAGAAGGGAGGCATTATTGCTATTTTTGCGCGTTTAGTAGGCCCGTTCTTTAACCGGCTTTTCCCGGAACTACCCAAAAATCACCCGGTATTCGGTTCCATCCTCATGAACTTTTCGGCCAATATGCTGGGGTTGGATAATGCAGCTACGCCCCTGGGCTTAAAGGCTATGCAGGAAATGCAGGATCTCAATCCCATAAAAGATACGGCCTCTAACGCCCAGATTATGTTCTTAGTGCTCAATACGGCCGGCCTTACTATTATTCCGATTAGTGTAATGGTGTACCGCACGCAAATGGGAGCCGCCGACCCCACCGATATTTTTATTCCGGTATTACTTACAACGGTAATTGGCGCTTTAATTGGCTTGGTAACGGTAGCTATTTACCAGCGCATTAATTTATTTGATTGGGTGATTATGGCTTACCTGGGTACATTGTGTTTAGGGGTAGGCTTGCTCATTTATTATTTTTCTACCATCACGCAGGAGCGAATTGCCCTTATTTCTAAAGTGGCTAGCAACCTGATCTTGTTTACTATTATAATTTCGTTTATTGCTTTGGCCTGGATCAGGAAAGTAAACGTATACGATTCTTTCATTGAAGGCGCGAAAGAAGGTTTTAGCGTAGCCATTAACATTATTCCTTACCTGGTGGCCATGCTGGTGGCCATTGGGGTTTTTAGGGCGTCGGGCGCTTTGGATATGGTGGTAAACGGTTTGGGCTGGCTGATTGCCCAAATGGGTTTGAACAACGATTTTGTACCGGCTTTACCAGTAGCTTTAATGAAACCATTAAGTGGCAGCGGCGCCCGCGGCCTGATGCTGGATGCCATGAAAACTTACGGCGTCGATTCTTTTGTGGGGCGGTTAGCCTGTACCATTCAGGGTGGCACCGAAACTACCTTTTACATCCTGGCTGTATATTTCGGTTCGGTGGGCATTAAGAAAACCCGCTATGCCGTTACCTGCGGGTTAATTGCCGATGTAGCCGGTGCTGTAGTAGCCATTTGGCTGGCTTATTTGTTTTTTCATTGATATTTGGCGCAGGCAGTTTTATTTAGGCAAACATATTAATTAAAGACAGGCTGTTTTATGGTGGCAGCAATACTTTGTTTTTTAAGTAATGCCTTATCTAACCAACTAAGTAACAAGACAAATTAAATTATACATGTAGAAATATATTAAAAGCGCCCCTCTTGTTTTAGGAGGGGCAGGGGTGATAATATTCACCTAAGACTTTTATATAATTAGTTATATCCTGTCGCTTATATTTCCAAACTTCTCCCCAGCTTTTTCTGGTTTACCTTTAGTTCTGATATTCCTCTATCCTTTTAGATCGCGTTAGATCGGGGCCTGGTTTTGGTTGTAAGCTGCTATTTTCTAAGTCAGGTTTTGGAGCCTCCTGCCCTTGCAAGTTCCTGTAGAAGTTAAATGTAGCGTAACTTCAACTATTATTTATACCGGGCCGGGCGCTTTATTAGCAACCAGGCATTAATAAAAGCCTGCCTTCCGGAGGTTATGTAGCAGCGTGTTGCCCAATGCTGATACTACATACCGCTTACCACGGCATGAAACCCTTAATGCCGCTTTGTATTCTATGACTTTATAGAAATACAGATAATTGTCTCTTATATTTTGTATAAGAATATTTATATTTATGTGTCCAATTTTGTTTAATAAATATATGGTTATTTAATGTTTAAATTTAAGTCAAACAATATAGAATTTATCATATTATAACAATGTTTTTAAATAATTTCCTTTAACAAACTAATTTGTAAAAATTGTTAAAAAACTTGATTATAAATGATTATGGATAAAATATTTCAAATAATTTTACCCATAGAATAATATATACCAATGAGAAAATATAAGCGCGATAGAAATAATATAATATAATAAAATTTATTTGGTGTAAATGCTTCGTAGTAATAAAGTATAAGTTTTAGGTAGGTTGTTAATGGATAGGATAAGTGATGAAGTTATTTGTGAATACAACTTTATTAAATCAATTATAAAATTAATCTCTTTTTACTTCCTGTCTTTTTAAGATGAATACTCATTGCATTTATATAACCAACAATTACTTCTATTATAGTTCAGCGGCTTAAGTTTTTATAAAGCAAAGTAATCAAAGGTTAATTGAAAAAGACTTTATCTTTTAACTCAGTACACTTATAAATGACCTCTAACAGATTTAAGGCACCCTGGCTAGGACAAGATTATTTGCTGGTCATTTTTTCGGCGGTTTTAACCAGTTTGTCAATAATTTATGTAAGCTATTTTTTAGCTTGGATTGCCTTTGCTTTCTTATTTTTTACTCTTTTTAGTTTA
>Ga0210040_10003098_pt1 | contig 22762 bp, 23 predicted proteins | sample CryGeyCG12114_NA_FD_185462 | JGI IMG/M metagenome (GOLD analysis project Ga0210040, IMG submission 185462) | Groundwater microbial communities from aquifer - Crystal Geyser CG19_WC_8/21/14_NA (SPAdes) (version 2) | ecosystem: Environmental > Aquatic > Deep subsurface > Groundwater | place: USA...
CCCGCCGCTGTTCCCGCAGCACGAGGAGGTCGAGCTGTCCTGGAAGATCCTCGACCCGGTCGTCGACTACTGGGCCGAGCACGGGAAGCCCGACACCTACGAGTCCGGCACCTGGGGGCCGGCGTCCGCGGACGCCATGCTCGCCCGCGACGGACGCACCTGGAGGCGTCCGTGACCATCACGCTGACCGACACCAACTCGGCGGCGATCGCCGCCGAGCTCGTCCGGGCCCGCCGGCGCTCCGGCAGCCCCGCGATGGGGATGATCATGACCGTCGTCGTGGTCGCCGACGAGAAGGATGCCGACGAGTCGATGAAGACCGCCCGCGCCGCGTCCCAGGAGCACCCCGCCCGCATCCTGACCGTCGTGCTCGGCGACCGCCGCGGTGCCTCGCAGGTCGACGCCGAGGTCGGCATCGGTGCGGGCGCCTCCGGTGAACGAGCCCTCGTCCGGCTCACCGGCGAGGTCGTGAAGCACGCCCAGTCGGTCGTGCTCCCGCTCCTGCTCCCCGACTCCCCCGTCGTCGTGTGGTGGCCCGGTCGGGCACCGGACGACCCCGCCGCGGACCCGCTCGGCAGGCTGGGCACCCGCAGGATCACCGACGCGGCGTCGGCGCCGACCGCACGCGCCAGGGCGATGGCCCGGCAGTGCGAGAGCTACTCCCCCGGCAACACCGACCTCGCCTGGACCCGGATCACCACCTGGCGTGCCCTGCTCGCCGCGGCTCTCGACCAGCAGCCGGGCAAGGTGCTCGCGGCCTCGGTGACCGCGGAGAAGATCAGCCCGAGCGCCGACCTGCTGTCGGCCTGGCTGGCGGACCGGCTGCACTGCGAGGTCACCCGCGGGAGCTCGGAGGGCCCGGGCATCACGTCGGTGGTGATGACGACCGCAGCAGGCGACATCACGGTCTCGCGTCCCGACGGCCGGCTGGCCACTCTCTCGGTGCCCGGCCAGCCCGATCGTCCGGTCGCCCTCAAGCGCCGCGGCCTGGACGAGCTGCTCAACGAGGAGCTCCGCCGCCTGGACCCGGACGACGTGTACGCCGCCACGGTCAAGGCGTTGGCGGCACGCCTCTCGGGCGGGTCGACCCGCACTCGCAAGCCGAAGGCGGCCACGTCGTGAGCCAGCCGGAAGTCCTGGTCCACGACTCCGCGGACGCCCTCGCCGAGGCCGTGGCCTCGCGGCTGGTCGAGGTGCTCGCAGCCGCCCAGGACGCCGGACGGGTACCGCAGCTGGCGCTCACCGGTGGGACGGTCGCGGCCAAGATCCACGAGCGGGTCCGAGACCGCGCGGCCGACCGGGTGGACTGGTCGCAGGTGGAGCTGTGGTGGGGCGACGAGCGGTTCGTGCCGGTCGAGGACCCGGACCGGAACGCCCGGCAGGTCGCCGAGGCGCTGCTCGACCACGTGCCCGTCGACCCCACCCGCGTGCACCCGATGCCCGCCTCCGACGGTGGACACGGCAGGTTGGAGCAGGCCGCCGCGGCGTACGCCGAGGAGCTGCGTGCCCGCGGCTCCGGCGGCTTCGACGTGGTGATGCTGGGAGTGGGTCCGGACGGCCACGTCGCCTCGCTGTTCCCCGGCTACCCCCAGCTCGACCGCGACGACGCGATCGCGGTGGCGGTCACCGACTCCCCCAAGCCGCCGTCGGACCGGATCACCCTGACCTTCCCCGCCCTGAACCGGACCTCACAGGTCTGGTTCGTGGTCTCCGGCGAGGGCAAGGCGGACGCCGTCGGGCGCGCTCTGGGGGCACCGACGCCCGACGTGCACGACGTGCCCGCGGTCGGGGTCCACGGCCAGGATGCCACCGTCTGGTTCCTCGACCGGGGTTCCGCCTCCCGCCTGTGACTCCCGCCAGTCGGCACGGGGGGGACTAGAAGACGACGTCACCGCGCTTGCGGCGATCGCGGAGGGTCTTGACCGCCTCGTCGAGGATGTCGGCGGCCTCCTGGTCGGAGCGCCGTTCCTTCACGTAGGCGAGGTGGGTCTTGTAGGGCTCGGTCTTGGGCGCCGGCGGCGGGTTCTCGGAGTCCAGGCTCGCCGGGAGACCGCACCGCGGACAGTCCCAGGACGCCGGAGGCTGGGCCTCGACGGAGAAGGTGATCACCGACTCGTGCCGGTGCGCGCAGAAGTACACGACGGTCTGCCGTGGCGCGGACTCACCACGCTCGGCCTCACCCATCGGGCCGGCACCCACCCGGCTGCCGCGGATCGCGTTGCCACCACCAACTGCCACGCTGTCTGCTCCTGTTCGGGGGTGCTGCCGGGTCGGGTTGGTCTGGTTGCGATCGGGGACGCGGTCAGGCGCCGGCCTTGAGCAGCAGACCCAGCGCGACGATGCAGGCGAACCAGATCAGGCCCGCCCCGATGGTGATGCGGTCGAGGTTGCGCTCGGCCACCGAGGACCCACCCAGGCCGCTCGACACGCCTCCCCCGAACATGTCGGAGAGCCCGCCGCCGCGCCCCTTGTGGAGCAGCACGAGCAGGATGAGCAGGAGGCTGGTCATGATGAGCAGCACGGTGAAGGTGATGACCACGGTGAGAGATCCTAACCCAGCAGGTGGCTAGATGACGGGCATGTCGTAGTAGCGGCAGATGCCGCCGAACTCGTCGACCTGCAGGCTGGCGCCTCCCACCAGGCAGCCGTCGACGTCGGGCTTCTCCATGATGCCGGCCACGTTGGCGGCCTTGACTGACCCGCCGTACAGCAGGCGTACGGCGGAGGCGGCGTCGGCACCCCACACCTCGCCCACGCGGGCCCGGATCGCCGAGCACACCTCCTGCGCGTCGTCGGGAGTCGCCACCTCGCCGGTGCCGATCGCCCACACCGGCTCGTAGGCCACGACCAGTGCGCCGACCTGGTCGCCGTCCAGCCCGGCCAGCGACCCGTCGACCTGCTCGAGCGTGTGCTCGACGTGCCGGCCGTCGGAGCGGACGTCGAGGCCCTCCCCCACGCAGACGATCGGGGTCATCCCGGCCGCGATGGTCACCTTCGCCTTGGCGTTGACCTCGGCGTCGTCCTCACCGTGGTGCTCGCGGCGCTCGGAGTGACCGACGACCACGTAGGAGCACCCGAGCTTGGCGAGCATCCCCGCCGACACCTCGCCGGTGTAGGCACCGGAGTCGTGGGTGGAGACGTCCTGCGCGCCGTAGCCGATCTCCAGCCGGTCACCGTCGACCAGCGTCTGCACGCTGCGCAGGTCGGTGAACGGGGGGACGACGACGACCTCGGCCTTGGCGTAGTCGTGGCGCTTGTCCGACAGCGTCCACGCCAGCTTCTGCACCAGGACGACGGCCTCCTGGTGGTTGAGGTTCATCTTCCAGTTGCCCGCCATCAGCGGGGTGCGGCCGGCGGCCGAGGACTTCGGGGCCATGGCGGCCATCACGCTCCTTCGGTGAGCACATCGATGCCGGGGAGCGGCTTGCCCTCGAGGTACTCGAGACTGGCGCCGCCGCCGGTGGAGATGTGGCCGAACGACGTCTCGTCGAACCCGAGGGCGCGCACCGCGGCCGCGGAGTCGCCCCCGCCGACGACCGACAGGCCGTCGATGCCGGTGAGTGCCTGGGCCACCGCCCGGGTGCCGGCGGCGAAGGCGTCGAGCTCGAAGACGCCCATCGGGCCGTTCCAGAACACGGTGCGGGCGTCGGCCAGGGCCGCGGCGAAGGCGGCGGCCGACTCCGGTCCGATGTCCAGGCCGAGCTGGTCAGCCGGGATGGCGTCGGCGGCCACCACCGTCGCCGTCGCGTCGGCGGCGAGCTCCGGTGCGACCACGATGTCGGTGGGGAGCAGGATCTGCACCCCCGACTGCTCCGCGCGGGACAGGTAGGCACGGCAGACGTCGAGCTGGTCGACCTCGAGCAGGCTCCGGCCGACCTCGTGGCCCTGGGCGGCCAGGAAGGTGAACACCATGCCCCCGCCGATCAGCAGCCTGTCCGCCTTGCCCAGCAGGTTGTCGATGACTCCGAGCTTGTCGGAGACCTTGGAGCCACCGAGCACCACCACGTAGGGCCGCTCGGGGTCCTCGGTGAGCCGGCGGAGCACGTCGACCTCGGTGGCCACCAGCCCGCCCATGGCGTGCGGGAGTCGCTGCGCGACGTCGTAGACCGAGGCCTGCTTGCGGTGCACCACGCCGAAGCCGTCGCTGACGAAGGCGTCGGCGAGCTCGGCGAGCCGGTCCGCGAAGGCGCCACGCTCGGCGTCGTCCTTGCTGGTCTCCCCGGGCTCGAACCGCACGTTCTCGAGCACGGCGACCTCGCCGTCGGCCAGCGCCTCGACGACGGCGTGCGCCGACGGGCCGACCGTGTCCTCGGCGAAGGCGACGTCCGTGCCGAGCAGCTCGCCCAGCCGCGCGGCGACCGGCCGCAGCGAGTAGCGCGGGTCCGGCTCACCCTTCGGACGCCCCAGGTGCGCGGCCACGACGACCCGGGCACCGGCCTCGCGCAGCTCCTGGATCGTCGGCACGCTGGCCCGGATCCGGCCGTCGTCGGTGATGCGGTCGCCGTCCAGGGGGACGTTCAGGTCCGAGCGGACCAGCACGCGCTTGCCGCGCAGGTCCCCCAGCTGGTCACCGAGGGGCTCGACGGTCCCTGCCACCTAGAGGCTCGCGCCGACGTAGGTGATCAGGTCGGCCAGGCGGTTGGAGTATCCCCACTCGTTGTCGTACCACCCGACGACCTTGACCTGGTTGCCGAGCACCTTGGTCAGGCCGGAGTCGAAGATGCACGACGCCGGGTCGGTGACGATGTCGGCGGACACGATCGGGTCCTCGGTGTAGCGCAGGAAGCCCTTGAGCTCGCCCTCGGCCGCGGCCTTCACCGCGGCGTTGACCTCTTCGACCGACGTCTCGCGACCGGCCTCGAAGGTGAGGTCGGTGGCCGAGCCGGTCGGCACCGGGACGCGCAGGGCATAGCCGTCGAGCTTGCCCTTCAGCGCCGGGAGCACCAGGCCGATCGCCTTGGCGGCGCCCGTCGAGGTGGGGACGATGCTGAGCGCGGCAGCGCGGGCCCGGCGCAGGTCCTTGTGTGGGGCGTCCTGCAGGTTCTGGTCCTGGGTGTAGGCGTGGATCGTCGTCATCAGGCCCTTGACGATGCCGAACTCGTCGTTGAGCGCCTTGGCCATCGGACCGAGGCAGTTCGTCGTGCACGACGCGTTGGAGATGATGTGGTGGTTCTCCGCGTCGTACCACGTGTGGTTGACGCCCATCACGATCGTGACGTCCTCGTTGGACGCCGGGGCGGAGATGATCACCTTCTTGGCGCCGCCGTCGAGGTGCGCCTTGGCCTTGGTGGCGTCGGTGAAGAACCCGGTGGACTCGACCACGACGTCGACGCCAAGGTCCTTCCACGGCAGGGCGGCCGGGTCGCGCTCGGCGAGGATAGTGAGCTTCTGATCGCCCACCTGGATGCCGCCGTCGACCACGGAGACGTCGGCGGGGAACCGGCCGAGGATCGAGTCGTACTTCAGCAGGTGCGCCATCGTCTTGAGATCGCCGAGGTCGTTGGCGGCGACGATCTCGATGTCGGCGGCGCCCGTGCTGTTGAGCGTCTGGACGGCGCGGAAGAAGTTGCGGCCGATGCGGCCGAAGCCGTTGATGCCCACGCGGACGGTCATGGAGCTCCTGGTGTCTCGAGGGATGCAGGTCAGGGGTGACCCAGGTGACGCGGTGCACCACGGGGTCAGGACGAGCAGGCCCGTCCGTCCACGACCCTACCGCCCGGCGCGAGCCTCAGACAGACTCGGCGTCGGCCAGCATGTCGGGGGTCAGGGACGCCTCGGTGTCGTCGATGCCGAGGTCCTGGGCCCGCTTGTCGGCCATCGCCAGCAGCCGCCGGATGCGGCCGGCGATGGCGTCCTTGGTCAACGGCGGCACGTGCAGCTGGCCGAGCTCCTCCAGGGAGGCGTTGCGGTGCTCCAGGCGCAGGTCGCCGGCCATCTTGAGGTGGTCGGGCACCTCGTCGGCGAGGATCTGCAGGGCGCGCTCGACCCGGGCACCGGCCGCGACGGCGGCGCGCGCGGACCGACGCAGGTTGGCGTCGTCGAAGTTGGCCAGCCGGTTGGCGGTGGCCCGCACCTCGCGGCGCATCCGGCGCTCCTCCCACGCCATCAGCGACTCGTGGGCGCCGAGACGGGTCAGCAGCTGGCCGATCGCGTCGCCGTCGCGGATGACCACACGGTCGACGCCGCGGACCTCGCGGGCCTTGGCGGAGATCCCGATGCGGCGCGCCGCACCGACCAGCGCGAGGGCGGCCTCCGGGCCGGGACAGGTGACCTCGAGGGCGGACGAGCGACCGGGCTCGGTGAGCGAACCGTGGGCCAGGAACGCCCCGCGCCAGGCCGCGACGGCGTCGCAGTCGGCGCCGGAGACCACCTGCGGTGGCAGGCCACGGACCGGCCGTCCCCGGCCGTCCAGCAGACCGGTCTGGCGGGCGAGAGCCTCGCCGTCGCGGACCACCCGGACGACGTAGCGGCTGCCCTTGCGGATGCCGTTGGCCGAGACCATGACCACGTCGGAGGAGTGCCCGTAGACCTCGTGCAGGTCACGGCGCAGACGGCGGGCGGCGGCCCCGGTGTCGAGCTCGGCCTCCACGACGATCCGGCCACTGACGATGTGCAGCCCACCCGCGAAGCGGAGCATCGAGGAGACCTCGGACTTGCGGCAGCACGACTTCGTCACCTGTGTGCTGGCCAGCTCTGCCTTGACCTGTGCCGTCATCGCCATGCGCCCGATCCTGCCACGTGTGCGACCTCCCGGTGCTGCCGATCTCGGTGCAGTTCGCTGTATAGCCGAACTGCTCGGCAGACCCTACGCCCCGGCCATCAGCTCCGCGAACGCGCCGGCCAGCAGCACCGGGTCGTGGCGTGGTGTCCCGTCGCCCAGCGCGAGGTCCCGCACCACCAGCCGGGCGCCCGTGGCGGCGGCCGCGCGCTCGAGTTGGGCGGTGCCGAGGTCGGCCACGGCAGCCCGGTCGGCGAGCACCGCGTCGAGCCGGAGGTCGGGCGCGTGCGCGACCAGCACCTCGAGGTGCTGGGCCGGGGAGAACCCGTCGGTCTCTCCCGGCTGTGTCGCCAGGTTGAGGACCACCGCTCGTCGTGCCGGCGTCGCCACCAGCGATCGGCGCAGCTCGGGGACCAGCAGGTGCGGCAGCACGCTGGTGAACCACGAGCCGGGTCCCAGCACCACCCAGTCCGCGGCCCCGACCGCGGCCAGCGCCTCCCGGCAGGCCGGGGGGTCCTCGGGCTCGAGGTGCACCGAGGTGACCTGCCCGCTGGTCGAGGCCACCTCCACCTGACCGTGGACGGTGCTCAGCTCGTCGGGGGCGTCGGGGTGCACACCGCGCACGGTGGCGGTGATGTCGAGGGGTGTCACCGCCATCGGCAGCACCCGCCCCTGGGCCCCGAGCAGCCGGCCGACCCAGTCCAGGCCGCGCACGTGGTCACCGAGCAGCTCCCAGAGCGTGACGATCAGCAGGTTCCCGACCGCGTGGTTGTCCATCTCGCCCTCGCTGGCGAACCGGTGCTGGAGCACGCTGGCCCAGGTGCGGCCCCAGTCGTCGTCGCCGCACAGCGCCGCCAGCGCCTGCCGGAGGTCGCCGGGGGGCAGCACCCCGAACTCCCGTCGCAGGCGCCCCGAGCTGCCCCCGTTGTCGGCGACGGTCACCACCGCGGTCAGGTCCTCGACGACCCGGCGCAGCGCGGTCAGGGAGGCGGACAGCCCGTGGCCGCCACCCAGCGCGACGACGGACACGCCGGGGAGACCGGACGGGGTCCCCATCACTCCCGTCCGAGGTCGCGGTGCACCGGGCGGGCGTCGATGCCCTCGGACCGCAGCCGGGCCGCGATCTCCTCCGACATGGCCACGCTGCGGTGCTTGCCGCCGGTGCAGCCGACGGCCACGGTCATGAACCGCTTGCCCTCGCGGAGGTAGCCGGCGCTCACCGTGCGCAGCACCGGGACGTACTGCTCCAGGAAGGCCTGGGCCTCCGGCCGCTCCTTGACGTAGGCCGCGACCTCCTCGTCACGGCCCGACAGCGGCCGCAGCGCGGGGACCCAGTGCGGGTTGGGCAGGAACCGCATGTCGGCGAGCAGGTCGGCGTCGACCGGGATGCCGTACTTGAAGCCGAAGCTCAGCACGGTGGCCTTCAGCGCGGTGGTGCGCTCGGTGCCGAAGGCGCTGGCGACCTTGGCGGTCAGCTGGTGAACGTTGAGGCCACTGGTGTCGATCACCAGGTCGGCGTCGGCGCGCAGGTCGTCGAGCGCGGTCCGTTCACGGCGCAGCCCGTCGAGCAGCCGGCCGCCCTCCTGCAGCGGGTGCGGCCGTCGGGCCGCCTCCTGCCGCCGCACCAGGACCTCGTCCCCCGCCTCCAGGAACAGCAACGTGGTGCGCCGTCCCGTACTGCCGCGCGCCAGCACCTCCTGCAACCCGGTGAAGAACGCCCCCGAGCGCACGTCGACGACGACCGCCACCGGCTGCATCGGCCCGTGCGTCTCGTCGACGAGCCGCACCACCTCGGCGACCAGCTGCGGTGGCAGGTTGTCGACGACGAAGAAGCCGAGGTCCTCGAGCTCCTTGGCGGCGGTGCTCCGTCCTGCTCCGGTCATGCCGGTGACGACCACCACCTCCCCGCGGTGGTCGGTGGGCTCCTCGGCGGTGCTGGTCATCTAGATCTCCTCGATCTCGCCGGTGGCGGTGTTGACGCTGACCGCGCGACGGGCCGGCTGGGTGGCCAGCGCCTCCACGATCGACTCCGCCGTGCGGGTGCCGATCCCCGGGACCTCGGCGATCTCCTCCACGGTCGCAGCCCGCAGCCGCTTGAGCGAGCCGAACCGCTTGAGCAGGGCCTTGCGGCGCACCTCGCCGAGCCCCGGGACGTCGTCGAGCAGGCTCTCCACCATGCTCTTGGAGCGCCGGGAGCGGTGGTGCGTGATCGCGAAGCGGTGCGCCTCGTCGCGGATGCGCTGCAGGAGGTAGAGACCCTCGCTGGTGCGCGGCAGGATCACCGGGTCCTCTTGCGAGGGCAGCCACACCTCCTCCAGGCGCTTGGCCAGCCCGCACACGGGGACGTCGTCGATCCCGAGCTCGTCGAGCGCCCGCTGCGCCGCCGCCACCTGCGGGGGACCGCCGTCCACGACGACCAGCCCCGGGACGTAGGCGAACTTGCGCGGGCGCCCGGTGTCGGGGTCGACCAGCAGCGGGCCCTGCTCAGCCGGGTCCTCGGGGGCGACCTCGTCGGGGCCGCCGGCCACGTCCCCGGTCTCGACCCGCTCGTCGAGCAGTCGCCGGAACCGTCGGGTGATCACCTCGTGCATGGACGCGACGTCGTTCTGGCCCTCGACGTCGCGGATCACGAACCGGCGGTACTCCCCCTTGCGGGCCAGACCGTCCTCGAAGACCACCATCGAGGCGACCACCTCGGTGCCCTGGAGGTTGGAGATGTCGTAGCACTCGATCCGCAGCGGCGCCGCCGGGAGCCGCAGCGCCTGCTGGATCTCCTCGAGGGCGCGGTTGCGGGTGGTGAGGTCGCTGGCCCGCTTGGTCTTGTGCAGCGCGAGCGCCTGCAACGCGTTGCGCGCGACGGTCTCCTGCAGGGCCTTCTTGTCACCGCGCTGCGGGACCTTGAGCGACACCCGGGCCCCGCGCAGGTCGCCCAGCCAGGTCTCCAGGGCGGGGGTGTCCTCGGGGAGGGCGGGGACGAGCACCTCGCGGGGGATCGCGTCGCCGAGCTCACCGTCGTACAGCTGGAGGAGGAAGCGCTCGACGAGGCCGCCGGTGTCGGCGTCGTCGACCTTGTCGGCCACCCAGCCGCGCTGGCCGCGGATCCGGCCACCACGGACGTAGAAGATCTGCACCGCCACCTCGAGCGGGTCCTCCGAGAGCGCCACCACGTCTGCGTCCGTGCCGTCCCCGAGCACCACCTGCTGCTTCTCCGTGGCCCGGTTGAGCGCGCCGATGTCGTCGCGCAGCCGGGCCGCCCGCTCGAAGTCGGTGGCGGCCGAGGCGGCGTACATCTCCTTCTCCAGCCGTTTGACGAAGTTCGTCGTCTGGCCGGCCATGAAGTCACAGAAGTCCTCGACGATCTCGCGGTGCTCCTCGGGGCTCACTCGGCCGACGCAGGGTGCCGAGCACTTGCCGATATAGCCCAGCAGGCACGGCCGGCCGATCTGCGCGGAGCGCTTGAACACGCCGTTGCTGCACGAGCGCATGGGGAACACCCGCAGCAGCAGGTCGACGGTCTCGCGGATCGCCCAGGCGTGCGAGTAGGGCCCGAAGTAGCGGGTGCCGCGGCGCTTGGCACCCCGGCCGACCATCACCCGCGGGAACTCCTCGTCGAGAGTCACCGCCAGCCAGGGGTAGGACTTGTCGTCGCGGTACTTCACGTTGAAGCGCGGGTCGAACTCCTTGATCCAGGAGTACTCCAGCTGCAGCGCCTCGACCTCGGTGTTGACCACGGTCCACTCGACGCTCGCCGCGGTCGTCACCATGGTGGCCGTGCGTGGGTGCAGGTTCCCCACGTCCTGGAAGTACGACGTCAGCCGTGCGCGGAGGTTCTTGGCCTTGCCGACGTAGACCACCCGGCGCTGCGCGTCGCGGAACCGGTAGACGCCGGGCGAGTTCGGGATCGACCCCGGCGCAGGACGGTACGTCGACGGATCGGCCACGACGCCAACCCTACGGGGGGCCGCTGACAGCCTCCCGACCTTCGAGGGCGGCCGGTCAGGTCACCGAGATCTGACCTCCCGAGACGGCGACCTTCTTCGCCGCCAACGGCTTCTGTGCGGGACCCGACTGGGGCGAGCCGTCCTTGATAGAGAACGTGCTGCCGTGGCACGGGCACTCGATCTTGCCGTCCACGATCTTGTCGACGGGGCAGCCCTGGTGGGTGCAGATGGCACTGAACGCCTGGTAGGCGCCCTTGGTCGGCTGGGTCACCACGACCTCGGCGGCGGTCAGGATGGTGCCGCCGCCCACCGGGACGTCGGCGGCGGCCACCGTGACCGGACCCGACCCACTGCTGGTCGAACCGCTGCTCGTGTCGTCCTCGTCGCCCTCGGAGCTGCCGCACGCGGCGAGCAGCGGGAGCGCCAGGCCGCCGACGGCCACGCCGCGAAGCAGCCGCCGTCGATCGGTGCGCGGGATGGGCGTGGTGGCCGGGTCGGGCCGGCCCTCGGCTGGCGTCATCGGTGCTCCTCGTCGACTCGGATCAATTGAAGCTTCACGTTAGAGGAGCGCACGGTCCCGCCGCTGAGAGCGGCCTGAGCGTTGGGTGAGGGCTCAGCCGGGGAGCGGTCACGCCGAGGCGCGGGCCTTCCGGGGACCGTTCGTCGCCCGGGACCGTCGCTTGGGCGGCTGCCGGGCCGGGTTGTCCTTGAGCAGCGGCGCGAGGTACTGCCCGGTGAAGCTGTCCGGGTCGGCCGCGACCTCCTCGGGCGTGCCCTCGGCGATCACCAGACCACCGCGGTTGCCGCCCTCGGGGCCCATGTCGATCAGCCAGTCGGCGGTCTTGATCACGTCCAGGTTGTGCTCGATGACCAGCACCGAGTTGCCCGCGTCGACGAGTCGGCCGAGCACCAGCAGCAGCTTGCGGATGTCCTCGAAGTGCAGGCCGGTGGTCGGCTCGTCCAGGACGTAGAGGGTGCGGCCGGTGGACCGCTTCTGCAGCTCGGAGGAGAGCTTGACGCGCTGTGCCTCCCCGCCGGACAGCGTCGGCGCCGGCTGACCGAGCCGGACGTAGCCGAGGCCGACGTCGACCAGGGTGTTCATGTGCCGGGCGATGGCCGGGATGGCGGCGAAGAAGTCGACGGCCTCCTCGATCGGCATGTCGAGGACCTCGGCGATCGTCTTGCCCTTGTAGTGCACCTCGAGCGTCTCGCGGTTGTAGCGCGCGCCGTGGCAGACCTCGCACGGGACGTAGACGTCGGGGAGAAAGTTCATCTCGATCTTGATGGTGCCGTCGCCGGCGCACGCCTCGCAGCGGCCGCCCTTGACGTTGAAGGAGAACCGGCCCTGCTGGTAGCCGCGCACCTTGGCCTCGGCGGTGGAGGCGAACAGCTTGCGGACGTGGTCGAACACCCCGGTGTAGGTCGCCGGGTTGGACCGCGGCGTGCGCCCGATCGGCGACTGGTCGACGTGGATCACCTTGTCGACGTTGTCGAGTCCCTCGATGCGCCGGTGCCGGCCGGGCACGGTGCGGGCGTTGTAGATCTCCTTGGCCAGCGAGGTGTAGAGGATGTCGTTGACGATCGTGGACTTGCCTGAGCCCGACACCCCGGTCACCGCGACGAGCAGTCCCAGCGGGAACCGGACGTCGATGTCGCGCAGGTTGTGCTCCCGGGCCCCGCGCACCACCAGGTCGCGCCCCGGCGTCCGCGGGCGGCGTACGGCGGGCACCGGGATCTGCTTGCGGCCCGAGAGGTACATGCCGGTCGAGGAGTCGTGGTGCTCGAGCAGCTCCTGCACCGGACCGGACACCACCACCTGGCCGCCGTGCTCCCCGGCTCCCGGCCCGATGTCCACGACCCAGTCGGCCACCCGGATGGTGTCCTCGTCGTGCTCGACCACGATCAGGGTGTTGCCGAGGTCCTTGAGCCGGACCAGGGTCTCGATGAGCCGGTGGTTGTCGCGCTGGTGGAGACCGATGGACGGCTCGTCGAGGACGTAGAGCACCCCGACGAGGCCGGCGCCGATCTGGGTGGCCAGCCGGATCCGCTGCGCCTCACCGCCGGACAGCGAGCCGGACGGCCGGTCCAGCGAGAGGTAGTCCAGGCCGACGTCGAGCAGGAACCGGAGCCGTTCCTGGATCTCCTTCAGCACCCGCTCGGCGATCTGCTTCTCGCGCGCCGACAGCTCCAGGGTGTCGAGGAACTCGGCCGCCTCGTTGATCGGCAGCCGGCAGACCTCCGCGATGCTGCGCCCGCCCAGGGTCACCGCCATGGACACCGGCTTGAGCCGACTGCCCTGGCACACCGGGCACGGCACCTCGCGCATGTAGCCCTCGAAGCGTTCGCGGCTGGTGTCGGACTCCGCCTCGCGGTGCCGGCGCTCGATGTAGGGCCGGACGCCCTCGAACGCGGTGTGGTAGCTGCGGCGACGGCCGTAGCGGTTGGTGTGCTGGACGTGCACCTTGGTCGAGTGGCCGTCGAGGACCGACCGCCTCGCCTTGGGGGTCAGGTCCTGCCAGGGCGTGTTGAGGTCGAAGCCGAGCTCCTCGCCCAGCGCGTTGAGCAGGCGGGTGAAGAAGTCCGCGACGTGGGCGCCGGTCCACGGCCCGATCGCGCCCTCCCCCAGCGTCATCGTCGGGTCGGGGACCACCAGCTCGGGGTCGACCTCCATCCGGGTGCCGAGACCGTGGCACTCGGGGCAGGCGCCGAACGGGGAGTTGAACGAGAACGATCGGGGCTCGAGGTCGTCGGTGTCGATGGGGTGGTCGTTGGGGCAGGCCATCTTCTCGGAGAACTTCAGCTCCCGACCGGGGTCCTCAGCGGGTCGGTCGACGAAGTCGAACACCACCAGACCGCTCGCGAGTCCCAGCGCGGTCTCGACCGAGTCAGTCAGCCGTCGCTTGGACGAGTCCTTGACCGCGAGCCGGTCCACCACCACCTCGATGGTGTGCTTCTTCTGCTTGTCGAGCGTGGGCGGGGCGTCCAGACCGTAGGTCTCGCCGTCGACCCGGGCCCGGGAGAAGCCCTGCGTCTGCAGCTGGCGGAACAGGTCGACGTACTCCCCCTTGCGGCCGCGGATCACCGGGGCGAGCACCTGGAAGCGCGCGCCCTCCTCCAGGCCGAGGACCCGGTCGACGATCTGCTGCGGGGTCTGCCGGGAGATGGGCGCGCCGCAGGTCGGGCAGTGCGGGCGGCCGGCGCGCGCGTAGAGGAGCCGGAGGTAGTCGTAGACCTCGGTGATGGTGCCGACCGTCGACCGCGGGTTCTTCGAGGTCGACTTCTGGTCGATCGACACCGCCGGGGACAGACCCTCGATGAAGTCGACGTCGGGCTTGTCCATCTGGCCGAGGAACTGCCGGGCGTAGGCCGACAGCGACTCGACGTAGCGCCGCTGGCCCTCGGCGAAGATGGTGTCGAACGCCAGGCTCGACTTGCCGGAGCCGGACAGGCCCGTGAACACGATCAGGGCGTCGCGCGGCAGGTCCAGCGAGACGTCCTTGAGGTTGTGCTCGCGGGCACCGCGGATGATCAGCTGGTCGGCCACGCGTCCACCGTATCCGGCACCCCCGACAGGTCCTGACCGCTGGTGGCGTCAAGATGGACACGTGACCGACACGCATCCCTACACCGGGCACGTCCGTCCCGGTGGAGACCCCGAGGTCCGCGAGCTCCCCGACCTGGTCCTGACCAAGGTCTCGGTGGGCGACATGGACAACAACGCCTACCTGCTGCGCTGCCGGAGCACCGGCGAGCAGCTGCTCGTGGACGCCGCAGCGGAGGCCCCGCGGCTGCTCCGGCTGGTCGGCGACGACGGCCTGGCGACGGTGGTGACCACTCACCGTCACGCGGACCACCACGGCGCGCTCGCCGAGGTGGTGGCCGCCACCGGCGCGCTCACCGTCGCGGGACGCGACGACGCGGCCGAGCTCCCGGTGCCGGTCGACCGGCCCGTCTGGGACGGCGACGAGGTGCAGGTCGGACGGTGCCGGCTGGAGGTGATCGGGCTGGTGGGCCACACCCCGGGCTCGGTGGCGCTGCTCTATGACGACCCGGAGGGCACGCCGCATCTGTTCACCGGTGACTCGCTGTTCCCCGGCGGGGTGGGCAGGACGTGGCAGCCCGGTGACTTCGACCGCCTGCTGGACGACGTGACGGCGAAGCTCTTCGACCGGTTGCCGGACGAGACCTGGTTCTACCCCGGCCACGGCGACGACTCGACGCTGGGCGAGCAGCGGCCGAACCTCGCCGAGTGGCGCGCGCGGGGTTGGTGACCGCAGGACTGGTTCTGCGATACCGGGGACGGCGTCACGTTCGCGCCTCTACCGTTCCACCATGGGCAAGATCGTGCTGACGTGCGTGCTGGCCGCGGTCTTGGGCTTCGGCGGCGCTGCCGGCGCGCTGGCGGCCTTCCACGACCAGTTCCAGGGTCCGCAGGGCGCGAGTGGGCTGCCGGGTGCGGCGGGCCCTACCGGCTCCCCCGGGGCCGACGGGCTGGACGGCTCCCCCGGCCCCCGCGGTCCTGCGGGCAAGCGCGGCAAGCCCGGTCAGGCCGCCACCGTCGCGGTGCCCACGGACCTCGGCACCGGCAACTGCTCGGGCAGCTCGGTGCAGGTCATCACCAAGGCCACCCTGGACCAGGACCGGAGGCTGAAGCTGACCACGTCGAGGCTGTGCATCGTCACCCCGCCGAGTCCGACCGCGACCCCCTGACCAGGTCCGGGCCGCCCGCGCGGGTCAGCGCGCTCCAGGAGCTGCTCGACCCCGGGGGACCACCGGTGCACGGACGGGCCCGGAGAGGCACACAGGCACCCGCGGGTCGTAGGCTCGAGGCGTGATCGAGCTGAGGACCCCTGCGGAGATCGAGCAGATGAAGCCGGCCGGGAGGTTCGTCGCGGACGTGCTGCTGCGGTTGCGCGACGTCGCGGACGTGGGCGTGAACCTGCTCGAGCTCGACGCCGTGGCGCACGACATGATCCGTGAGCGCGGCGCGGAGTCGTGCTACATCGACTACCACCCGTCGTTCGGCGCCATGCCGTTCGGCAAGGTGCTCTGCACCTCGGTCAACGATGCCGTCCTGCACGGTCTCCCCCACGACTACGTGCTGGCGGACGGCGACCTGCTCAGCGTCGACTTCGCGGCCTCCGTCGACGGGTGGGTGGCCGACTCCGCGCTGAGCGTCGCGGTGGGCACCCCCGCCCAGGACGACCTGGCACTCATCGACACCACCACCCGAGCACTCGAGGCGGGCATCGGCGCGGCGCAGCCGGGATCGCGGATCGGCGACATCTCCGCCGCGATCGCCGCGGTGGCCCGCGCGGACGGACTCTCGATCAACACCGACTTCGGTGGCCACGGGGTCGGCCGGACCATGCACGGCGACCCGCACATCCCCAACGACGGCCGCGCCGGCCGCGGGTACCCCCTCAAGCCCGGTCTGGTGATCGCCATCGAGCCCTGGTTCCTCCAGCACACCGACGTGCTGTGGACCGACCCCAACGGTTGGACGCTGCGCAGCGGAGACGGCTCCCGCGGGGCGCACATGGAGCACACGGTGGCGATCACCGGCGACGGTCCCCTGGTGCTCACCGCCCGCTGATCCCGCACCGGTCCCGGAGCGCGAGCGGTCCGTGCCAGGGTGGGCCCATGGCAACGGACCCGGTCGGCGAGCACTTCGTCGGTGTCGACCTGGCGTGGGGGGAGCGGCAGCCGACCGGGGTGGCGGCGCTGGACGCCCGCGGCGCCCTGGTGCACGTGTCGGCGCAGACCGACGACGCGTCCATCACCGCCGCGCTCGCGCCGTACACCACGGGCGCCTGCGTCGTGGGGATCGACGCCCCGCTCGTCGTCGTCAACGCCACCGGCAACCGTCCCGCCGAGAAGGCGCTGAACACGGACTTCCACCGGTTCGAGGCCGGCGCCCACCCGTCCAACACCGGCAAGGCCGAGTTCGCCGGCGTGCCCCGGGGAGCACGCCTGGCCACCTCCCTGGACCTCGACATGGACCCACACTCGCGAGCGCCGCGCCGCGCGCTGGAGGTGTACCCCCACGCGGCCACCGTGGCGCTGTTCGACCTCGAGCGGACCCTGAAGTACAAGAACAAGCCCGGCCGCCCGTTCGCCGGTCTCCGCGACGAGCTGCTGCGGCTGGCCCGGCTGCTGGAGGGCCTGCGCGACGCGCCGCTGCCACTGCTGCTGGACGACCACGACCCGTGGCACAACCTGGTGGCCGGGGTCCAGGAGGCCAGCCGCAAGAGCGAGCTGCGCCGGGTCGAGGACCAGGTCGACGCGGTGGTGTGCGCCTACGTCGCGATGTTCGCGGCCCGGCGGCCCGAGCTGACCACGACGTACGGCGACCTCGCGACCGGCTACATCATCACCCCGACGCTCCCCCACCTGCTCCCCGCCCCGGTCACGGAGCCCGCGCACCAACCGGGCCACCAGGACGTCGTACGCCGTGCGGTGCGGACCTTCGCCGACCGGCAGCCGGAGCTGCGCGTCGCGACGGACCGGTTCCTGGGGCTGGTGACCACGCTGCTCGACGAGGCGGGCATCAACTACCTGAGCGTGACCGGGCGGGCGAAGACGGTCGCCTCGTTCGCCGCCAAGGCCGCCCGCGAGGTCGAGGGCGTCCCGGTCTACGCGGACCCGCTCACCGAGATCACCGACCAGGTCGGCGTCCGGGTGATCACCTACCTGCACAGCGACGTCAGCGCGGTCGCCGACGTGCTCGGCGACCAGCTGACCGTCCTCGACGACCGCGACCTCGGGCAGGAGACCGCGAACCAGGGCCGGTTCGGCTACGCCAGCCGGCACCTGCTGGTCTCGCTGCCCGTGGCCGAGCCGGGCACCGCCGCCGAGGACCCGGTCGGGGACGCCGTCGAGGTCGTCGAGAGGCCGGCACAGGTGCAGGTCCGCACGGTGCTGCAGCACGCCTGGGCCGAGTTCGAGCACGCGATCCGCTACAAGGGCAGCATCCCGGCGGCGGACGCGCCCGACCTGGACCGGCGGTTCACCCTGGCGGCGGGTCTCCTGGAGCTGGCCGATCGCGAGTTCACGCTGATCCGCGACCGGCTGCAGGAGTCGGTGCCGGACCGCCGCGAGCGAGGTACGACCTCCGACGTCGACGACCCGCGCATCGCCGGGCAGGACCTCGCCGACTTCCTCGGCGCCCGGTTCGCCGACGCCGGCTGGTCGCGCGCCGACCACTACACGTGGGTGTCCGGGCTGCTGCTCGAGCTCGGCGTGACGTCCCTCGACGAGCTCGGTGACCTGCTGTCGCGCGTCGACGCGGCGGCCCTGGACGCGCGGATGGCCTACCGCTACCCGCCGGGCGCGGTCCGGCGGCTCGACGACGCACTGCTGGCCGTCTTCGGGGAGCGCTACGTGACCCTGCACGGCAACACGCACCGCGAGGCGCTGCTGCGGGCACGCCTGGAGAAGCTGCGGTCCGAGGGCTAGCGGGACAGGTCGGCCAGCAGCCCCGGCAGCGTCGACGGCAGCTCGCGAGCGAGGAAGCCGAGCGGACCGATCCGCTCCGCGAGGACCTCGCCGGCCGATCCGTGCAGCCACGCGCCCCAGACCGCGGCCTGGGCGGGGCCGGCGCCGCGGGCCCGGAGCCCGGCGACGATCCCGGCCTGCACGTCACCGGAGCCGGAGATGCCGAGCCCGGGGTTGCCGGTGCTGATCCACCAGGTGGTGCCGTCGGGGTCCGCGACGTACTTGTCGCTGCCGCCGCACAGCACGACTGCCCGGGTCCGCCGGGCCAGCTCGGTCGTCGCCGCCAGCGGGTCGTCCTCCACCTCCTCCTCCTCGACGCCGAGCGTGAGGGAGACCTCTCTCGGGTTCAGGGTGAGCACCGGGGTCTCCTCGAGGTGGTGCAGGCACTCGACGTCCTCGGTGACGTAGGCCGAGCCGAGCGCGTCGACGACCACGCCTTGGTGCGACAGGTCGGGGACGATCTCCCGCAGCAGCCGGGTGGCGGCCTCGGGGCTGGTGATCCCGGGGCCGAGCAGGATGGCGGCGGCGCCGGCCGCCAGCTCGAGCACCTGGGCCGCGGCCTCCGGCGAGATGTCGCCGGTGGTGAGCTCCGGGGTCCGGGACACCAGGGCCTCGGGGATGGTCACCGCCATCTGCGCGGCGACGCTGTCGGTCGTCGCCACCTGCAGCTTGCCGCCGCCGGCGCGCAGCGAGGCCTCGCCCGCCAGCAGCATGGCACCCGGGACGCTGGAGCTGCCGCCGACCATCAGCACGGTCCCACGTGACCCCTTGCTGGAGCCGGGGTCGGGCAGCTGCCAGTCGCGCAGCACCTCCCGGCTCACGTGCATCGGGTCAGCCACGGCTGGTCTTCCGCTCGGGAGTCTTGTCGGGATCGGCTTCCTCGTCGGCGGCGGGCTCTGCGGTGGTCTCGGCCTCGGCGGCGTCGACGACGCTGGTGTCGCCGAACACCTCCAGCTCGAGCTCACCGTCCTGGCGGCGGTACGTCGACAGCGAGACGTTGCCGACCCGTGAGGTGCGGTCGACCTCCATCAGCTCGGGCTCGGTCAGCCCCTCCAGGACGTAGCGGAACGTCATGATCACCGCCTGGTGGCTGAACAGCCAGACCCGGTCGTGCTCGAAGCCCGAGCGCAGGTCCCCCAGCAGCGAGCGGACCCGCAGCACGACGTCGGCCCAGCTCTCCCCCGACGGCGGCTGGTAGTAGAACTTCCCGACGTGGGAGCGGCGCTCGGCCTCGGCGGCGTACTCCGAACGGATCCCGCGGCCGGTCAGGCCGTCGAAGACGCCGAGATCGCGCTCGCGGAGCCGCTCGTCGAGGACCACCTCGAGCCCCAGGCCCTCGGTGGCGTGCCGGGCCGTGTCGGCCGCGCGGCGGTAGGGCGAGGCGACCACGACGGTCGGTCGCTGGTCCTCCGGTGCCTGCCGGAGCCAGTCGCGCAGCGCCCGGGCCTGACGCTCCCCCGTCTCCGAGAGGCGGACGTCGGCGTCGCGGACGTCGAGGTCGAGCCGGTCGGCGCCCTCCTCGTTGGCGGCGGCGTCGGCGAGGTTGCCGACGCTCTGACCGTGCCGGACCAGGGTGATGCTGGCCGGGCCGTGCTGCAGGCCGACGAGGCGGGGTGCGGGCACGCGGACTCCTCTCGGGACGGGGGGGACGTGACCGGCGTACCCAGGCGCGGGGCGGCTCAACCTGCCCGGTGGCGTCGAGGCGCGCTCGGTAGCCTGACCGCCGTGTCCCTCCTGCAGCGCCAGGCCGTCGTCACGGCCCTGACCGCGAACGCCCTGCACCCGGTCCCCGGCTACCGCACCGGTGTGCCCGCGATGGCGGCGGGCTGGTTGACCGACGAGCTCGCCCCGCACCTCGCGGCGCTGACCGCCGCGGACGTCGTGCGCGAGCTCGTGCTGCACGGACGCCGCCCCGTCGACCGTCCTGGCCTGGCGCTCTCGGCGGCCACCCTCGCCGGGCTGGGCTGGGTGGTCGTGCAGTCCCAGCGCGCCGACGGGTACGTCGAGGACGCGCTGGTCGAGGCGCTGGGCGCGGACTACCGCGAGCGACTGTCCAAGGTGCACACCGATCTCGATCTCTCCACGCCGCTGTCCCAGCTGGCGCTGCCGTTCCGGACCCCCGACGACGAGGTGGAGGTGCTCCGCGACATCGTCTACGCCCCCGAGCACGGCCGGCGCGGGCTGCTCGACGTCTACCGCAGGCGCGGCGCAGTCCCCGACGGCGCGGGCGCACCCGTGCTGCTCCAGGTGCACGGCGGCGCCTGGACGGTCGGCAGCAAGACCGGGCAGGGCGTGCCGCTGATGCGTCACCTCGCGGCCCGCGGCTGGGTGTGCGTGGCGATCAACTACCGGCTGGCCCCGCGCGACCCGTTCCCGGCCCAGCTGGTGGACGTGAAGCGCGCGCTCGCGTGGATCCGCTCCGACGGCGCGCGCTTCGGTGCGGACCCCGCGTTCGTGGCGATCACCGGCGGTTCGGCGGGCGGGCACCTGGCGGCCCTGGCCGCCCTCACGCCGCGCGATCCGGCGTACCAACCGGGGTTCGAGGACGCCGACACCGCCGTGCAGGCCGCGGTCCCGCACTACGGCGTCTACGACTTCGCGGCCGTCACCGGCACCAAGCGCGCCCGGCAGCTGCGTGACACGTTCCTCGGCCCGCGGGTGCTGCGGACCGACCCGCGCCGCGACCTCGCCCCGTTCGAGGCCGCGTCCCCGCTGCTGCAGGTCGGACCGGACGCGCCGCCGTTCTTCGTCATCCACGGCCGCCACGACTCGCTCGTCGAGGTCGGCCAGGCGCGGCAGTTCGTCGAGGCGCTGCGGCGGGTGTCGGGCGAGACCGTCGCCTACGCCGAGCTGCCCGGCACGCAGCACGCCTTCGACGTGTTCCCCTCGATCCGCAGCGCCCACGTGGTGCGCGGCGTGGACCGCTTCCTGCGCTGGACCCGCGACGCCTGGCTCGAGGAGCGCAGTCGGTGAGGCACCAGCCGATGCCGGCCGACCTGCTCGAGGCGGCGCTGGCCGCGAAGGGCTTCATGCCCGAGGACGAGGGTGCGCTGCTCCACGACGTCGCGGTCGGTGCCCTCGCGCACGGCCCGGGCTTGGAGTCCGGCAGCTACTGCGGCAAGTCGGCGGTGTACCTCGGCGCAGCGGCCCGAGCCGCGGGCAGCGTGGTCTTCACCGTCGACCACCACCGGGGGTCGGAGGAGAACCAGGTCGGCTGGGAGTACCACGACGCCTCCCTCGCCGGCCCCGACGGCCGCCTGGACACCCTCCCGGTCTTCCGGCGCACCATCGCCCAGGCCGGTCTCGAGGACGAGGTGGTCGCGATCGTCGGGCGGTCCACGACCGTGTCGGCCCGGTGGCGGACGCCGCTGGCGTTGGTCTTCATCGACGGTGGCCACACCGACGAGCACGCCGGCAACGACTACGAGGGCTGGGGCCGCTGGGTCCAGCGCGGCGGCACGCTCGTCGTCCACGACGTGTTCCCCGACCCTGCTGACGGCGGGCAGGCGCCGTACCGGATCTACCTGCGGGCCCTGGAGTCCGGCTTCGTGGAGACCGAGGTGCTCGGCTCCATGCGGGTGCTCACCCGCGTGGACGGCGACGCGGGCGACCCGGTCCACTGAGCCCGATCGGCTTCACCCAGCGCGACCACCGGGGCTGCCGGGCGTAGCCGTTCGCACGCCAGGCGGCGTGGGCGAGCTCGTTGTCGTCGAGCACCATCGCGTCGGCGCGGGTGCCGCCGAGGTCCTGGAACCGGCGCTCCGCCGCCTCGATCAGCAGCCGGCCGATGCCCTGTCTGCGATGTGCGGGGTCGACCGCGAGCCGGTACAGGTGGCACCGCCAGCCGTCCCACCCGGCGACCACCGAGCCGACGACGGCCCCGCCTTCGACCGCGAGCAGCAGGGCATCAGGGTCACGGAGGATCAAGCGACGCACGGCTTCGGCCGAGTCCTCCGGTCGGTCGGAGTCCTCCGCAGCCCGCGCCCAGAACGCGAGCACGGCCGTCACGTCAGCGGCCTCCGCGGGCCGGACCGTCGGTGTCGTCACGGCACCATCCTCGCGCCGCCGGGCATGATGGCCGCAGCCGCACGAGCGAAGGAGCGACCGCATGGCCGACGACAAGCACTTCTGGTACTGCCTCAAGCACCACACCGTGGAGGGCGACGAGGGCTGTCCGAACAAGGACCGGCTCGGCCCCTACGCGACAGCGGCCGAGGCCGAGGCGGCGCTCACCAAGGTCGAGGAGCGCAACGAGGACTGGGACAGCGACCCGAAGTGGAACGACTGAGCGAAGGTCGGGACGGGTCGCCACCGATCACCGGCTGATGGCGTGCCTGTGGACCGCACGCCTGGGTGGGTGTGCGGTCGGTGGGCGGTCCGGTGGCGCGGTGGGGTGGTGGTCAGGGTCCGGTGCTGGTGGGTCCGCGTGGGGGGAGGCTGCTGGTGGTGAAGGCTTGTTGCCAGGGGCTGGTCCACCGGTAGTTGCTGCTGGTGTCGCTGCGGGGGTGCGGGTGGTCGGTGGTGAGGGGTTGGTAGGTCCAGGCGGTGTGGGTCTTGAGTCGGTGGTGTCGTCGGCACAGGGCGGCGAGGTTGTCGGGGTGGGTCT
>Ga0210040_10003099_pt1 | contig 22760 bp, 30 predicted proteins | sample CryGeyCG12114_NA_FD_185462 | JGI IMG/M metagenome (GOLD analysis project Ga0210040, IMG submission 185462) | Groundwater microbial communities from aquifer - Crystal Geyser CG19_WC_8/21/14_NA (SPAdes) (version 2) | ecosystem: Environmental > Aquatic > Deep subsurface > Groundwater | place: USA...
TGTACCTAGTTCATCAAATAGTAAATTGAAGTTGTAGCCAGAAAGTTGCTTATCTTAATATCTATGTATATATATACAGTAGAACATTCCATTAATTTTCTTTGTAAAAATGTATGTACTATAGCAATTGAGCCCTGGCGAAAAAAATTTTAAACGATTTTGTTTGACTTGACCAGTGAGAGTGAACTAAATATCTCCAAACCTATGGTAGAGAAAGAGTTTGCTTTGTCAATGAGAAGACCTTGGCTACAATATAATTGCATTAATTTTATCCATAGATGAACTTCTAAAAATATAAGCGATGCCAATATGCCAGCAGTGGAAGATTTCTTCTGCCTTACTCAGATAGTGGTTGGTAAAAAAACATTTGAAACTTACTATACAAACCATGGCTATAGGGACTACGACGAATACAGTAATCAATTTAGAGGCTAATTTAATAAACGAGATGTAATTAGTTGTTGCGGGCGGAAAATGTAAGCATGGGAGACTTGTATGCATTTTGTTTAAGATATTGTCTACGGGCAAAGCTACAACTTACTTAAATGAACATGTATAGTGGTAAATTGGCACAATTTCAGACACTGTTCAATATATAGTTTAGATGTACAGCGTTTTTGTTTCATTGCGTTTACTATTTGTTACGTAAATATTAAGTTTAACTATTTTTTGAGTCTAACAAATCAAATGACCACGTCGCAATTTTTTAAAATATTAATAATATTGCTACATATTGTCAGCATAAAGATTCATTATTGCAATGCAATGTAACTTAATAGTCTATCCTTGTTTCGCTTGGCTTACCCTTGTTTTGTATTGAATTACTTGCTCAGTTGCACATTATATGTTTGTTTGTCAACCTCAACGGGATGTGGCCAGAGTGCCGAAAGGAAGCAAAAATTAAAGTTTTAATTACTCATTGCTAGTTTTTTAATCACTACTAATTAACAAGTATACGTATAGTGGTCTATGTTCTGGTTCGAAGTTAGTTTCGCTTTTAAGTTCGCACTACACACATTGTGTATATTTTGTGGTGCGGTGGAAAATTTTAGGAAATTTTGAAATCATTATTTGCAACAAAATGGAAAAGTTAATGTTAACTCCAGAACCTGCTCACCCTCGGGATTATGGTAAATGTTTTAGGCTTCATTTTGAATGCATACATGCGTTTTTGGTTTACTTTGGTTTCCATAGATTGGGATATTGTGAATGTTTATATTGCACATGACTGGAAACATGAAGATTTTAAGTGCTGTAATTTATTGTGCAATATAATCTGTTAAAAATTCAAAATTTTAGAAGAAGCATTCATTCGGAGTAGAATTATTATTATCAAAATTTCTTGTATCTAAATTTAAAATGGAATTGAACGAATCAAATAGGGACAATTATGGACGCAGAAAACGGTGCTGTGAAGGCCAATGTAAAGTCGTAACTTTGTAAAATAAAGCATGTCAAATTATTCACTGAAATGACCTCATTGCTACGAAATTTTTCATGAAGTCATGAAGTTTTCATCTTGTTTAATTCTAAAGCCATACAGCTGTTTCACCTTTTTAAATTCAATTAGCCTTAGTTAGTCTAATGCTGAATAAAAATTATTAGATCTAATGCATCATACTATTAAAAAAATTCCAATTTCAGGCAAACTAAACCGACTTTTGGAGGGTGAGACGAAACCATTTCCTGGGAATGCGTCCCTCACGCAATTCTTCCAGGTGGGATTCACTGAAAACCGAATTCAGGACAACCGCGTGGCTCTCATATACGAAGAAAAGCATCACACTTTCAAGCAGTTGGACGAGACTTCGGCCGTTTTAGCGGAAGCTATAAGGGAAATAATTGCCCCCATGAGAAATGGAAATCCTGATGGGGATACTGTCATTGGGGTGTGTATTCCGCCTTCGGAGAAGTTAGTTTTCATTTTGTTCGCCATTTTGAAACTGGGGGCTGCCTACGTGCCTTTCGATGTGAGTTTTCCTGAAGAACGTGTCGTGAGCATGGTTAAGGTGAGAACTTGAGGCTGCAAGTCTGGGCGGACGGACGTATTGCATGATTTGATTCCAATTTTCTAATGCAATGAAAAGTTTACTACACATAGTTATAGTTTCAAGTTCAAGTCCAAGAATTTGAGAGCATCAAAAAAAGAATAAAATATCATAGCTTACTTAAGACATAGAGGTTGTTATTAAGAGTTTCATGTAGGTTTAGAATATGAAGCAATGAAAAATTTCAGATTTCATAGCTCTAAAAAATATACCTTGTCCGCAAAAAGGAGGTAAATTTTATCCTATCCTACTACACAAATTTACCACACACAGGACAGGAAAAATTTACCTCCTTTTTCCGGATGGTCTATACTTTAAAATTTTGATGCACTGACAAATGCATATAGCTTAAGATTTTTTTCCACTGAAAAAATGCATAGTTTAATATTTTAAATACTGAAAAATGCGCATTTTGGCTTAATGCTAATGCATTGCAAACTTCTAGCTTACTAACGTGGTTCTAGTCAATTCTTGGTGTAATCGATACTGTCGATACTTCAATGTTTCTTGGCTTTTTTCCAGGGCTGCAAACCTTTGCTAATCTTGAGTGAGCCACATGCAACAACCATTTCCAAATTCGATGTCGTCAAATTGGCTACAAAAGTGATGAGCATCACCGAATTGGTGGATATTGCGGACAAAATGCAAGATAATGACATTACTTGCGCTGCTTCTTTGAAAACTGTCCCTCTACCCGGCATCCCTAATTTGTATGATCGCACTGCCATTATTTTGTACACTTCAGGTAACTATACTATGCTTATAATCAATCTAAAGCTAAGGAAATTCCAGATTGAATGAAAACTGATAGATTTTTTCATGATTTGAAAATATTTTTTTGTTTGCAGGTAGTTCTGGCGAACCCAAAGGAGTTCGTATAAGCCACAGGGCAATCATGAATCGTTTGAATTGGCAATGGAAAACATTTCCTTACACAGATGATGAGCGTTGTGTTTTCAAAACTGCACTAACTTTTGTGGATAGTGTTTCCGAGGTATAAAAACTTAAAAAAATTATGATGGCAATAAATCCCATATTTTAACGTTTTCATGAGAAGCCAGCCCGTAAAAATTTCTGTATCAAAAAGGTGTAAAAGTTTACTTTTTAAAACTTCCTATGCGTGAATTTTTCATAGATATTCGGGCCACTATTGGAAGGTCATTCTATCGTGATTTTTGGGAAAAATGTGACAACACATCCAAATATTTTTATTCAGCGATTGCATGCGTATTCAATTTCCCGGTTGGTTTTGGTCCCATCCTTATTGAAAGCAATTTTTGACACGCTGAATGTGATCGGTAAAGATGAAGGGCGCAAATTGACAGAATCTGTGAGACTTTGGGTCTGTTCTGGAGAAACATTGAGTATGAATTTGCTTCAAGGTAACAGCAATTAAACTATAACTATTTGTTTTAGAATCCCTATGAAAATTTAACATTTTTGCTTTTGGGACTTTTCGTAGAATTTTTTGAAATCTTCCCCCAAGGGACCACACTTTGTAATCTGTATGGATCTACAGAAGTGATGGCTGATGTGACATATTGTACATTTTCGTCAAAAATGGAGCTATACCAGAAATGTTTGGAATCACATGTACCCATCGGTAAAAAATATAGAATGAATGTAGATTCCATGGAATTGAATCTTTTTCTTACAATTTTGCATTTGCTTTCAGGGGAGACTATTCATAACAACGTAGTTTATGTCATGGACGATGATTTGAATTTGATGCCTATGGACAGTTCTGGAGAAATTTATGTCGCTGGGTATAATCTGGCTAAAGGATATGTTGGGAACAAGGAGCCCGAGAGCTTTAAGGATAATCCACATACTAAAAGCTATGGTTAGTTTTTCGGTGCAGTTTATGAAAATACCTGGACATACGCACACGTACTAATTTCATGTGCACTACGCAAACCTACACATACTTACTGCATACTCGATGCATACCCGCACATACTTACTGCATACTAAATGCATACCCACACATACTTACTGCATACTGATACCGAATAAATAGCAACACGTTATGCTTTGTACCAAAAAATTCGTTTTCTTACCTATCCCTCTCGTTTGGATGATTTGCAGGCTTTAATAGGATATACAAAACAGGAGATTTTGGGCGAGTGACCGAAACCCGGGGTGGCTACCGATATTTGATATTCGAGGGTAGAAAAGATTCACAGATTAAAGTACGTGGTCAAAAAGTGGATATGTCTGAAGTGGAAATGATTATTTCCACAATCCATTTGGTGTCAAAGGTTAAAGTTTTGTGTCTAAACCCTGGGGAGCAAAACCAGGTCTGTCAATATTTGAACAAAAAAAGCTTAAATCTATCACCTGAACTTTTAATGCAATCCATTTTGATTTCGCAGATGATAGTTGCATTCGTCGTGCCCAAGGAAAAAGATTGCTTGTATCGAATTAAAGACATGATGGAGAAAAAACTGTTGCCATACCAAATACCAGTTCTGCACGAAATTCCTGAAGTCCCTTTGCTTGTCAATGGCAAAACTGATCGACAAAGATTGCTTCGAGAGTATGAAACTTTTGTGGAAAATCGTAAGTTCCTAATTTCCCGCCTTTCATTTTGAATCTTGAATCCAATTGGCTGCTTCGAAATTTGTAGGCAGTGGTGACATCCAATGGGATTTGTACGGCGTGCCTCACCACAAAGTAGCTGCGGCACAAGCCTTGACTTCCGTGATATCTGAAGTTACTGGCACGGCGACGCAAGATATTTGTGAAAATTTGGAGAACTCGTTCTACAATGTCGGAGGATCCTCACTCAACAGTGTAGTGGTCATTGTGAAACTGCGGGAAGCAGGTAAAGGCGGAGGGAGAAGTTAAAATTAATGCAAAAAAAGAATGGGCCAACTGAGCGACACCTTTTGTATTTGTCTATAGGTTGGGCAATCTCCATTGTCGATTTTTTGACAGCCAAATCAATCAGAGGTATAATCCGAATGATGACGGAAATTGATAAAGAGCAATTGGGTCGGGAAAAAGAAGCGATGAATGTTGAAAAAGATGCTTCAAAGCAATATAAAGTTAGCCCATTGGCTTGGGATGATGAACAAAATGCTACTGAGTAAGTTTTTTTTAAAACAAAATTGATTCAGCAAAAATTGAAAAATACTTATGAGAAATAACATCTCAAAAATTTGTCTTCTATTTAATGGTCTCCTATTGCCTGTTTGTGTGATTTTATGGCCAATTTTCGTAGTTTTCCTTAAAAACGAAATATTTTTGATAAAAGTTGTAAAATTTGACTTTTTAATCAACTTTAGCATGATCAGCTACAGCTTTTCCCATAAAGGTGATCTAGAGCAGTATACGCATGCTACATATGAAGATTTCTCTCGGCTCATCAAGTCCATCTGGAAGACTTTGGTGGACAAAGGGTTTTCGTAAGTTCTCTATCTTTATGAAAAAACTCTTTAAAAAAACTTGTTAGTTTTACTTCCTTCTTCCAATTTTTTTTGTAGATTTATGGTTAGACGGACCAAAGATAATGAACCGGTTGGGGTGGCTTTAAATTTTGATGTATATGATGAGCCAGCACAATTGGAAGCCAGTCAAGCTATTGCTTATGTTTTTGAACTTTTGGGTAAACTTTTTAAAATATTTTCACCATTTGAAATTGTTAAAAATACACATGGAATAAAATTTTCTCCTCTTTTTCACAGAACTAATAGAATCCCGTCAACGTGAAAAGTTGCCGAAAGGGAAGGGAAAGCTCATCCATAGTTTCATGATGGGCACATCCGATCAATTGGACCAGGCGGAAAACGTGTTAATAATTGAATATATGGAAGAACAAGTCATCAAAATGGCCAAAGAGAAACAATATTTGGGCATCATGACCACCAATACGAATGCTTTGACACAGGTAATGTCGTTTCATATATATATACACTGTGAGTGAACAGCATATTGAATTCCAGTTCAAAATTCCTATAAGGCCATTTCGGCTTGAATAAATCATTAAATAGTTGTTACACAAAAACAGTAAAATCTTTCTTTGAGATACTGTAAAAAACACAGCATTATGTTATAGTTTTTGAGCTGGGAATTATAATACACAATTTTTTAACCAATTTTTTTGCAGCAAATTGGGAAAGTACATGGCTACGAAGTTTTGACGGAATACCAAGTGAACCAATATATTGCTTCAGATGACACACGACCATTTTTGTTGGCACCAGATGATTTCAAAATCATTTGCTCCTGGAAAAAGTTGCAATACACTATTGATGAAGAAAAAGATTTGTGAAATCTATCTGTGCTAAAACTTGTGTACAAATGAACATGTTTTCTTTCCATGTTGTAATTATCAACAAACAAAAATTTATTAAAGCTTTATTACACAAGGTAACAATATGTTGCTTAGTTAGTTATAGCCAGGCTTTTAAATACATCCCAATACAAAAAAAAATCATTTCTTTTCCTAGCAAAAGCATTGATATCATAAATTATATTGTGAGTTGGTTAGTTTTTAACAACAGTTCCATAATATTCAATGCGTATAATAAAGATGAAAAAAGAGAGCAAGTTTGATAAAAATAAATCAAATATTTGGTTGTATTAGAATCAAGGTTTATCAAGTCACTAACTAACTAACTAGTCAAAAGTTTCAAGGCTTTTCCACATATTCTTCGTTGACTAGAAATTGATAGACGAACGTGGCTTTTTGCCGCTCCGAAGCCTGATTTGGTTTCCCGCTGTGATGTTTATCTCTCAAAAGCACTCGTCCAAATAGTAGAGCTATAGAATGTATAATATCATATGAATGATATTCTAGCAAATTGGGATAAAAATTTCAGATTTTTTACCTAGAACTTTGGCGTCCAACCGATTTTTATCCGAATGGTTAAGTAACTCCCTTAAGAATGCACAAAGGTAGATGAAAACATTATGATGCGCTGGTGGCAATTGTTTCACGATCTGAAATATTAATATTCCACAAGGTTTTTCCACAAAATCTTTTTTGACAGTTCATAATACAATTTTACTGAGTGTATGACCTACCTGTTTACATGCCGTGCAATTGGATGCAGAGTCCAAACATTTCAAATGCAATGAAAATGGTATCACTGGTTCAGGGAACGATTCCAACAGCAACAGTAGCGTTTCTGCTACAGAGTCTATACTTCCCGCTAAACGTGTAGACAAAATGCAAATTTTTACACTTGTAGATGGATTTATAAAACGCAAAGAAAATTCTCTATTTAACGGGAAAAAGATGAACATTTTATTATGATAGGGTGCAAAGTTATTAAACTATTTATGTATCTCCACAATTCATTAAACCGTCAAATTAGATAATGGAGGACTATTCGATTGCAGATTTTGATCACGTTATGGATATGGATAAGGATTTTTGATTTTAAAAAGCTTTGCTGTGACTGGTTTTTTATGAACATTTTTCGGATTTAAAAATAGAGGCTTAAATGGGACTTACGAATAGCAGTATTAGGAATAGTATTGAGCCAGTCTCGAATCTGCAAAATTTCTTCATGCAGTCCAGACTGATTGAATAAGAAAGGCTTGAATTTCCCTTTTTGAACCAATCTGTCCACCAGGAACCACAGCTCTTTGGGAATGTCATAATGATTCAAAGGCATTTCACCTTTCTCCTAAAATAGTAAAAAAATACTTTTAAAAATCCAATTCTATGCTGTCAAAATTTTCATTAAACCCCAATTTCAGTCTTTGCAAACTTGAATAATTTTCTGTGTAAAATTTTAAACTAAAGTACACTCAGAATAACTAAAGTTTCCGTGTTTTGCCCCATTTTTATCGACCAAAATCAGTAAAGTTCTCACAAGTTCAATAAGTTGTCCCGGTGTGATGAAACTAAATGGCTGAGACATATTCACCAAGGCAGTAATGGATGCTCCAAAAACGGAGCGGACATAGTCAGCTGCAACAGTCACGAAAATATCTTTCCCATTTTCCAAATGAAGGACCAAAATGTCATAAAGCGAGTCTTTGCCTACATTAAGTACTCCTGCTGTTTTCTTGTCCACCAAAATTTCTAGCTCAATTTCACATGTGTCTCCTAAAATGCAAAACCAATCATATTTTCGTCTTATATACTCATTTTTTCTTTTCTTATGCATAAACCCAATAAAAAATGCATCCTCAAATTCTATCACCCAAAATTTCATTAAAGTGTAACTTACCAGGCCGGATAAAACTAAACTGCGGCTCGATTCTCAACCACTCCTTGCAAACATAAGTATCATTTAACTTTTTAATAAACTCGAGCTTCACAGGCACTTGCCCAGTATTGGCAATAGTGAAAGATTTCTTGACTGGCTCCATGAACTTAATTTGTCCAAAATGGATCTCATTTCTATTACTATGAGACAAAGTTGCTGCCCCTGGGATGTCCACGGTTACTTGAGGCAAAAATTCATTCTCCAATTTGTCCATCCTTTTCAAGGCCTCTTCGTAAACTTTCCGATACTTTTCATTATTCACCATTTTCACGGTTGTACGAAAGTTAGACAAAATAGGCTTATGGTCCGACAATTTGTACGCACACTGGGAAATATAAGAGAGCTGCGAGATTTCCGATCCTTTCCATAGAATTCGATCGCACCAGGCAGGTGAACGGTGTTTTTCCGATGAATCCCAAATGTCTGTACCTAAAAAAATAATATTCAGGAATTTAATGTAGAATGCATTTATTTTGCAATACTGGAAAGGTGGAGAGTGGAAAAATAAAAAAATTCATTTTGTAATTTTTTTCAATGTTATTTTCCATAAGGACTTTGGTTGCGGAAATTATATTTTTAACCTACCTGGATCATATTTGTAAGTAGGACGGAATTTGATTGGTCCTTCACAAAATCCGGGGAAAACATGACCCAATTTCATCTGCATTTTCAACTGGTCTTCACTCAAAATGGGTTCGAAATGCTCCTTTTCAATATATTGTTTCACTTTCTCGGGCATCAATTTTGGGTCAATTCGATAATTCATATCGCCAAACCAGAAAATTTGACTAAAAAACCCCAAAACATCAGTAAAAACAACAAAAATCCTATTTTTCATAGCATTGTGAACGTACTCATGATCCTTAATATATTTATGAGTTCCATCCGGACATGCAAATATCATTCTTTCCCAGATTTGACGAAAATCTTGATTCCGTCTCTGAAATTCTTCCACATGGGCAGCCAAATGGCAGTTCACAAAACACATGGACGTTTCCCCAAGTCGAAATCTGATGGCTACACCACCTTTATTTCCCTACACACAAAACAAAATGCATACAAAACCATGTTAACTAGCGTGTCTATTGATGTCTGATGTGTATTGATATCATACACAAACTAACTACAGCATTTACCATTCGCCCCATGATTCCAGTACCAACAGATTCTGCAGTCAAATCCCTCAATTCGTCTTTTATATCCGACCGGATGAAAATTATGAGCATCATGCCAATTAGCCTAATTAGTTTCACTAGTTTATATTTTGCACCTGGATGAAGTCCCTGTCGTACTGCTTCTCTGTAAAATTGACATTTTCCTAATTAACTCCATCATTCGTAACTTTGTGCAAATTAGCCGTAGAACACAGACTAGACATGCTCAATAGAGAATTTTCTTAGCTTCAAAATGAGCACAAAAAGTAACTTACAACCAAAGAGGCTCCATAGGCGTATCATTGAATAAAAATACTTCTTTGGACAAGTCCAATTCTTGAAACCCTATTGCATAGATGTCGGGCACATTTTCCGGGCATTTGGCCAACCAATCTTTGAGGCAAATACTCCCTGGACTTTGGCCATTCACATTCCAACTGGCTATGTACACAGAAATGGGTTTGGAATCCGTGTATAATTCTTGCCGCCCTTCCATTATGCATTTTATGACTGACTCCCGGTATGTTAATGATGACATCCCACGGGCAACTTCTGAAGACCTTACTCCGGATTCCAATTCCTTGTCGTACATCATGTTTTCACTCTGTAAACAAAATACATATCCAATAAAGTCAATCATTTTTGTGAGCAAGTCTTTACATTCATTAGATAGCTTAGAAAATTCTCTATCTGAAGCAAAAATAATCAACACTTTACCATGACAGGGTAATAAGTTATACAAATATTTAAAATCATGAAAAGCGCTAATGAGGTATCAGCGGCCTTAATTACGATTTTCCCCTTATAATGTATTTCCCAATAGAAAAAACAAATTTTGTATTATTTCATTGAAACCTTCCCATCCACAATAGACAGTACAGCCTGACTGAAATTTATGGCATATTCTTCATGCTTAAACTCTTCCGTTTTCTTGCTCCGAAATCGACTTCTTTTCCTCCGATTCCGCCCAAGTAGCAAGGGGCAGAAAATGAAACAATTTGTAACTTCTCCACTATTGGTTCCATTTATCTCAATTGTGAACTCGCTCACTGTCTCTTTTGTCACGTTCGCAGTCTCATTGTGAGAATCTCCAACACAGGTATTCAAACTCTCGGCCATTTTTCTTTGGTATTAAAATACAAGCTTGACTAGCAGGAATAACTTGGAGATGAAAAATGTTGTGGATGAGTAAAAAATTGAGAAAAGTACGATTTTTGTCACAGACATAACTTGGTTTGCCGTCAGTTAGTTAGTTAGTTAGTTAGCAAATGCACGGAAAATTTTGAATGATGAATTGAATTACAAGAATGAGATGATGGCATTTTGAAATCAACCGTTTTTCAAATCTTTTCCTAAATCTAAACGTATCTAAGGGAACTAATGTGACGGACTATAGACCATAATTGCGCCCAATCTAGGATTTTTGTCCACTTTTGCAAATAACTGATAACTTTTCATGAAAATGCGCAAACTTTGTGATTTTTTTCTCTTTACTATGCATATGCACATACTTTTAGTTGGAAATAGCGACTTACTGAATTATAATGGTGCCCACTGGAGGAGTCATCAGTACCGAACGGGGCAGAATTCAAAGACTCGGGAACAGAATTCAATGACTGACTAGAAGAATGGGCCAATGATCCAGTTATCCCAATGTTAGCAGGGTTAGTTTTCAAATCTTCGTAATAAGAGAGCCACGGAAAGACTGACATTGTTGGATTCGAAATCCCTTTTTCCGCTACAGAATCACATGAAGCTGAAAAAATATACATACAACTGGATTTTCCTAATCAGCTTAAGTAATTCTTTTTTTGACCCCCAGAATTTTGGACTTACATTGAGCAGCAACAAATACTTCATCAATAAAATTTTGGGTCCGGTTCCCACTAGCTAACTTGAACAACATTTCAGGCTCCAAAAGACTGGCACTTAATTTCACATTCACGCCATGACCACTTTCCATATCTAAAATAGCATACAAGAAAATAAAATCTCCACAAACTAATTGTATTTACAACTGCATTAAAATAATGCGCACCAATTTGGCAACTAAATGCAGAGCCTGAGATGGGCAAAATATCCGTAATTTCCACATCCCTGGAACTCCGAATGGGTGCTTTACCACCCAAAACGAGAATGGCCCATTCCTTGGGCTTTTTATCTCCCAGCTGGGCGAAATGACCCAACAAGGCTAAAATTCGGAATTGCTCGTTCCATGTACATTCCACCGTGTGTTGGGTGAAACCGTTCGAGTAAAGGAAAATACTTTTTTTTCAATTTTTGGGTAAATATTCATTTTACAGCAAACTAACTAAAGCATAATATATTTAGCAAAGCAATAATACAACTATGCATGTGTGTATGAAATGGATATAGATAAAACAGTGTCCTGTGGAGGTGCCAATTCTTGAATTATTGAGTCATGGTCCATGATATTGCAATATTTGATCATTTTTTGTCCCGCCAGTCAATCTCCCGCTTCATCCATTTGTACCTGAAAGACAAAAAAATCAAATTTCAAACCGCTGTAACGTAAAAACTAGGAGCAAACTTTGAATGCATAAGTAATCATTAGAAAGCTTAGAAAATTCCCAATTCAGGAAACAGAAAATTATCATTGTACATCAATTTTACAAAAAGTTACAAATGAAATTGTAATGGTTGAAAAATCCCATGCAATGACCATTGTATTTTCCCATGTTATTTCCCAACATTAGATTTCACCAACATGAAAATTAACTTTACCCATAAATACATGTGTAAAAATGAAACTTTAAAAAAAAAGTGCCCGCTTCATGAACTTTAAATTCGGTTTTTTTCGGTATCACTCGAAAATGTGAAAGAGAATGCTTACAAGTGCGCCTATCCACTAGTGGACTGCTGGAGAAGAAGAAGAAGAAATACATTTATTGGGAAACCAAACCACCTGTGTGAAGAAGCCCACATTGTGTTGCGCCATATGTGAAAACTTACAATGAGAATCATTTAGATGTGCATTAGATAGAGAAAATGATTTTCACAAAGCATGCAGGTATAATACAAAATCCAGCATAATGCTATAATATCTTATGGTCAGAGTCAAATGAAACGAAAAATGAATTTTAAAAAAATTTGCTTTATAAATAGCGCCAGATTTTCCTGTGTTTTTTTTCTACTCAAATTTAAAAAAAATAAACATTTTTGTCTATTCAATCATGTGAAATGACAATATGCGCTGATGAAAGAACTTCACTTAATAACATTTTTCAAGGAAACTCAAAAAAGAGAGTCGCATTGTGAATTTTAGTTCTCATGCAATTCTTTAGTTCTATTCTTTTTGTGTGAGAACCAATTGTTTGTTTTCGTTGGATTGAAATTGTTTTAAAAAAAACTTTACTTTTCTGTTCATTTTGATGTGCAAAAATGGATTCAGACGACGAAGAGGGTTTGCTATATCCAAAAACAGATTTATCTGTTTGGCTCAGAACTTGCCATGAAGAAATTTTAACTCCTATTGAGGGCCATCTCGTTTATGGTAACTAAAAATTCACTTTATTTAATTAGCTAATTCACTCAAATATGGACTAACTATGGTTAACTTTTGGCAGGCAAACTTCCAACATGGCTTTCCGGGGATTTAGTGCGCAATGGACCGGGTGGAATGGACTTGTATCCTAAACAACAATGTAAACATCTTTTCGACGGGCCTGGACTGCTCCAAAAATTCCAAATTCGAAATGGCAAAGCGTACTATATGAATCGGTTCATTGATACCAAATCCCATGAACGGAATAAAGCGGGCAAACGATTGATTGTTAGTGAATTTGGCACTGTGGCTGTTCCTGACCCGTGTGAAACAATTTTTTCCAGGTGAGAATGTGACCATTAAGACCGGAATTTAATAAGCTTTTGAACTATATGTGATTTTTAAAGATGAAATCGGAGAGATAGTAGTATATGTAACAGGAATGTAAAAAGTTGATTCTTTGGTCCATGGGATTGATCAACGAAAAATTCAAGTTAAGGTGGAATCCAAATTATGCTTTTTTGAAAACATATTATCGTTTTGTAAACAATAAAATTTTATAATCTTCTTAGAATCCGAAGCCATGAACTTTGATAGTCGTTTTAGAATTCGAAGCCATGATATTTTTTAGTCGCTTTAAAATCCAAAGCCATGAAATTTTTTAGTCGCTTTAGAATCCAAAGCCATGAAATTTTTAGTCGCTTTAGAATCCAAGCAATGAAATTTTAAGCACTGTCGCTTTAAAATCTGAATCCAAGACAAGAAATTTTAAATTCCTTTGAACCCAACCAAGCAATGAAAGTTTATAGGCCCACAGGGTTTTTAAAACACAAACTCAAACTGTACACAAACTCAAGAACCACGTTAAATCATCCACTTTTTTTAACTTCTGCAATAGGATTTCATCACTTTTCACATCCAAAATTGACGAAATCGTAAATGATACGGCTAACATCAGTATTCACCCGTTAGGAGATGAGGTGTACTCACTATCCGAAACCCCGTTTGCACATCAGATTCATTTGGATACTTTGGAAACAGTTCGCAGTGTAAGTGGCCATGTCTTTTCAACACTATTATTTAAATCTCATTAAAAGCTCGAAAAATGTACACCAATTTTAGAAGACTTTTTTCTGCATCTAACTAGAAATATTAAGATTCTTTTTGATTTTTAAAAAATTTGTAGTGACGCCACACAATTTCATAATAATCGAGCAGCCACTGTGTCTATTTCTGCCTCAAGTCCCCATTCCTGCACATAACATACAAATATCGGTGCACCGGTACACAGCTATAAACATTTTTGAAATTCATAAATTGCATCTTTTCAGATTGATGTGAATAAATCTCTGGGCATAGTAAGCCATACATCGCATCCCCACATTTGTGGGAACAAAATGTACAATTTGGGTCAAAAATTGTCCAGCTCCGAATCCTGGTGGCCACATTATGTAATCTATGAGCTGGAGCATACTACGGACTGTTCTCCCGTGTCTCCAGCCGATTCTACCATTTATGAACGGGCCAAAATCGTTGCTACTGTGAAACAAAGATGGCGGCTTCATACTTGCTACATGCATTCCTTTTCAGGTATAAATTTTAATTGAAAAAATACTAAAATCAGCCAACCTTATCAAAAGCTCATAAGAGCAATAAAATATGAAACAGCACAAGTCTAAAGGATATCTTTAACTCACATTTATAAGCTATTAATTGAAAAAAATAACTGAAATTTCATATTTTGAAATTCGTCTATATAGTAATGTGCATGAAAATTAAATTGCTTGAATTTCAGATGCTATAATAACTTTTTCTGCATCTAACTAGGGATATTTAGATTCCTTTTGATTTTTAAAAATTTGTAGTGACGCCACACAATTTCATAATAATCGAGCAGCCACTGTGTCTATTTCTGCCTCAAGTCCCCATAAACTATCTGCTGGCAAATGCAAAAAAATCCATGGCCGCATCATTGAAATTTTATCCGAAAAAGGACACTTTGATTCACGTAATCCCTCGAGCTACGAGTTTCCAAAAAAGTGACACTCAAGATGAAAATGGAGTGATAACTTTCCGAACACAAAGTTTTTTCTTTCTGCATACAATCAATGCATACGAGGAAGCGAGAGGAAATCGAGTCATTTTAGATTTGTGTGCTTACAAAGACCCGTCAATGATTGACTGCATGTATAAGGAAGCTTTGGAGGTAAATACAAGAACTTTTTTAATTTTTTATACTCCAAATTGTATGTAGTTTCTGTTTTGGATTTTCAGTCAAGTCAAAATTTGGTTAATTTAAAAACTGTAGACTTAGAAATCATTCAGGCTTGCGTATTCCAATGTTTTTTATGTTGTTCCTAGGATTCGGGATTTTAACCGTGACCGTGAAACTTTATAAATACAACACTACATTTTAATAAATACTATGAAATTTTAAAAACGTTTTAAAATCTAGATTATTTCATTAAAGAATGTTTTAGGATTTTAGCCAGAAAATTTAGTATGTTAGAATGTTCGATACAAAATTTTAAAATTCTTTAGATTAAACAATTATATGAATAATGGGTTCACACGCGACAGGTTATTGTGTTGAGTTATTGGATTAGTTGAAATAATGCTATTTTATGCGCAACTCACTCAGAATGCGCAAACAGATGTCACATATGCCCATAAATTTCGGGGAAGACCCAAACGGTTCACGCTGGATTTAAAAAAAGACGACGACTCGGATCTCGATGAAGAATCGGACAAAATCATGGCGGAGACCATTGTGGACATTGGATGTGAAACTCCTCGAATTAATTATGAGCAACACAATGGGAGACCATATCGATATTTCTACGCCATCTCATCTGATGTGGATATGGACAATCCGGGAACCGTATGTATTTATCCGAAATCCCTAGTTTTCAAAATCTGAACAATGAGTTTCATTTGCTAGCATGATATTCACGTTTTTTTTAAATCTGCAGTTGATAAAAGTGGATGTGGACAAAAAGAAATTCAAAACATGGTGCGAGCCGAACGGCTATCCAAGTGAACCAATTTTTGTACCGAGGCCATCTTGCAAAGTATGAGATACTGCATGTGCCATATATTTTGAATTTTAGATATTTAGCTGGCCTCAAAAAATCGATTGTTTTTCCAAAATCTCTAATATATTATAGAAAGAAGACGACGGATTGATTCTCTCAAGTGTTCTATATGGGCGAGAAAAACTGGAAGGACCGAATAAAGTGTCTCTGGTCATCCTGGATGCCGAAAAATGGGAACTGCTAACCAAAATTGAGTTCCATAGTCCAGGACCAATACCAAAATGTTTGCATGGATGGTTTTTCCCTCAAAAGGGTCAAAATGCAAAAAATCGCGATCTCAATTGTCTCAAATAATCTACCTCGTCATTCCAAAGCAATATACAATACAATGTATGTAATGCTTCGCTTATGCTTACTAATCAACACAACATGTAATCCAAACTCCGTATGAGAGCTTCAGCTCCAAATTTTAATGGACCATTTAGATTTTGCGAAAAAGTCCATTAGGATTTGCTAGTTGAAATTTTGTTTGATGCCTAAATATATGATTTTTGTAATAACATACTTAATTTGTCAAATTATGCTAGGTGCCCGTGAGCAAAGTGGCACAACTTGAAACTAAGTCTATGCAAAATATAATGTGCAATATGAACAATATGAGATTACAGGAGGGACCAAGATTTCAATCACATTCTCAAATATATGCAAAAAAAAACTTGAGCTAAAATTTGTGATCAAATCTGCACATACGTAAATTGTAGTATGCACTTGTAAACATTGTAGACAAAGTAATAGCACATGTAGTCGAAAATATAGCATTGATGAATAAACTGATGAAAATGAGGAAAAAATTTGAAACGTTTTTCACAGACCATAACTAAGATTCCATATTTCTTCGAACCGTGGACGAATTTTCGACAGTCAGGCACGAGTCTGGATATTGTTGCCGGGAATTTTCGCTCAAATCCAAAAACGAAACCACTATACACAGTTGGTTTGTTTACTTTGGTCAATTAACCCTAACAATCTACAAATTCCACACCCAGAAATGTCTTAACTTTGACCTTCTGACCCACAAATCTTGGTTGCAACTTTTCCTCCCTAAACTTACTTACTCACTAATCAACACAAACAAATATGGTTTTCATAAACTCCCGCCTATTTAGACACCCATTTTTGGCTCTCTGTAATCATATGTTTACATGTTGTTTGTGTCAAAGTCTCCAGCTTTTTAAAGTATAACTCAGACTTTGAGCAATTAATTACCTTGTGATAGCTGGTTAGCTTAATTTATTCACAATGTTATCCTCATTACTGAAAGGCCACCAGGAGGAACAAAAGGAACTAAAAATTCGCCAAGAGCAAAAAAGGAAAGATGCCATTGCTGCTGCAAATAATTTGACTCAAGCAATGGTCGACCATTTAAATATTGGGTAAAATCGTACGTTTTAAAAAATCCTAAAATGGCGTATTTGTCCTGAACAAAAATTCCTCTTTTTGTTTTTGTAGTGTGGCCCAAGCATACCTAAATGAGAAAAAAATTGCCAACGAAATGAAAACTTTGACCTCAAATTCGGCCCAATTTGCAAAACAGACGACTCAATGGTTAACCCTAATTGAGAATTTTAATCGAGCTTTGAAGGAATTAGGACATGTTCAGAGTTGGGCTAAAGCTATTGATTCCGATATAAAGACTATTAGCTCCTGTTTAGAATATGTTTACATTTGTAAGCTAATTACTAAACTTTTCTTTGGCATTGACATACTATAGAATTAGAAAAATGTTTCAATTACAATGTCTTTGGTCGTTCATTTTTATTTAGCTACTCAAGAATCGTCAGGATCTGAAGCCAGTGGAGTCAGTGGAGTGTCTATGCAGCAAACTAAGTCACCAAAAGATTAAAATATGTATAAAATATTAAGTTACACTGTATTGTCAATAAAAAGCGTTCTAACCCAAAACCCCGTGCAAATGAGCCCAAAAGTGAATTTTTTATAATGCATAAAACCTTTATACAAAGTCTTTATTCACAACAATAATAAATGGACACAGTGTAACTACAAACCGGACAAACACCATAATATTTCTGTAAATACAAAACGGATCCTAAATCGCTAACTATAACACTAGTTTCATAATAATAAAAGGGTCAGCTTAATCAACATAATTTATTATAATCATACATAGGTCAAACAATACATTTGTGATAATACGGAAGCATTTAACTATAATGCAATTCTTTTTTACCCCTGTTCAACCCATAATATCTTAAGTTAGTAAGTAAAACTTTTACAAATACTCAATTATTATCGTTTGTAGTTATAGGAAACAAACCACATGATTCAACTACAGTTACAATACAATCTTACGAAGTCAAACGGTCAATTTTTTCAAGCACAGAGACACTGAGAGTGTGCTCCCATTGACAACTACCTAAACTAGACAGGTATAAAAAATGTGCATTTTGAGATTTTTGAACGCTACAGCTGCAGTTGCTCATTAGCTAAAGACAAGGTAAAAAAGTTTCTAAGTGAGTGGCCAGCTTTGCCCACAGGTGAGTCGTCCTCATTGAATTTCTCACAGTTATCGAAAATGAGACGAACGTCCTCCAGGAAATTCTCTTTTAAATTTTTGTAAGTACTCAGTCGACTACGGAGTGTATTCAGGTCCATCGGAGTTTTTATTATCTACACAAAGAATTGAAAACAAAAATTAGCCATAAAATATAAATACGCCCACATTTCTCAATAACATAATACTTTCATAAACAAAACGCCTGTACAACTGTACAAGCCCCGTGATCTGCTAACTAACAATAAAGGAATGACAACATTTCTTTGAAGTTTGTTAGAAGCACATTCTTTGAGACTTTCTGTAGCACTAAAATTTGTCATAATATGGAACCAAAAACCACATATGCATCTTTTGGATTCTCAAGAAAATGCTTGTGTTCGATTTTAATTCTAAACTGTTGAAAACATTTATACTTTGGATTCTAATTCTAACACACTAAACACATTCATGTTTTAGGCATTCCAATTCTAAAACACTGAAAAAACTTTTGGATTTTGATTCTAAACAACTAAAAAAATTCATGTTTTGGATTGCTCCCATTGTTCCGTTATGCAATTCATTCCCACTCAATTTCAGTACTAACTCCCTATAACTACACAAAAAACAAGCTTCCCAAAAAGCCCATTCCAAGTACCCCAACTAACTAATAAATTACCTTTTTATAAGTTGGAAACTGCCTAGTATTCACTGGCTGTAGAAAAGGCCACGCATCATCATGAGATTCCAACAAATCCAAAATCCGTTCACACCAAGCCAATTCTACTTTTTGTCTCTTCGTCAGCGCTACACTTTTCTCCTTGCCCCCCGTTGTAGCATTGTTCCCACCTCCCCCATTATTATGCTGCTGATTATTGTTAGGCGGCCCACTATTGGAATTACTGTCACTACTACTATTCTCCATATGGTTTACTGGACTCTCATTTTTCGTTGGAGTCGGGGAACGGACTACTTCCACTGGGATGGATTTCTTGTTAGAATTCGAATTTACTCCTGTATTCGCAGCAGGAACCTGTCTTGTCGGCACCACTACATCAGGCGGGTCTTCTGGAGGGGCGGATGACACTGCACCTATGATGCTGGCGAGAACGGCAGAACTTGTCGTATTCGGTGTCGAGGAGGAATTATTGGGCGTAGTACCCCCGGATCCTTTCTTACCAGTTGGGGTTGAAGAGCCCCCTTTGGTCACAGGTTTGGAATTCCGGTGGTCCGCGCACAACCACCGGCCACGGGGTGCCTATAGAAATGAATAATAACACGGAATAAGTGTCATAAGCCGAAACTTTCTAATTCGATTCAATCCATCCACGTGATTCAGTTTTTTGCAGTCCCTATAACTTCCTATTCTCTGTTCCAGGTAACTAAACCTTACCTTTTGCATAGGCGGCTGCATACAATCTAAATGAAATGCCTTGACACATTTGTCACAGCTGAGTATCTTGCGTCCAGGTAAAGTCCCTTTTCCACAAACAATGCAGCCCCGTTGACCCGTAGCTTTGTTGATACATTCCCAGCAAAACCAGTCCCCTTCAGGGATCTGCTCCAGTGGGGGTCGGAAGCAGTAAGTATGGTAGCCCCGATCACAGGCATCACAAAGAAGCAGCTTGTCCTCATTGTCACCCCCTTTGCAGAGTTGACAACTCGCTTTCATGACAGACTTTTCCCATGCTATGGAGGAGTCTAACGTGTACAGAGCCATTGATAGCACTCCAGGGCAGTCTGTTTTTTCGATCCCTTCTCTCCAGTGGGTTAAAGCTCGGCTGCAATACAACATGCAAAACGGTCAGTCAAAACATTTCCAGTGCCAAAATAGGACATTTTGACGGCATCGTATCAAGTTTAGTCTATATCCTCACTAAAAAAACTAAAAAACCGAACTTATACAGTTCGCTTACCTGGAACTAATCTCCTGCTTCTTATTCGCAGCTTGCTCGCTCCTCAGTCGGTTCTCATGTTCACTCATGCTCACACTGTTATTCGCAATGGCATTCTCATTATAGTTGATAACAGTGTTACAAGCCCTTGTAGAAGTGTTTCCACTGCTGCTTCCCCCCGGGGGCAAACTGGTACTACCCCCTCCCCCACTGTTGATCAACTGAGCAGTCTCCTCCCCCACGAGACTACTTAAATTGATCTCCGTAGTCGGTTTCCCCAGGGGTGGTTTCAAATACCGACGCTCGATGGCCGTTTCCAAGTCCAAGAGTCGACGTTTCACCACTGAGATGATTTCGGATTCACTGAACCCCATGTGGGGTGTAGCAGTTCCGTATACAGAATTGTTTAACAGCCGTGCGGGTAACATCCAGCCCTGAAGATAATTTTTCAGTAGACAAGACGAATTTTTTAAAAGGTTAAGTTTTGCATAATGCATGCACATACCTTGATCTGAAGAGATGCAGAGGCCACCCGTTCTTCTAGAGTTTCTAACGTTTCCAGCAGTTGCAAATGCACTTTGTAATTTAATTCAGGATCCCAACCATTTTCTGGGCTTTGTACATTCGCAGGGATATCTTCATCGTCTAATTCCTCCATTTCGGGCTCTTTGTCTAAGTCTCCCAATCGGGCCTGAAAAAAAATCATTTTGATATTTATGAAACAAACTAAAAAATCTTAAAAACCCAGAGACAACTTTTAAAGATTTTCTTTTTATGACACAACATAATGAACGAATCTAAATCTCATGGCTAAAACTCGAGAATTTGTCACAAACTGCACATTCGCAAATTTTTTTTTGCTTTTTGCAATAAGTAGACAAGTTTCTTAGCTTTACAATGAATGTAAATATGGTATTTTCTCAAATATTCTAGCTACCGTCATAGTTTTCAAAATAATATTATTTACCTTCAAATGACGCTCCCTTTGCCCACTAGGATGTAACGTTTGGACGACTTGATCAATTTTCTCTTTGCCTTTAAGTAGCCACCACCCATGCCATAAATCGGGACGGATTTTTTGGACCAATTTTTCATCATCCGAAGGAGCTGGTTTCGAATCTTCGAATCCGTTTCGTTCCTTAAGTACTACGCCGGCACAAGGGTCACGAGGTCCAAAACTGAAGATTTTTATACATGGAGGGGGCACTTCAAATAAAGGACTCCCAATAATAGTCCCGTTTTGTGGAGCCAAAGGATTCGGGGTAACTTTCACTCCTCCTGGCGTCAGTGGCATTTCGGATGTGTTCTCTTTGTTCCCGATTAGTTTGGAATTGGATTCGGAATCTACCGACGAGTCTGGTTTGATGTCTTCCTGAGTTCCGTTCACCAATGGTTCTGTTTTGATTTCCGGAATTTCTGTTTTCAACTCCGTCTGGAATAGGATTAGTTTTTCGTAAAATTTTAAAACTTTTCTACCTTGAAAACTTTTTTCATATGGCGGGTTTCAACTCAACCAGAAAATCATTTTCAAACTTTAAATGAAACAAAAACTTTCACCAAGAAAAGAAATTAAAAAGCAAAATTTCAACGAATTTAAAATCTGTAAACTGAAAAATGTGGCAGTTTTTGAATGTAAACCATGAAAAGTTGGGCAGTTTTTAAATTTAAAACATAAAAAGTTTGACAGTTATGAATCTAAAATCTAAAACACAGGAATAGTAACTGCTTAAAAAATATTACTTTGACTGCTATTAGAACCTAATTAGGCAAATTCTTCTATTCTTCAGGGCTAAAAAACTCAACCCGTAACCTGAAATATCCTCACCTTTACAATCTCCTCATCCACTTCCATTTTAGTTTCCGTCACCTCCTTTTTAATTTCCCCCTTGACCGCTACAGCATCTTCTAAAAACTTGCGCTTAACAATTTCCCTGAGTGCCCGAAATTCTGCAGTTTGACCCCCTTCGGCAAAAACCCCTCCCGCATTCGGTAGGATCCAATATCTTCTCCGAAATCTATCTTGTCCTAAACATGCACTCCGAATATTCTTTTGATTTTCCCCTATGGTTGTTTTCAAATTGGAGTTCTCTAGTTGCAGTTGCGTCAATCGGGATTTCATTTCTGCCATGGATAGTTTGGAATCCGCCTCAGTGTCACTAGATTCAGAATCCTCTTTAGGATCCGATTTAGATTTTCCGGTAGAAGCTGGATCTTTCTTCTCCGGGGACATGTTTGACTCCGATTCGGGGCCATCTTTCTTGTTATCTTCTTCTGGGGTAAATTTTGCAGGCTCTTCAGAATTTTCTTCATCTTTCCCTGAGAAAAGCAAAAAATGTGGTTTTCAA
>Ga0210040_10003100_pt1 | contig 22753 bp, 17 predicted proteins | sample CryGeyCG12114_NA_FD_185462 | JGI IMG/M metagenome (GOLD analysis project Ga0210040, IMG submission 185462) | Groundwater microbial communities from aquifer - Crystal Geyser CG19_WC_8/21/14_NA (SPAdes) (version 2) | ecosystem: Environmental > Aquatic > Deep subsurface > Groundwater | place: USA...
TTATGCAATGCTAGCCTAATTTACATAATATGTTTTATAGTGTTTCCTTGATAAAGAGTACGGTAGAGACTCGAAAGCTTGGAATAAAAGAAAATGTCATCCAATCAACCGACTAACATTTCTAATAAGATATGCTAATGTTTATGCGGTACACGATAACCAGAAAAATCCTGGTGTAACTAACCATTAATCTATAATTTGCAACGAAGCCGAACCAACAGATATAGAATCCAAATGAATGATTCTATGAATGACCGCGCAGTTACTGTCATTAGAGAACGAATGAATGGTTACTGCATGTCATTAGAAAATCTTTACATTAAATTGCACGGAAAATATTCATTATCAAAATTGACTCACAGTGTCATGTCAGGCTAGTATATAAAACCTGCCTTTGTCTAGTTAAGTTGCATACGGCAAGTGGTCAAGTAAAAATAGCAAATTCGAAAACAATCCTTCAACATGCGTTTCATTATAGTAAGTTTTCCACGTTTTTTCCCCAAACTCCAACACAGAAAAAGAGTTTAATCTATATTTTTGTTAGATGCTAGTAATGTTGGTCCTGATCGGAATAGCTTTCGCATATCCGGATGAAGAAGAATACCAAGCAAGTGTAGATCGCCAAGCTAAAGCTACGGTTGTGGGAGGTTGGTCCCCGCAATCTTTGGGTTGGTGGTAGCAATAGTCAAACATGATATCAATTTTTTTGGATTTTCATAAAACGGATGTTTTCTAATGCTGTATTACTTTAAGTATATCATTTAACAAATAAATTTAACCCATTCACTGGCGTACAGCGTACATTAATTCTGATAAAAACGATATACAAAAAAATTTCATCCGGAATCTGGAAAATTTCTCGTATTGGTTCCTGTTAAGCATGTTTCAAGTTCAAATCAATCATACTCAAGTTTCCATTCTAAAGCGTGCTATAAGAGACAGTCACAGTGGTGAAAGAAATACCGAGATAAATATGGAATATCTTTCCCAAGAATGTGAAAAGGTTTGCACGTGCCAAGAATTGGCTTGCTAACTTTTGGGAGGCAAAAGCCACGATGCATCATTCTTACAAATTGAAACTGCAAATTAGGAATAACTGTGGAAAAGCTAAACCACGCAAAGAAATCTTGTGTGGGCTGTACCTATGCATTTTACATTTACACAAAACCTACCTTCATAAATGCATGCATGTGGCTAGCTGTACTCGCTTTGCTTTCTCCGATTCTTTAGTTAGTTAGTTTGGTAAGCGGAACAACATACAATTATTTTGCGAAAGCACTTTACAGTTGAAGTTAGTTAGTTGACATTAGTATGCGAATGTATACTCCATGATTTTCATACACTATGTCCACACTCACTACGCTAAAGCTCTTATTCTTATACAACATGAGACTGGGACCGTAAAATTTTAGAATGCTTGCACTGCTACATGCTACATGCATAACCATACAAGTTTGTCACACAATGCAAAATACTACAGTTGAGTCACTGGAATGCAATTTTAACAAAACCGGATGGTAAAAACTTATAGTTAGTTAGTTACTTAGTTTTGCAATTCACATTTCAAAATGCATGTACAATTGCTTGTGAGTATGTATTCGAGACATGGAATTGTGAACTTGCTTAGGAAGACTCGATTGGAATTCGGAATGAAAAAAACACAGGGGCTGAAAAGTATATAAAGGAATTTTGCCATGTTCAGTTTAACTTCACTTTAAGTTTGCATCGTGTTGTATGACCTTAGTCTTCTGGAGTTAATTTTGAGACCACAGCAGGCTATACTAGTGCATCAAGTGCCAATAGTTTTCCACTTGAGCTGAACTTTATAATTACTTTTTTGGTGCAATAATATACATTCAAAGAAGTCAATATGGTGGTAAGTTTACTTCACATATAGAAATGCGGGATGATATTTGAATGGTTCAATGTTAATTTTTTCGTTTGTTTTTGGATTTCAGGAAGAAAAGTTGAAACGAGAGTCCAAGACCTGTAAGTATACTTGTTTTGCAAAATTTGAGATTACATCTCGATTTTATTAGTAAAAATTAAAGGTTCGATTGAATTATTTTCTAGTTTTGGAAAAATTGTTCAAACAACACGATGTTAGACGATTTGGATTCGTGTCTGTGGATGCCATGCGTTCTATCATGGGAGAAATGATGACAGACTTTAACCAGTATGAGGAATTAGATGAAATTATGGAGCAACATGCCAAATGTAAGTTTTTTCCTATCCCATAGGATAAAACTCAAATGACTTGATTCGCTTTCCACACATCGAGACTGGAAACCAAAGAATGTAACATGTAACTTTTTACATAGGTGCAAACTACACAGTCTTGAACAAAGCCACAAACCAGTTTGAAGTGAAATTCGGTAAGCTTAGCTATGAGTTTCTCTTTGACATTTAACAGAAATTATATGCCATAGGCTGAAGAATCCTGATAATGTTTTCTCCCAATTTCTAGAGGAAAACTCGATAGACTTTCCTTCCGCTCTATACATTGTTGTGTACTTCCTGAAAAAACTGGAAAGGAGGAATACAAATTCATTCTCTGGGAAATCAATGATTCGCTTCGAAGATTTCCCAACCAGTCATACAGCGTTGATTGAAAAAAATGTGGAGTTAAAGAGACGTTTGTACTAGACTAATCAACAATTTTTCTAACTATATATAAGCCTATGTACCTGTCCATGTAAGTCGTGTATTCTGGAATGCATAATGGAGGGCCACATAGTCAAGGTTTTGTATACTGTCTATCGCATTTAATTTATTACAGTGGATTGGGAAAAATAGTTGAGTTTGTAAGAAAAACCTAAGCCCTACAAGTTAGATCTCCATTTTAGAATACACGACATTTATTTTTCACTCTGAATTGCTTCTTATAATACGTAATAATTCATTTTTATTTGGTTAGTTAGCTAAGTACTTAACTCAAAATACTCCTACGCATTATAACGGAAAAGCTTCTAACTTAATGTACAAACCAGTCTAGTGTAGTTATGAAATGAATCTTATGAAAATAAACAACTTTGTCGGGTTTACCTTGTATACTAACTACACATATTGATTGCTTTATTTTGTTTCCCATTTCTGCCGGTCACATGCCACAGACACACCTAAATTCTTGGCAAAGGAGGATTACACGAAACTTAAATGCTACTTTTAGTTTGACATTGACCCTGTGCACTCTAAATCTGTTCGGTAAATCAAAGAAAAGATTTTAGCATAGTTTTCCTGCAGAGAATGCATCTTTTCATAAGATTCTTGGGCAATAACATATTATGTTTATATGAGAATTCGGAAAAACCGAAGTCAAAAGTAACTATAACTATCCATAAAAGTTTCCGTGCTAACTAAGACATAGCATCGCATATCATATGCACTCCATGTTTTATGAGAAAAAATCTATCAAGCTAAATAAATGCTTTTCAAGACAACCGATTACTTTATTTAGCGATTTTTTCGTAATATTCCAAACAGTACAAGAAAGATAGACGCTCAAAATATCTGTGTACTTTTGACAATCTTATAATCATCTTCCACTAACTCACTTACTGATGAAATGAAGCCCGCCTGCATTTCACTCCCGTGTTATGCTCAATAATGCACAAAACTACTAAATACAAACTAAAACTAACAATAACTATTCATATTATTACAAACGTTTAGTTTTTGATTTATTACGTAAATACCTTACATACATGCAAGCATGTAAAGTACTTCTGTATAGTACCCGGATACAATGAGTGCGATAGTAAAAAAGATATAATTACAATCAAACACAATAATAGTAATAATAATAATGATACGCAGTTAGTTAGTTAGCAGTACGAAATTACACACACAAAATTAGTTTACATCACAAGATTGTATCCGCGTTACTCTAATAGCCCAAGATCGAATAATCACAACAGTGTTAACGCCCCCTTTTTTTTAACTAACCCACCAATCACTCTAACTCATCCTCTATTGGGCAGTAATTGAATCCATTACAATTGATACTACTACTCCTAACACTACTGCTACTACTTTTCTGCCGATAGAAAAGTATATAGGCTTGCACATTACGTACAGGAAAGTCATTGGCCCCTCGGGAAATAATTTGTGCATGACTGTCGGAAATCGTGTACCAACTAGCTTTCGATTCTGGAGGTGGCGAACAAGCGGTTAAATATTTGGACGAACCAGGCATTTCCTCTGCTGTGGTCGCCACATTTTCTTCATCTTTCTGCTCTATGTCTTCCGTCGAGCCACTTGTCCCATCGACGATTGCAAGTTGCTCCAACTCTTCCGTGACTTCTTGGGCTGCCTCAACTGTCGGTTCATCCACTGAGGTCTTCACTCTCTTCGTATGAGCAACATAATGACCCCAGTTCATATTTCCACTTTGTTCCACTAGGCCGAACAGTTCGAATGTCTTAATGTCCTCTGCATCTCGCTCCTGTCGATCGCAAAATGAGTCGAGGTTGAGGGTCTCAGGAAATTCTACTTCAGTGTCCAGTTTACGAATCATGCCACGAAAAAAACCTCCGGAGAATCCACCAACAACAAAACGTTTCAGGTGGATGGTCAGAATTAATGGAAGACGGCTCAGTTCGGTTCGTCGGGTTTGGGTTGTTCGCGCGGGTTTGCCTGTATGGCAAAAGGAATTTATATTTCATTTTGTATCCACACATATTATCGACAATTATAAACTCAAGTGGGATTTTTAAAGCTAGAGAATTCTTTTAGTCGAGTCAGGTTGCTAACCTCCACTGGTTTTTTGACAAGCATCACATTCAACGGCATTGTCACCACTCAGTTCTTCCTCCTCTACGAACATGCCAAGGCAGTCTGACAATTTAACATTGCCGTCTAGACAAGAAAAATATGAGAGAACATAAATCACTTCAACAACGAATTCAAAAATGATTAAGGTAGCCAAAAAATTAACAAATCGATACCTTCGGATCGTATCCTTTTAACATTAGGAATGGGCACACTGAGGTCCAAAAGCGGTTCATGTGACTTCCTCTCATTTTTGCATACAAGGCACGTTGTAGTTGTCACCAACTGACCTCCGAATATCAGGTCTAGCCATGTCTTATGGTAAAGAATGTTGTCCCACTTTTGTACCTAAAAAATGAAACCAATAGCCCCACAAGTTCAGTAATAAACAATTCACATGACAGGCAATGAAATTCAAAACTTGGGTAATAATAATGAAAGCCTTACCAATTTTCTAACTTTCAGTGGAACCCTATTGACTTCATCATTCTCGGTCCTCAAATTCGCCCTTCCATTATTTTTTTTACTGTTCCTTTCTTCCAAATATTCATCTCCAATATATTCCCGAATCAGTGCTTTCCTCATCCCCTTGATAACATCTTTTTTCAACATGTCGATAATACTTCTCAACAACTCATGAGCATCATGTTGTTGCCCCGCTCGGAAATTTTTTCTCATCAAATTGTGTACAGCTGAAGGATTCACAACTTTCCCAGGTCGCCTATTGTCAGTCATTTGCTCAAACAATTCATATAGCTTTGTAGTTATGGACGAATCTGGGATGGACAATTTCAAGTGCAGTGGTTTACTTTGCTCTTTTCGAATGAATTCTTGGATCTCTTTTTCCTCTCTGGTCTCTTTTTCCTTTTTGGAATATCTCCTTTGGCGACCCCCATTATCCCCCTCTCCATTTATAAGTTCAGGCTCCGGTTTTGAGGACTCACTAGAAGTTGTAGAGTTGTCAACATTGTCATCATCCTCCAAAGGACTCGCTTCGACCCCCTCATCTTCGATATTTTCATCGTCTAGTTCTTCGGAATCGCTGCCTTTTGTCGCCTCTGCATCAGAGAGCACAGAATCATCCCTACTACCGCCTCCCATATCATCTCTAGTGGGAAGACCCAAACTGAAGTCTTGACTGGACTTGGAGTTTTTCGCAGCACTCAGGATACCCCAATCTTGGTCATACTGGAGAGGTGAAACATTACTAGGATCCGAATCATCCCAAAGAATCGGCTCATCAGTCGGTGGTATTTCATCACAGGAAGTTAGAGTCAAAGTTGTGGACAAGTTTTGCTCCGGTTCCACAACCGAGTCACTATTCTCATCCCGATTATTATCATCTCTACCTATTTCTGGTTCCGTGCTGATGTCTAAACTAGTATTGTTAAGTACAAAGCTAGGTTTGTCATATAATTGAACTTGCTCTGAGACTGCTTCGAGTTCATATTGGATTTCATTGTATCCGTTGCTACCCAGGTCACTACTGGCATCTAAAACTCCGTCGACCCGAAGAGGATCATTTGTTTCTTCGATGGACTCATCATTCGTTTGAGATGTGGAGGCACCATCATCGCTGAATTCATCATGGTTAATGCTAAAAATATGATCCCCTTTGCTGACTTTGACTTTGAAACTACCCTCATCTCGACTGTTCGATTTGGGGACGGGTTCCACATGTATGAGCATATTGGCATTATCAGTTCCAAAGAAACGGAGTCCTTCGCGTAGTTCAGTAATTTGACTTAGACACTGAAGAGTGGCATTCATGAAACAGGTGTTACCCAAATTGGTTAGCCCCTGAAAACAAACCATCGAAAATGCCCGATGAAATTCATACTCAGAGACTGAATTCCAGAGCAGTATTTTTAACCACTGTATTGCAGTTTATTAGATAAAAATGAATTGGTGAACTGATTATTAAATCGGTAGCTAAATTGAAACAATGTAAAGCAACTTACAACGGGATATTCATCCCCTTTGGGACGGTCGATTCCGTTCATTACGATGTTCCCTTTCGAAATTCCGTTCATTTTCTGATGTTTAGTTGCTCCCTCAACTTTGTTTGTATTACTATATTTGCCATTATTGTTGTTATTGTTCCGCCTATTGTTAGAATGCGCTTTTTTCCGTCGACCCATTTTCTCTTTTTGACGAGTCATTCACTTCGCTCTCTCCTTCTGCTGAAAAGTTGGAAACTCGCGCTTCTTTCCGTGGCTCTGATTTTAGTTCCCTGTGCATTTATCTACCATATTCTGTGATGCTAAATCCAAAACTCTCGTAATAAAAAAAAATAAAAACTACGTACGTAATGGTATACCATTATACCACTCAGATATACCACTGAAGTAGTTGATTTACGTATACGTAATCTGATTCAATTAATGCGTAAATCAACTACTTCAGTTAAATTCCAACTCCCATTCGAATTGCAAGGGTCAGTGTAAAAGTGTATGGATGTGTATAGAACTATATGTGATTGCGCAATTATGTATGCCTCCTTTTATGGCTCGTTTTGATAGAACAGTAACCTGATCCCATGAATGAACTGGATCAAATCTATGCATGCATACTCAAAGTGCTATTTACAATGAAATATGAGTAAAACACATACCGAATGATGTACAACTTTGTAAAAAAAACATTTTATTCATCATTCAGAATTTTCATAATATATTGCGATTTACACATTTCTTAATACAAAGTTAACAACAACAACTAACTAGCATGTACAACACTATGTGATTAAATATAGTAAACTTTAAAATGGACATGGACGGCTTATTATATAAGTCTTTCTTCAGGGGGAGGTTTCAGCACATTATCAAGTTCTACACGAGGATTGCAATACTCTTGTTGAGATGGAGAGTAGACTCCTCGAGTAGCTCGTTTCTTACGTGCAACTCGCACTAAAATTATTACTGCTACAGTTACAATCAATAGTAGTGCTGCAATCACTGGAATGATAATTATCAATACATTAAGTGGCTTGTTAGGACTTGCTGCAACTAGCTGATCGCACGATAGACCTTCATGATCTGGACCACAACTACATGTTGGGTATGGGTCACTGATGGGGTCATCACATTGGGGCACGCAAGTTCCTCCATTTTTACAAAAGTTTTCATTCTCAAAACATGGGTTCGTTACATTGCAATTGCTTCCACATTTGTCAACTTCTTCACAGCGGCAATGGAATGATCCGTAGGAATTCACACATAGTTTGTTAGGGGGACATGGTTTTCGCTCTTTGCATTCGTCTACATCTCTTTCGCATGTGTCACCTGAAATTATGCATACGTTAGCTAAGCATTTCTTTCAGCGAATTTAGATTACCAGCCATCTATTTTCTTACCAGCAAAGCCTGCATGGCAATAGCAAGTGAAACTATTAATCCCATCATCACATTCTCCTCCATTTTTACAAGGATTTTGAGCACATTCATCTCGATTCTTTTCGCATCGAAGACCTTCGTATCCCAAGACACAGTCACAACTGAATCCAAGTCCAGGACGACTATGGCACGTTCCCATGTTAGAGCAAGTCTCGTTTTTGCAAAAGTCTATGATTTCTGAGCAAGTTGGGCCTTTATATCCTATAAAAAATTAAATAAGTTTTTTAACTTCATTCAATTAATAAATAACCTTGTTTCATATTTGTGAGTGAAAAAAAAATACCTCGCGGACATTCACAATGGAAAGTAGGTTCACCAGGATTGGCATTTCTATCAGTGCAAGTTGCTCCATTTTCACATGGTAAATCATTGCAAGTAGATTTGAGACGTTTTTCACAATTTGTTCCTACAAAGTCTTTGGTACAATGACAAGTGTATTTTGCGATTCCGTCCTCACACTGGCCTCCATTTTTACAAGGATCAGGATCACACTCGTTGATTTCCCGATCACATCTAAGCATTCAGTTTAAATCAGTAAAAATCTTTCACCACAAAATAGATCATGCAATTCAAATCAACAGATTAAAAACCAAAATCCACATACGTCCAACCGGTGTATCCTGGCAAACACTCGCATGTATATCTGCCAATTCCATCTCTGCAAGTTGATCCCATTTTGCACTCATTTTCCAGGCATTCATCAATATTCATCTGCATCCACATTATACACTTTACTTACAAACAAAATTATTGGCCTTTAAACATTTTATAGAAACAACATACCTCACAATGCGACCCTTCAAATCCTGGAGCACATGAACAATTAAATGCATTCGATGGATCCTGACAATGGCCGCCATTTTGGCACTCATAATCGTAGCATAGAACGCAGCCCAAATGTGGAGTGGATTTTGGTTGAGCCCCATGATGATCTTCTATGTAGAAAGCAGATGGAGCTGTAGTTCTCACTAGAGAACTGTTTCCATCATTTGCGTTGATCAATTGTGTAGGAGTCACAAAGGGCAATCTGAATGGTCCCAACATGATATCTGACAGGCAGCCCCTATAGAACCCACTGTGGGAATTACCAGGATGCCCAATACCATTATGAGTATGTCCACTGAATCCATAATCGGGAGCGTTGTCCACAGTGTATAAATCCTTTTGTTCTATAAAGCTTCCCACAACGATATCTATGTTTCTAGACGTCACCAAATTGTGAAGAAAGTTTTCTTCCAAATGCACTGCACGGTAAAACAAAAAAAATTAGAAAAAATAAAAACTAGCCAAATTAATTTTAATATTTAACATCCAAACACTTACTAATGCTTTCAAAGCTTGTGTTCAAAGGTAGCAATGAGCCGTCAAATTCCAATACCACAGGGTCTCCGACAGCTGAATCTTCTTGTGGAAACGCGATTTTCAACTCATGCCATTGTCCATCCAAAATCTGTGCTGCAACACTTACATACCGTATTCTGTTCACATAAACTGCTACTACATTGTAGCCTGAATCTGGTCGATCGTTTTCTAAAGCGACTGCAAATGAATGCTTGTCATTCGAAAGGTATAAAACGTTGCCACCGTCTTTACTGCGCCATCTAGAATGAGAAAATAAAGCATGAAAATATTCCAATAAGCCAATTTTTTTTAGCACAATTTTTAACGAAAACATTTTAATATACCTAAATGAGCTCTCATTCAAAGAGATATTTAACGGATTCTGAGTTATGAATCTATAATGTGGAGAAGCCGTTCCTCGTCCATCAAAGGCAGCATCAGATTTGCATTCAAATCCGTGCCATCCCAAATTGTGACATTTGCTCAAAGGTGGGCATTTCAAAGTAGCGCATGGAAGGAGAACTTCACACACTTTTCCGTCATATCCATCTGGACAGCCACATCTGAAATCGTTCCATGTGATTTCACAAGTACCTCCGTTTTCACACGGACTTTCTTTACAAGTGTCATCTGATACTGTTCCATTCAGTATGTTTTGTGTAAACACTTCACCAAGTGGTTTGAAATTCACGTATTCCTGAAAAATAGAACACACAAAAATCATTATCTTAGTTCACACAAGTTATATGTAAAAAATCCAACAAATCTTGAAATCTCACCGGAGGGATATCCAAATTAAAAAATTCGACGATGTAAGCCGTACGTATAATATTCTGCGGCTGCCCCATGTAGATCACACTACCAGAACTCAAATTGATCCTTACATCTTGGATTACCCCTTTAAACGGATGAATTATCTTGGGAGAGAAGACTGGGCTTTGAGGTGACATCAAGGCATCCACATCCTCATACTGCAAAGTCCCATTTAGCAGCATGGTGGCACTAGTTACATCATCTGAGACGACAATGGGAGCTTCTGCAGGTGTGGGTACAACTTCCCCGCCAATGTACATCACATTGGGCTCAAAGCTTGTCTTGTCATTCACAGTCTTGCGGAAATGTTCAGATCCATTAATGCTGATTCGAACCAACCCCTTTTCCTTTTGTATGGAGATGAGTTGAGGGGAACCATCATTGATTCGTAAATGACTGCCTTCAACAGTATATCGTTCTTCTTTGGATTCATCCAACTTCACTTGTACTGCCAATTGCCCGTTAGGATCCACTTCTGCTTGGATAAAAAGACTATTGTTCCCAGTTCCAGCTTCTGTAACTTCTTCGCCTAGACGGAAAATGGTTCCTGCATCTCGGCGTGTGCGTACAAACATTGAGATATCAAAGGAGTTGCCAAACTTTTTACGTGTTTCGGGTCGGATGTCGACTTTTGCAAACGAGTCGGGGGATTGCTCTTGATTGAATGTGGCAGCCGTAAATTCTGGACACAACATAAAATGCCATAAGATTATTGGATACAGATGCAATCATTTCTGAAAGAAAAACTATACATATGGCGCAAAAACCGCCTTACCATATTGACATTTATCTCCCAAATACGGCCTCGGACATTCACATTTGAATTTGAGCCACAAATCCTGCATAAAATTATCACACATTGCAATATTATACCACTAATTGTATTTTCAGGTTATAAAAAATATTTCGATCCCATACCCTGCATTTTCCTCCATTTTCACACGGATTTGGATTGCATTGATCTCTCCTCTTACACTTGTAGTCCACTGATTGCCAAATCACATCCACATATGAGTGGTCAGCGCCAGGTACTAAATTCTCCCCATTGATTTGAATGTCTTGCATACATCCAGTGAAAAATGGATAGTCCTGTTTGTTCAAAAATCCTAGATTTGACGTAGCACCTCCAATATGTGTCATATTGAAACCAGTATGAACTTGCTCGCCGTCCGAAATGGGATGAATCGTTTGTTCAGCATCCGCAGCTAATGCAATGTGAGAATCATTCACGGAGATGCCCACACGATGCCAGTCTGCATTTGACAAATTGGCTCCACTGGAGATACCTTTCAGGTTGTTCAGGAGGGATGACTGCAAATTCAATTTCCCATTGTCGAGTGCCAAAGAGAAGTAAGTGAGTCCTTGCCCAACTACCAACAGCGCTTGCGGAAGTGTTGTGCGAAATCTGTAAATAAAATAAAATAAACATTATTATCTAGTGTACATAGTTGTAGTAACGATTTCTAACTTCAATGTTGTGTTGATTACACATGCAATCCTTCACTCTTGTGTGTGCAAAAATACGATTAGATTATTAGAAGTACGATAGGATGTACCAATATAAATATATATTACCGATTATATTATAAGGACATGAAAACGCGCCACATTCAATCAGAATATATAGTGTCAATATTATAAGCGGGTTAAAACAAACAGAATAATACAGTAGACATTCAACGGCTAAATTTTCGAGCTAAATGTAATTCTCAGGTTAAAACATAGCCAAATTAGTTTTTATGGTGTTTCTCTGAAGACATTTTTGTCATTTGCATTGTTCTCGAATTTTTCTTACCTAAATGTGAGTTCATAACGTCCCTGAATGTAGTAAGAGTCATTGCTGTAAATGGTGGCCAAGCTGGATCCATTAAAGCTTCCTGTGGTGGCAGTCTCACAACCTTTCCCAGTATATCCTGGCATACAACGGCATGTGAATCCATGTACATCTTTTTTCTCATCATATGTTGGCTCACAAGTGCCCGCATTAAAACATGCTTGATCCAAACATCCTGTGAGTCTCACTGAACAATTCTTAGCCCCAAATTGTTCCATACAGATGCACTCGTAGTCCGCTATGCGGTCTATACATGTACCACCATTTGCACAAGGGTTCTCAGGCTCACATTCATTGATTTCCTCGTTGCATAGTTCCCCTATTCAAATTGCAAACAAATAATATATTGAACTGGCAATGTGTCCAAGAAGTTTTACCTAACTATAAAGCAGCTTATAAAAATGATTTCTTACCTGTATAACCTGCATTGCAATTGCAGTAGAACGAATTTATTCCATCTCTACATTCTCCATGCAAACAAGGACTATCCACACACTCATCAATATTGATTTCACAATTTTCCCCCTCAAAACCGTCAGGGCAATCGCAAATGTACCCGGCTGCTTTATTATAGTCAAAAGGTCCAGAAATATGTTTTCTCAGTCGGGTTGACAAGGGCTGAAAAAAAGTGTGTAGTTAGTTGGGCTACTTTGTCTCACAATTTTCTCATCACAAAAAAGCTACAAGCAAATTATTTCTGGTAGCAATGTAGTATGAATTGGGATTCATAAAGTTGTACATAAAGATACAGTTTGGTTAGCTACTTATTCCCCACTTACCGGAATATAAATACTAGGATTCGATTTTTGGTAGCACATTGCCCCATTCTGACATGGGAAATCTGCACACTCGTCAATATCAATTTCACAGTCATGGCCATCATATCCGTCATAGCAATGGCACTTGTAGTCTTTCAAGAGATCTTCGCAAGTTGCATTGTGGCGACAAGGCTGGGGTTCGCAGTCATCTACTTCAGTCTCACAGTGTGGACCCTGGTAGCCCGTGTCGGTGCAGTCACATAAGAAAGCCGCAATTTGGTCAATACAAGTACTCCCATGAAGACATGGTTGTGGCTCACATTCGTCAATGTTCACCTCACAGTCACGTCCTTCATAACCCGCTTCGCAGCTGCATGTGTAGTTTGCAACCAAATCCGTGCATTGTCCGTGTTGACAAGGATTAGGATCACATTCGTTGATTTCGGTCTCGCATTTTTTTCCAGTGTATCCGGGTGCGCAAATACATCTGAATAAGAAAACATGCAATTGGTCATTATCATTAATATTGTTTTGACTTATAATAAAACCAACTAACTGTAAATATCAATACAGACAAAAAAAAACGGAAGTCAATAGATCGTTTGTTCTACGTTTTAACGTTTCAATATTTTTTTTAGTAACATGTTTTTAATACCCTACCGTATGTTAATCAAGCGAAAAAACTTACTCAAATTTATTGATCAAATCGTGACATGTAGCATTATTTAAACAATCGTGAGCTAAGCACTCATCAAAATTACGATCGCAAAACTCTCCAGTAAAGCCAGGTCGACAAAAGCATTCATATCCTTTTTCATTGGTTCCATCCACTTGGCAAATACTCGTTTCGGAACATAAATTTCTTCCTTTGGAACATAGCGTCACTTTTTTCTCACAATACTTGTCTTCATACCCACTATCCCCACATTCACAGAAATAATGATCCACATCATTTTCACTCCCTATACACTGACCACCATGCTGACACGGGCAGTCCCCTGATTCTGGCAATTTAAAATACTTTTCCAAATCAATTTTGACGGTCGGTGTGAAAGCAGAAGTTGGTACCGAGGGCGATTGTTGCTGCTGAGACAAAAAATTAGTAGTATCTGCCGAATCGAAATCCATTTTACGAGAATTGTCGGCAGCACTCACTTCATTACTACTATGATGTTGACTCAAATCTTCGACCCCACTTTCCAAATCATCCGCATCTGGTCCATTTCCTTCATGGTCTACTAACTCGTACAAACTAGAAGAATCTGTATGAACCGCTTCGGCCACAGGTTTCACAGGAATCAATTCACAATAGGGTTGAACATAAACTAAATCCTCCGACGGTGGGAACTCTGGGCATTCACACATATTATTATCTTCATCATCCACTTTGGGTTTACAGGTGGAACCATTCTGACAAGATCGGCACAAATTGTGCACCATTGGATTAAAGCATGTGGCAGGGATTGAGCTAAAGTCTTGACACAAAGTTCTTGAGTCGGGAGATGACGTCATCTGGAAAAATTCGTGCAAACTGTCTACTACTGTGGTGTTCAAAAGTGGAGACAATCGAATGCACCCAACAAATCCGTCAAAGAAAAACAGTGGCGATAAGGAAGGCGAAAAATGGGGCAAGGCAGTAGAAGAAGTTGTATCTCGATCTTTCAAACTTGCCAAGAATACATTTCCAGATACCCCTGGATGGATTTCCGCTGCATTCATTGTTATTATTCCATTAGCAAAACCCAGTGAATGCCATGCACCGTCCGACACTATATTGTGAGATGTACTTGAGGAGTCGTTTAAAGTTTCTGTTGTCAATTCTCCGTCTGTACTAATGCTCAATGCCAGTTTATTCTGAAAAAACGGGAGCAAAAAAGTTACAAGATTGGGTAAAACGAATTCCTAAAACTGTTTATAATACCTTACTAAACGACTTTTCTTGACTAACTAACTATAGATAACTATTCAATAAACAATGTCTCTGCTTCGATTGGGAACAGAAGACTGAGAAGACTGAATACTGCGCATGCGCCATTCATACGGCGTCAGTTGCAATCAATTTTCTATTGTAAGTTAATAGCGTCAGCAGATCACAAATTAGGAACAAGAGACTAAATACTGCGCATTATTAAAATGGCGTCGGTAGCAATCCATCTTTTTTTCAGTTTAACTATGCAGTTATTCCAGAATAAGGACTACTAAAAACTGCGTAAAGTTGCAATACAATCCATCTACATGGAATTTTGAAAATCAATCTAATCAATCCACTGAATACACCATAACCATCCATCTTTTTAAATTTAGACTTTTAGAGAATTTGCCATATAATATTTAACTATTGGGATGCACTAGGGAATTCAGTTAGTTCATTCGTTGTTTTATTCAAGGCCTTGCAATAAGTGCTAAAAACAAATTTACGTATTTAAATAGTTATTCCCAAATTTCAAACCAGTGGAATATGCTTAAGGGTGAAAATTAACTTACATCATGAAGAAGATTTCCATAGGCACAAGAAGTTTTGAACTCAAGGGTGAAAGGTTGTGAGGCAGTAAGAGCAATGAAACTGGACGCATTGAATCTTCGAATTTCTCGCGCGTTACCCCTGACGAAGAAAACGTTGGGAGCAACAGTTGAACTGATAGAGTTTCCTCCATTGTGATGATTGTGATTAAGATGACTATTACTAAAACTATCAATACTGCTACTACTAACACTACTACTAATGTCACTATTGGATCTGGTTGTCGTGGTTGACACCATGGGCTCCGAATCCGAAACGATGGACTGAAGCGACTCTGTACATTTCCCTGAGTGGCTATTTAAAACAATTAAAAATACATAGAGGAAAACTAAAAAGGGGGAACCATTGTGTTTGTAACAATTGGAAGAGAGTTTTTTCGCTCGCGTGGGATGATGTAGTTTGATGATTTGGCTCCCATTGCTAGCTCGATCTTGGTATTTTGAGTTTACAGGGTTCAATTTATCCATCTTGGAGAAATCTGCAAGAATTAAAAGTATTATTTATTCTAATTTTAGATCATAGATAATGAATTTTAAATTATAGACACATAGAGCTTTTGCATCATTCAATTTTAAAAATCACAGTGCTCAATCCTCACGAAATCGTATTTCTTTTCAGATACAATTAACATCAACTTGATAGTCTAATCGTCACCGATATCAACCAATTTTGAGCATTATGTTCGCTTTTAGAGCACGAGATGTATTCAAATCTACGTAACTTTAAATTTAGTAACTAACTTCTCATTTTGAAACTATAATCATGTCATCATACTTTTCAAGCACTGAATGTCCGGCCTTTAAAACATTTTGGCAAATCATTTTCTTTAAATGGAGTTTTTAGAGTGTGAAAACCTCTTATTAGGTGTGGTGTAACTTTGCCGTCAAACTAGCGGATTTTCATGTTCACGAATTTTATGTAACAGTAGATAACAAGTGGTGATTGTGATGACAGTATTTTGTTGACGCGTGTCGCGTCAACATGAAATAAAATTGTCACTTTGCATAAAATTGTGTTTGAAAAATGATGCAGTGAGAAAAGCTAATTAAGATAAGCGCAGTAGCTATAGTTAACTAACTGCGCTCTTCACAATATACAGTAAGTAGTAATAATTCCCATGCCACATACATACATACAAGCTACAATGTCATCCGATACTCTCTTCATTTGAATCCCAAGTGGGCGTTTGGTTGAAATTTTTTCCGCCTTGCTCAAAAACAATTTTCTCACGCATTCAGTTTGGTAACTGCCCTTTGTGCTGTGTTTTTTCTTATAGTAATTTCAACATTGATTACGACTAGCTAACTATCCAAAAGCTGAACTATACAACGAATTCAATGCCAGAGAACTAACCATGGCTGCTTTACACAAAGGTCTCTGCGCCGAAATGCAAACGTGAGTTTTCTCACCATTATTTTTTACCTTCCCGTAAAATCCCAATTAACTTGTTTTTACCTTGTACAATGCACCTTTTGTCTCAATTTGCTTTCCACTGCGTTTTTCAACGTATCCAGTAGCTAATCATCAAACGAACACAATGACCAATTAATACTTAACTACTAATAGAAGACAAAACGTATAAGTAAGTTTATCAACCTAAAAATTAAAAATCATGTTCACTTCATCCAACTTGAAAAAGTATGTTGTATCCATTGTTGTACAATTCCACAAAAAAACAAATAGTTGCATCACATATTTAAGTCAATGCCTCCTAATTCCCAGCCTCAAATGTTAGGAAAACACTAGGGGCTAACAAAACTAACTTTGGCTTGTGTACTTTGGACATGCTTGTATTTGGTAACTTCAATTTAACGAACACACCAGATGGACGAGATTCTGCCAGCGATAAGAAAACTAACTAACTCCATATAGTATGACGGTTGTGAGTAAAGCAATAAGTTACAATCTCCCGGTGTTTAAAAACCTTGTCATTTCGTTTAAGACTTTTTGGATGCACGAAACAGGATAAGACACTACTTCCTAACTCTATCCATTTTAGTTAGCAAACAAAAGAGTCGGTTTGTACTGCCAAATTTTATCCACCCTATCTAACCACCTATCTACACGTAACACAAGTTCAACCCAGGAAGACGACCATTTTGCAATTTCCCCGACAGCCAAGAATAAGGAGGAGGTAATACCTTTTATATTGTGTGCTACAAAAAATGACTAGTAATAAACCATCATTTCCTCTAGGAAATAACATTTAGTCACTTACAAAAGTTAGTACTTTCCAGGTAGTCGTGTCTCATGTGTCAATAAAACGTTCCTACTCAATACTCAATTCCATTGTGATATATTCAAGTCTCCTGTAGAGCATACTATTGCAATAACTTTTTGCCAATCATTTTTAGCCCAGTCATGTACACATTTAATGTGAACAAGTTTGACTTATCTTGTCCGCCCTTTTTGCTTCGTTCAGAAAAAACTGGGCAAAAATAGACTATATTTAGCGATCCCCTTTCATAATACATGTTCATTTCATTCATGTGTAACGTCCAAAAGGGTTCTGACTTGGTTCACATCGTAGGGCGTCCACAACTTGATAAAATTCTTGTGTCTTGACTGTTGTACTACCAATTTTTCACACTGAATACCAATTTATTTGCTTGTCTCATCAACTACTATTATTGTTCCTGTGGCATAGACAGTACACTATTTGCATATTATTGTGATGTGCACACGGCAGAAAGAAAGAGCCTCCATAAAAAATTAACCGTTTGGTCCACTGAAATGCCGAAAAACAGCCGTTAGTTCAATAATGATAAGGCACGTATGTTGGTGATGTGCCTATATCAATTCGTAGCAACTAGCTATGACTAACCAACTGAAACTACTGACTGACTGACTGGCACTTATTCAAAACATTATTATAGCCTATCAATTCTTCCCATGCTACTAACTTGTGTCTGTGGGTCAATAAATTCACCAATGACTGTCAATAATAATGCTTTCGAACCGTGTACTTTACTTGCTTATGAAACCAGCATATTAAATCAAATCCTAGTTTCCTCCTGCTTGCGTGAATTTCCATACGTGAATGATTTTATTCAATACCGGTTTTGTCTACAAATAATCAGCAGTATTGTTTTTCCTTAATTATGTTCCTTGTGTTTGCCGCTTGCATTCATCAATGCAAAAGCCGATTCAAGACATTAGTTATAGTTAGTTAACGAAACTAAAAAATATTACTTTTGTACACTGCCCACGCAGTTAGTTTGTGGAACAAGGATTTAAAATAGCTGAGCATTCTTGAAAGCATGTTCAATGAACTAAATCTCAAAATTAGAAAGAACCCATTGACGAATCCAATTGGCAAACTTTAGCTAACAATACAATTCAGTAGAGCAAGCGTGCTTTTGCTCAATCATTCATGCACTTCATGAAATGAAAGATGCCCTACAAATAACTGCTATTGAAAGGGATGCAAAATCATAATAATAATACGGCAAACCAAGTAGGTTAACTTACTAACTAACTGTGAGTGCATTTCTCAGTTAGACAATAATAGACAATAATAAAAATCCGTACCAGTGTGCACTGACTTAGAATAGCTATAAACGAATCCGACAAATTAGTCATGCATAAAATCCACATATGTAATCAATCTGTCGCACCACTATAACTCCCAAGCACACAGAATTTGATTATTCCGCTTGTGGATCTAAATTTATAGCATACACTTCTGTCAGCAAGCGATTTCCAAACCTTTCATCCATTTATTGTGACCGACTAGCTAACTAATTCAATTGATTTCTTGTACATTATTATATAGCTCGCAAACATTATACCGTAAACTTTTTGATGCGGTGACAAAAGTCAGCCACTTGGTCTACATATTTCAAAAGTTGACAGGAGAAAACTATATAGCTACCAACTAACTACTACTTATTATTATTCATTCTTCCATATTAGACCCACATTCACGATCTACGACTTATACTGTACAGACAACGTGATCCTGTACTTTTTCATACTGGTTTGAAAGCGCTAACTAACTATGATAAACCGTTTGCATTCACAGATCAACATATTCAAAGTAGGCTAAAAGTGTGTCTTATTGTTCATAAAATAATTGAGGCTCCGGGGAGGTTACCAAGTCGTAATAGTAATAATAGAGTGCTAATAATAATGATAATCACTAACGTACTATCTACGGTAGTAATAAATACACACTGCAAAGCCCTTTACAGTTAGTTGGTTGAGAAAATTGATAACTCTGGTCATTCATATGTAAGTAGTACAGAATCGCTTTTTGACCGACACATCGTAAATTTTGTGCTGGTGTGTCCATTTCACACAATATGGAGAAACTCTTAACCATAATACTAAAGGTACTGAACTATTGGTACACAGCACAGTTCAGTTGTCCAACCAAATTAAGTTAATAATACTAATGGCACACGCGAAAATAAAGTTGACCATTTTGGTCCAGTTAGTTAGCTAAAGCTATTAGCATGCATCTTGTAATCACATGTCAGTCCATTCTGACAGTCCCTAAATACGTCTGTCACAAAAGAAGGAGACAATGCTCACAACAACATATCGTTCTTTTATTGTGTACTAACAAAGACTTGTTCAGCTCATGTCTCCCTTAAACAATGGCCAAAAGCTAGCACAACAATAATCTGCTTTCATCCCCTCAATAGTACGTACTAAAGTTTTAGGCAAATCTCTACGTTAACTAGCAAAATTACAGCTTGCAGCACAATCTTAATCCGTTTACAGACTATATGCTAAAATAATGTAAAGATTTCTCAATTGCGTATATGGTAGGTGACTAGTGGTAACTATTAATTCACACAGCTAAAAAAGACGGCAAAAACTGTACACAAACATTTGGGCACACGCCACACCTTTTGAAGGTAACTTAACTAACGATAGTAGGTTTTTTCCCATTTGTGGAAACGAGGTGGATCATGTCATGTTTTCACAAATAATATAATCAAAGTGGAAAGCACGATTGTTTCAACCGGTCAGGATGAAAAATTGTACACGGTGAACCAAACTTGTGGTTAGTTACGAGGACGAGAGTGTGTAGGATTTTAGATTAGAATTTGACTGATGATGGATACAAAAAGAAATGAGTGTACGTCAAATATTCTCATGATATGATTTAGATTGCATACAAATAGTTAGTTAGCGAGTCTTGTTATTGTTTGCGGTGTTGATTTTTTACACAGACAACAGACTTGGGGTGGTGCAATAAACAGAAGTAAGCCGGCATTTCTTAATCTCTGGAAAATGATAATAAGTCAGGTTTGTGCTCTACTTTTTTCAGACTTTCTACTCATTTTGAGCCCAAGGGAGAATCATGATCTTCAACCATTTAAATCAAAGTGTCAATATTAATTTGCCTAGAGAATAACTATACGTGATGATGAAGACATGATTTAGTTTTTTTATTTCCTACGCACAACACACATCGTACAACAAATATTGGATTTCAGATGAATTGAACGAATAGAATCTGTCTAGCTTCGTTGTCATTGTATACCAATAGAAACCAAAGCAATCATTGGTTTTTCTGCCATCTTTGAAATGCCTACCTAATTCACAGGGGAAAAGTATATTAGCTAGTCAAGTTAACAGTCAGTATGAAAAGAAAATGATATGGCAAAAATTTGAGATTTTCCCCAGAGAAAATCATGCCGACAGAGAACTCCATAGATAAGTAAGTAAGTAAGTTTATTGAGTATACTTGCCAGCCTCTCAAATTACAGATATGTTTTACATTCATGAAAAGTATTAAATTAAGAGTAAAGTATTAAAAGTTTAAAGGGGAAAGAAAAAAAAGAAAAATAAAATAATTGTATGTTAGTCAAAAAAGTTTGCTTTAAATATGGTATAATTTTTGGTTTAAATATCAAGAAGAAAATTTCGAACTTTCACTGCACTTTTCCAAAACAAATACAGTTGTTCAAGTTTGATTTTGTTGTATGGTGCACATAAAGTCGCCAGTAGTTTCTTTTTGTCCCAACTTGGATCAGAGTTTAGCCACCATAGAACTCCATAGATATTTCAATCACAAAAAGCCAAAATAGAACAGGAAATTTGAAGCCAGAGTTCAAACCTACCATTTGCTTTAGCAAACTGTCATTGTAGCTCAAGTAACATGAACTGTGTATATTTCGTTTCACACAGGATGCATTTTTCGCCGTTTGGACCCAATGGCACAGATAATTTACACACATTTTCTAACTAACTAACTAACTAACTGTGTTAAGTTGAACCTTTCACAAACATATGTATAGTATATATAGCACTAAACATACTATTTGTTTTATTTCGCTGTTGCTTACCAATCCTTTCTTCATTCACAGAATCGCACAAGAGCAGATAGATATGTACTTCTGCATGAAAAAGTTTGTACTCTCAGCCAAAAATAAATTATTGTGTCACGTAGTGAGTACACAAAACCCACTTTAGTGTACACACATAAGCGGAACTTAAAAAAATACAATTCTGTCAGTCAATTCTTCTAACTATAGGTATAGTTTGCTACCCCAGAGAAACAACCAATTGTTGTGGAATAAACTAACTTGCTAACAATCTTCACTTAAAAATTATGCGGAACTCATCAATGATGAGCTAAAAACGTGAATATTCACGACTTTCAAGCTTTCTTTTCAAACCCATTTACAATTAGCTCCAATTCTGTGTATTGCCAACTTAAGTATTTGCGCAAGTAAGTGTGAAATGAGACCAGCTAAATTATTTTACGAGTTACTGGCAATCAACGATGGTTGATTTGCATGCTAATAAGCAGATGAATACGTATCAGCAGATCATTTATATTTTCACTTTGCAATAAAACATGGCTCTTGAGGAGTGCTGCTACAATACAAATTCCAAATCAACAATATACAGCGTTTAAGAATATTTTTTTTCAACAATTCTTTTCTTCTGAAGTCCTAAATAAGTTTGTTAGGTTCGTGTTTTTTTATAATTTGTGTGCCTTTTTATGACTGAAGGTCACCCAAAATAGTTAGTTACGACAACCACGAATCGATTTTTAGCAACGTACTATTTTAATAGAATGCATGACTTTGAATACCCCATACGTTACAAAGATCATTTTTAGCCTCGCTAAAGAGAACAGCCTATTGATTTTCAAGCCAGTCTCAACTGCGTTTGGTTTGGATACTAAATAAACCTCAGCAAGAGGGTATTACGACGAAGCCGGGTTAGGAATGATTTATGTTAATATACAAAAAACCAGTAATAATAATTAGGGTTTTTTATCGTTTTTCGGCAGTCTCATCAGCTAGTCTTTCTCAGTTCACCAACTTGCAATCGCAAATGGAATCATCAATCAACAT
>Ga0210040_10003101_pt1 | contig 22741 bp, 23 predicted proteins | sample CryGeyCG12114_NA_FD_185462 | JGI IMG/M metagenome (GOLD analysis project Ga0210040, IMG submission 185462) | Groundwater microbial communities from aquifer - Crystal Geyser CG19_WC_8/21/14_NA (SPAdes) (version 2) | ecosystem: Environmental > Aquatic > Deep subsurface > Groundwater | place: USA...
CACATGGAACCGCCCGAAGTCATCCTTGCCGCTCAGCTGCGGCGAGGTGCGCTCGAGCACTGCGCGTTGGCGCTCATCGCACAGGAAAAGGTTTACGGACTCGACCTGGCACGGACCCTGCATGATGCAGGCCTCCTCGAAAGCGAAGGAACGCTGTACCCGCTGCTCTCGCGATTGCGCACACGAGGCCTGGTGAGCACCACTTGGGCAGAGTCCCCTACAGGCCCTCCGCGCCGCTACTACGAGATCACCCCAGCCGGTGACGTAGCCCTCAACAGTTTCCGCACTGAGTGGGAGCGCTTCCGCTTTGCCGTCGATTCCCTGATCGGAGCCCCCCGATGACCATCTCCCAGATCCACTCCGTCCAGCAGTACCTCGAGGAGCTACAACGACTGTCTGTGGATCTCCCGTTCGGGGAGCGCACTGAACTCGTGGCGAGCATCCAGGAGCATCTGGCAGACGCGGAAGCTCGAGGCGAGCTTTCCGCGGCGCTGAGCCGCCTGGGCACTCCCGCGGAGGTCGCCCGAGCCGCTCACGCAGATTCACTTGCGGCTCCCTCACCCAAGCCCGTCCCCTGGGGTGCTTGGTCGGTACTCATCGCACTAGCGGGGACCATCGTCGGTTTCACGCTCCTCGGCGCGACACTGTCCGTAACGGCCCGCTTTGACGAAGACGCCGACTGGAACCTCCACCCGGCTTTGGCTCTACTCGCGGTCGTAGCGGGCGCTCTCACGGGCATCCTTGTCAGCGTCGTGATCGTCGGCTCCCGCAGATGGCGTCCATCTCAGAAGGTCTCGCTCATCGCTCTCTGGGTCGGGGTCATGCTGCTGGCACTGATCGGCTATGAGGTCGCGGCAGCCGCGGCGCCGGGCGTGGGCTTCGCAATCGCCGGACTGCAGATACTGCTGGGAGGCCTCGCCGTCCTCGCAGCTGTACCTCTCACCCTGCGAACCACGCGTTAGCTCACCACGCAGCCTCACCCCAAAAGGCTCTGAACGAACCCGGACGCCCCTCCCCTAGTTCCACAACCGGTGAGACGTCTCGCATCCCAAGGGCTACGAGACTGCTGGGAAACTGAGTGGTCATCGAGGCGACGTCAGCAATTGCTTATCTCGCCATCAGACTCAAGCGAGAGGGCGTAGCTCTGCAGCGATCACGGCGTCCGCGGGGGCTCGACCGTAACTCTGCGCCTCCTCAGACTCATGGGCCCGCGCATTCAGAGCAGCCGGTAGCCAATTCCGTCCCTTCGCCACGCCCAGCGACGGAGCGAATTGCTCCAGTTCTCCTACGGGGACAAGAACCACGCCCTGCACCAGCAGGGCAGCCACGAGCCGATCCGCTGCGGACCGATCCGCCTTGAACGCGGACATGCCGAAGTCCTTCGCCCGCTGCCACGGATTGTCCGTTGAGAGGGCCGCAGAGACGGCTCGTCGAGACTCCGAGTCATACGCCGCCGTCGGCTCGCCGTCGAGCACAGCACTGACCGCACCAAGTATCTGCGCCCTTGTCATCGGCTTCCGAGGAGCACGAGATTCTGCGGTTGCAACGGCGAGATCACGGTCGATTTCCGCCGTCCACTCCCATTCAAGTGACGACACGGTCTTCTTCAACGCATTCCTGCACCGGCTGGGCGTCGATGAGGATCGTGTCGTAGTTGCCGGCGACGGGCTCGAGCAGGCGCGCGACGGCGAGTTTGGTGCCGTCGGGGTCGCGGTTCCCTAAGTAGCTAGGGCCGGCGGTGGCTTGGCCGAGGACGGGTCCGTCGGTGATGACGTCGGGGTTGGGCCGGATCTGGCTGAGGGGGCTATTGTCCCGCCGGACATGAGGCCCTGGGCGAGGGCGCGTCCTTCGTCGTCGCGGTCGGAGGCGGCGTAGCCGAGGTCCTCCGCGAGGTTGCCTTGGGGGTCGAGGTCGACGAGGAGAACGCGGTAGCCGCTGCTGGCGAGCATGCCGCCGATGTTGGCGGTCAGTGAGGTCTTGAGCACTCCCCCCCCTTGCCGTTGATGACGGCGACGACCCGGTCGATTGCTCGACGGTTGAGTTCCTGGGTCTTATGCTTCCTCACTCGCCAGAATGGCGTTACCCCGGGATGATCAGCGCCTCCGACGCTCGGTATCGGGACGATGCGGGCGGATCGGCTGCGGCGGGTCGGCTGCATCGCCGCGTGCATTGTCGCGGCAGCGCCGGCGGCGGGAGGGGAGAACGCGCCGGGGCAGAAGGCCCCAGTTGGTGGGTCACGACGCCGCCGTGCCCCCGGGAAACGGGACGCTTGGGGCGCGGAGAGGGGGCACCCCCCGAACTCGGGGATAGGTGCGCCCGAGAGCGGCTCCTAGTGTTGCACCGTCGACGCGATGCTCATCGGGGGATCAGCTTTCTATGACGCGGCGGCGGTGTTTCACCCTGTTCTTCTCTCTCTCTTTCCTCTAGTCGAAGGATCTCTCCATGCTGCCTCTTTTCGTCACCCTTCAGTCGTTCGTCGCCTCCGCGCGTCACCGCCTCTCCCGCGAGGAGACCGGTGCGACCGCCGTCGAGTACGGCCTCATCGTCGGCCTCATCGCCGTCGGCATCATCGCGGTTCTCGTCGTGCTCGGCCCGCAGATCTCCGGCATGTTCCAGAGCGTCAGCAACGCCGTGCCCGCGAGCACCACCGCACCCAAGGTCGGCGGCTAGATCACCCGGGCCGCTTGCGGCCATCAGCACCACCTAGCGAGCGGCGGTGTCGCGGCATCCCTCGCGGGATCCCGCGGCACCGCCCCATCTTTTCCGCCGGCCCACCGCCGGTCCCGGCACGAGCCGACTGCAGAACGGACGGAGGACACCATGCGCAGATTACGAACGGAAGGCGGCGCCGTCGCCGTCGAGTTCGCCCTCGTGCTGCCCATGCTCGTGGCCCTGCTGCTCGGCATCATGGAATTCGGCCTCATGTACAACGGCCAGGTGTCGGTGACGAACGCGGCGCGCGAAGCGGCCCGCACCATGGCCGTGACGAACGACCCGGCCGCAGCGCGCACCGCCGCGCGGGCCGCCGCCCCATCGCTGAAGCCGGGGCTCACCGACGCCGAGATCGCGATCAACCCGGCCACCTGCACGCCGGGTGCCACGGCGAAGATCACCATCTCGCACCCCTTCGGCTCCATCACCAGGTTCTTCGGACCCGGCGTCACCCTCACCGGGAAGGCGGCCATGCGATGCGGCGGCTGATGCGGCTGCTGAGCACCCGCGCCGGGCGGATGCGACGAGACGAGCGCGGTGCCGTGTCCGTCATCGTCGCGCTGAGCATGGTCGCGTTGCTCGGCTTCGTGGCCATCACGGTGGACATCGGCGCCCTGTACGCCGAGCGCGCCGAGCTGCAGAACGGCGCGGATGCCGCCGCCCTCGCCGTCGCGCAGGACTGCGCGGCGGCCGGCGCCTGCACGACCACCGGCCCAGACGCGTCGTGGCTCGGGGCAGCCGCCACCACGGCGCGTTCCCTCGCGAACGCCAACGCGAGGGACGGCGCCACGAACGTCGCCTCGCTCACCTCGCCGGCCCGGTACTCGGTGCAGGTCACGACCGGCACGAGGGACGGCGCCACCGGGGCGGGCGCCCTCGCATACACGTTCGCCCCCGTGCTCGGCATCGACTCCGCACGCCCCACGGCGACCGCCACGGCTGCCTGGGGAAGCCCCAAGGCCGGCCCTGCCGTGCTCCCGCTCGCCTTCGCCCCGTGCGAGTTCGCCCTCGGCGGTGATATCCGGGTTTTCCGCACGCACGGTGACGCGACCTGCTCGAGCACCAGCCCGTCGGGCAAGGTGCTGCCCGGCGGCTTCAGTTGGCTCGCCGATCCCAGCGGCACCTGCACCGTGCGCGTCGACATCGACGTGAACGCCACGATCCCGAGCGACAACGGCAACAGCCTGCCGTCCGGGTGCTCCACTGTGCTCACTCCGAGCATGGCCGGCAAGACCCTGCTCCTTCCGGTGTTCGTGGACGTCGGCGGCACCGGAAGCAACGGGTGGTACAAGATCCGCGGCTGGGCGGCCTTCGAACTCCTCGGCTGGAACTTCTCGAGCGCCAGTTACCACAGCACCACGTACTCGATCGCGAAGTGCACCGGGTCGTGCCGCGGCCTCATCGGGCGGTTCGTGAGATTCGTCTCGTTCGACGAGCGCTTCACGCGAACCGACCTCGACCCTGACCTCGGCACCGCCCTCATCTACCTCTCCCACTAGGACGCATCCCATGAAGGTACGGCTTCTCGCGGGCCTCGCCGCCCTGATCCTGGCCATCGCCGGCACCGCCGTGCTCGTCGGCTACGTGCAGGGCGCCGACGCGCGCGCCCGGCAGGGCACGGCCATGGCGGAGGTCTTCGTCGTGTCCGCCGACGTGCCCGCCGGCACCCCGGGTGAGCAGCTCGGGGAGTACCTCGAGCGCAAGAAGGTGCCTGCGACGGACGTCACGCCCGGTGGGGTCACCGACCTCGGCAGCCTCACCGGACGCGTCACCGCCGCCCGGCTCCTGCCGGGTGAACAGCTCCTCGACGCGCGGTTCGTCGACCCGCAGTCCCTCGAGACCCCGGGCACGGTTCCCGCGCCCGACGGCATGCACGAGGTGACCGTGCAGCTCGGGCCGGATCGCGTGCTCGGCGGGCAGCTGACGGCAGGCGACACGGTGGGCGTCTTCGTGTCCTTCGACTCCGGCACCGACAGCGGCGGCCCCGAGACCCACCTGCTCTTCCACAAGGTCCTGATCACCACCATCCAGGGCGCACCCGTCATCGACGAGGCCACCGCTGCGTCCTCGAGCGCCCCGCCCGTGCCCGCCGGCAGCCTGCTCATCACCTTCGCCCAATCGCCTGCCGACGCCGAGAAGACCGTGTTCGCCGCTCAGTTCGGCACGATCTGGCTCTCCAAGGAGAGCGCGGAAGCGGACGAGGACGGCACCCGCGTCGTCACACAGAACGGATTCTTCTCATGAGCCGCTTCGTCCTCATCACCGATGACGCCGCCTTCGAGCAGCGCACGAGGGACGCCGTCGCAGGCGCGGTCCGCGGCGACCTGCTCGTCCGCCGCGACGTGCAGCTGCCCGAGGCACCGGGCTGGATCCTCGACCAGAACGCGCAGGAGTCCTGCGACGTGCTCCTATTCGGTCCCGGTGTGCCGGCAGGCCAGGCGCTGCGCCTCGCCGCCGTCTTCGACGTGCAGCTGCCCGCGATCAGCCTGATCCTCACCGCACCGGCCGACCCGGAGATCGCCCTCTCCGCGATGCGCTCGGGCGTCCGCGACATCGTCGACCCCGCCGCGAGCGTCGAGGACATCCGCGTCCTGCTCGAACGAGCGGGGCAGGCGGCGGAGAACCGTCGGCGCACGCCGGCCGAGGGGTCCGCGCCGGGGTCCGGCCGGGGCCGGATCATCACCGTCGCCTCGCCGAAGGGTGGCGTCGGCAAGACCACCATCGCAACCAATCTCGCGGTCGGACTCGGCCGCATCGCCCCGATGTCCACCGTCATCGTCGACCTCGACACGCAGTTCGGTGACGTCGCGACGGCCCTCGCCCTGCAACCGGAGCACACGCTCGCACACGCCGTGAGCGGCGCGGCCGCGCAGGATCCCCTCGTGCTGAAGGCGTTCCTCACCGTGCACTCGGGCTCCATCTACGCGCTCTGCGCCCCGCTCAGCCCCGTGGAGGGCGACTCGATCACCGGCGAGCATGTCGCGCGGCTGCTCGACCAGCTCGCGAGCGCGTTCACCTACGTGGTCGTCGACACGGCTCCCGGCCTCGGCGAGCAGACGCTCGCGGCACTCGAGAAGGCGACGGATGCGGTGCTGGTCTGCGGCATGGACGTGTCGAGCGTGCGCGGTCTGCGCAAGGAGATCGAGGTGCTCGGCGAGCTCGGTCTGCTGCCGGAGAACCACCCGATCGCCGTCAACCTCGCCGACCACGCGAGCGGCCTCACCGTGCGCGACATCGAGGCGACCATCCGCACTCCCGTCGACGTCGTGATCCCGCGCACGCGCGCCGCCGCGTACGCGACGAACAAGGGCGAGCCCGTGCTCACCGACAAGCCGAAGGACGGCGCCTCGCGGGCGCTGCAGGAGCTCGTCACCCTGTTCGACCCGTCGGCACCGGACAGGCGCCGCACCCACAGGCGCGCGGTGCTCCGGTGAAGCTGTCCGAGCGGGTCTCCGTCGCCCGCGGCGGCGAGCCGCCGGTCGCTGCCGCTCCGGCGCCCACCGCGCTGGTCGCGGCGATCGCACAGGCGCAGGCCCAGCCGCAGGCGCAGGCACAGCCGAAGGCACAGGCGCAGCCGAAGGCACAGGCGCAGCCGGCGATGACGGTGCCGACCGCCGCTCCGGCCGCCGCCGGGGTCAGTGCCGCCTCCACCGCTGCCGCCTCCTCCGCCGGGTCCACCACCTCGGACGCGCTCTCCGGCCTCAAGCAGCGCGTCGGGGAGACGCTGTTCGAGCGGATGGGGGCGCGCGTCAACGACCCCACCCTCGGCGAGGGCGACCTCCTCGCCTTCGCGCGGGACATCCTCGCGGAGATCGTCGAGTCCGAGCGCGTACCGCTCAGCACCGAGGAGCGGCACCGTCTCGTCAAGGAGATCGGCGATGACGTACTGGGCTACGGCCCGCTGCAGCCGCTGCTCGAGGACGCCGCGGTGTCCGAGATCATGGTCAACGGACCGGACCAGATCTTCGTCGAGCGGAAAGGCCGGCTCACCCTGAGCGGGGCGCACTTCCGGTCGGAGGACCACCTCCGCCAGGTCATCGAGAAGATCGTGACCCGCGTCGGCAGGCGCATCGACGAGTCGTCGCCGCTCGTGGACGCGCGGCTGGAGGACGGCTCCCGCGTGAACGCGGTCATCCCGCCGCTCGCCGTCAACGGCTCGTCGCTCACCATCCGCAAGTTCTCCGCCGACCCGTTGAAGGCGAGCGACCTCGTCGCGTTCGGTTCCATCTCCCCGGAGATGGCGGAACTTCTGGACGCGTGCGTCAAAGCGCACCTGAACATCATCGTCTCCGGGGGAACGGGCACGGGCAAGACGACGCTGCTCAACGTGCTCTCCTCCTTCATCCCCGCGGGTGAGCGCATCATCACCATCGAGGACGCGGTCGAGCTTCAGCTGCAGCAGGACCACGTGGTGCGGCTCGAGAGCCGCCCCGCGAACATCGAGGGCAAGGGCGAGATCACCATCCGCGACCTGCTCAAGAACTCCCTCCGCATGCGCCCCGACCGCATCGTCGTCGGCGAGTGCCGCAGCGGCGAAGCGCTCGACATGCTGCAGGCCATGAACACCGGGCACGACGGCTCCCTCTCCACGGTGCACGCGAACTCCCCGCGCGACGCGGTGTCCCGGCTCGAGACGCTCGTGCTCATGGCGGGCATGGACCTGCCGTTGCGCGCGATCCGCGAGCAGATCTCCTCGGCCGTCGACGTCATCGTGCAGCTCACCCGCCTGCGTGACGGGACCCGCCGCGTGACCCACGTCACCGAGGTGCACGGCATGGAGGGCGAGATCGTGACGCTGCAAGACGTGTTCGTGTTCGACTACTCCGCGGGCGTGGATGCCGACGGCCGGTTCCTCGGCAAGCCGCGACCCACGGGCGTCCGCCCACGGTTCACCGACCGGTTCGACGACCTGGGGATCACGCTGTCGCCGCGCGTGTTCGAGACGGAGGGGAACCGCGCGTGGACGCCCTGATGCTCACCGGCGGCCTCGCCCTCTGCTACGTCGCCCTCGCACTCCTGGTGGTCGTCGCGGCCGCGCCCGCCATGCCGCGGCTGCCGCTCGCGCGCCGCCGACCGGACGTCATCACGCCGGACTCCGGGGTCACCCGCTTCGCCACCGCAGCGACCGGCGCGGTCGCGGGCGCGCTCGCCCAGCGCCGCTGGGACCGCGCGCTCGCTTCCGCCCTCGACCAGGCGGGCCTGCGCCGGTCCCCCGCGGAGTTCGTGGTGCTCACCGCATCGGCGGGCGCGGTCAGCGCGCTCGTCGGCGTGCTGCTCGGCTCGCCCGGGCTGGCGCTGCTGCTGGCCCTCGCGACACCGGTCGGTGCCTTCCTGCTGCTCCGCATCCGCAAGGGCAGGCGCCAGCGCACGTTCGCCGGCCAGCTCGATGACACGCTGCAGCTTGTCGCGGGAGGTCTGCGGGCCGGCCACAGCCTGCTCCGCGCCATCGACGCCGTCTCGCACGAGGCGGAGTCGCCCACGCGCGAGGAGTTCGCCCGCATCGTGAACGAGACCCGCCTCGGTCGGGACCTGAACGATGCGCTGGAGACCGTCGCCGTGCGCATGAGAAGCGAGGACTTCAGCTGGGTGAGCCAGGCCATCGGCATCCACCGCGAGGTCGGCGGGGACCTGTCGGAGGTGCTCGACCAGGTGGGGGCAACCATCCGCGAGCGCAACCAGCTGCGCCGGCAGGTGCAGGCGCTCAGCTCCGAGGGCAAGATGTCGGCCTACGTGCTCATGGCGCTGCCGTTCGTCGTGACCGGCATCCTCTCCTTCACCAGCCCCGCCTACGTCGCGCAGTTCGTGCAGAGCCCGCTCGGGTTCGTGCTCATGGGCGTCGCCGCCGTCATGCTCACGATAGGCGCTCTCTGGCTGCGGAAGGTCGTCAGCTTCTCGTTCTGACCGCCGCCCGCCCGCGCGCCCTCCCCGACCCCCGGCATTCCACCCGCCCCCGTCCACCCGCCACCTCGTTCCACCTCGTCCCGTCCGCCCGCCCGCCCGCTCGCCCCGACAAGGAGATGCTGTGCCCCTGTACGTGCTGCTCGCCGCGGCCTGCGCCGCGCTCTCGCTCCCGCTGCTCGCGGTCGCGTTGATCGGGGGCGACCGCCGCGGCCAGAAGCGCATCCAGCAGAACCTCTCCGCCGGCCTCGTCGCCGCCGGCGGCCCGGTCGCGACGCAGAAGCGGAGCGCGTTCTCGGTGCTCGAGAAGCTGACGCTGCCCGCGAACCGGGCGAAGCTCGAGCGGTTGCACGCGCTCGCCGGTCGGCCCGCCGGCTGGTCGGTGCGCCGCCTGCTCGTGGTGAAGCCGGCCCTCGCCATGGGTGCGGGCCTGTTCGGTCTCCTGCTCCTCAGCGCGAAGCCCGGCGGACCGCTGCTCCTGCTGCTCCTCGCGATCGTGGTGCTCGCCTACTTCGTGCCCGACCTCCTGCTCTACAGCCGCGGCATCGAGCGGCAGGCTGCCATCACCCTCGCCCTCCCCGACACGCTCGACCAGATGATGATCGCCGTGGAGGCGGGGCTGGGCTTCGAGGCCGCCATGAGCAGGGCCGGGGCCAACGGCAAAGGACCCCTCGCCGAGGAACTGGTGCGCACGCTGCAGGACATGCGCGTCGGTCTGTCGCGGCGGGAGGCGTATCTCGCGCTCAGTGAGCGGACGAACGTGCCCGACCTCCGCGCGTTCGTGCGCGCGGTCGTGCAGGCGGATGCGTACGGCATCTCGATCGCCGGCGTGCTGCGCACCCAGGCGAAGGAGATGCGACTGAAGCGACGGCAGCGGGCGGAGGAGAAGGCACTGCAGATCCCGGTGAAGGTGCTGTTCCCGCTCATGCTGTGCATCCTGCCGACGCTCTTCATCGCCGTGCTCGGTCCCACCATCATCAACGTCACCACCTCCTTCTAGGCACAGGCGCGAGGCGCCCGGCACGACTCGTCCCCGCGGGGATCGGAGCCGGGCCGGGCGCTTCAGGGGAAGCGGGTCGCCCGCTCAGGCGAGCTCGGTGACGCGGCCTGACGCGATGCGGAGCCGGCGCTGTGCCCGCTTCGCCACGGCGGAGTCGTGCGTCACGAGGAGCAGCGTCAGGGTGCGGTCGATCCACTGGCCCTCGAGCAGGTCCATGATCTCGTCGCGCGTCGCCTCGTCGAGGTTGCCGGTCGGCTCGTCGGCCAGCAGCACCTCCGGCTCCTTCACGAGGGCGCGCGCGATCGCGACGCGCTGCTGCTGGCCACCGGACAGCTCCGACGGCAGGTGCCCCGTCCGCTCCCCCAGGCCCACGGAATCGAGTGCGGCCATCGACCGCCTACGGCGCTCCTCGCCGTCGACGCCGAGAGGCGCCAGCGCGGTCTCCACGTTCTGCAGCGCGGTGAGCGTGGGGATGAGGTTGAAGTTCTGGAAGACGAACCCGATCCTCTCGGCCCGGATGCGGCCGAGCGCGCCGTCCCCGAGCGTCGCGAGGTCCTGTTCGCCGAGGCGGACGGAGCCAGAGGAGGGCCGGTCGAGGGCGCCGAGCATCTGCAGCAGCGTCGACTTGCCCCCTCCCGTCGGCCCCTGGATGGCGACCATCTGGCCGGCCGGGATCTCGAGCGAGACGCCGTCGAGCGCTTTCACGGTCTTCCGGCTCTGGGGGTAGGTCTTGCTGACGTTGTCGAGCGTGTACACGGGTGGGTGTCCTTTCGGGAACAGAGGGTGATGGTGGGTCAGGCGACGCTGCGGAGCGCCTCGGCGGGGCGGAGGCGAGACGCACGCCAGCCACCGAATGCGCCGGCGAGCAGTCCGCCGAGCACGGCGAGTCCGACGGCGATCGCGATGACGCCCACCGTGATCGGGGCGTTCAGGGCGACCTCCGACGCGGTCTGGGTCGCCGCCGCTCCGAAGCCGCGCGCGCCGGCGCCGGGTCCGCCACCGCCCGGGCCCGCGGCCGTGGTGGCGGCACCCGCGCTCAGCGTCGGCGCGACGAGGTTGACGACCAGCACTCCGATCAGACCGAGGGCGATGCCCGCGATGCCACCGATGGCGCCCTGCACCAGCGACTCTCCCGCGACCTGGCCGACGATGCGCCGGTTCGACCAGCCGATGGCCTTCAGGGTGCCGAACTCGCGGGTGCGCCGGGTGACACCGGAGATGGTGAACAGGATCGCGATCCCGAAGGCGGCCGCGAGCACGAGGACGGAGAGCCAGAAGCCGAGCGTGCCGACGAGGCTCGACGCCGTGCTCAGCGAGCCGGACACGCTCGAGGCGAGGTCGGCCTGGGTGTTCACGGTCGCATCCGGCAGCGCATCCTCCAGGTCCGCCTGCACCTGGCCGATCGCCGACGACGACGTGGCCTGCACGTAGATGTCGCTCAGCTGCCCGTCGAGCCCGGAGAGGGCCTGCGCGACGTCGAGGGGGATGTAGACGTTCGAGGCGGTCGTGGCGTCGGCGGACCCGGAGGACACGAGGCCGACGACCTCGAAGCTCGTGCCGCCGATGTCGATGCTGTCGCCGACGGCGATGCTCTCGGTCGTCGCGTACGCGCGGTCGAGCACGGCGACGTCGGCACCTGCATCATCCGCGTCGAGGCCGCGCCCGTCGGCGAGGGTCACGGCGGAGAGCGGACCGACGGCGTCGGCGGCGGGGTCGAGACCCAGCACCGTGAACGACTGCACGTCGAAGGAGCTGCCCCCCGCGCCGTCCGCGCCGCCCTGCGGGGCTGCGTCGCCCGCGGCGGGGCGCCCGGTGCCGTCGGCGGCGTTCCCCTGGGCGAAGTCGGGCAGCTCACCGCTGAAGGTGCTGTTGGTGAGCGACAGTGTTCCCGCCGCCGAAGCCACATCGGCGATGCCGGTGACCGTGTCGAGCTGGGATGAGTCGAAGGTCGTCGTGCCACGGTCTGCGGTCAGCCGCGACTGGCTCACCGACGTCGTGCCGTCCGTGGTGTCTCCCGCATCGGCGCCGAAGTCGAAGCGGCCGGCGCCACCGCCCCCGCCCTCCGCGGGCGGTGTCGGCTCCTGACTGATCGTGATGTCCGTGCCCACGCCGTAGACGGAGGAGAGCACGTCCGCCTGGGCGCTCTTCACCCCGGCCGCAATGGAGTTCACGAGGATGACGAGCGCGATGGCGAGGGCCATCCCGGTGGCGACGATGGCCGTCTGTCTGCGGCGGCCGGCGAGTTCCCGGCGCAGGTAGGCAAAGAACATGGTTCTCCTTGGGTTGAATCCGTGGGTGTCCCCCGACCGTAGGAACGACCGCTATGGGTTTCGTCTGGCGCTGCTATGCGCGCGCCAAGAACGTGGGCACCAGGGCTTCCCCAACGGACCCGGTTTATCGTTGACGATGCGCCGCGCGCGACACTGCCGCGCCGCGGAGGGAGCACGCGTGGCCAAGACAGACGCCCCACCCACGGAGGCCTCACCCACGGAGACCCCGACGTCGGCCGCCTTCAGTCCGGAGGCCCGGGGCGGGTCGCTCTCCCGCGTCGACGGGTACGCCGACCTGCGCGGCTATGCCGGAATCGGTGACGGACGCACCGTCGCACTCGTCGCCCGCGACGGCTGCATCGACTGGTTCCCCATCCCGAGCCTCGACTCCCCACCCGTGTTCGCGGCCCTGCTCGACGCGGAGCAGGGCGGGCGCATCAGCATGGCGCCGACCGGGGACTTCGAGAGCAGCCGCGAGTACGTTCCGGGCACCAACGTGCTCCGGACCACGTTCACCACCGAGACCGGGGTCGTGACCGTCACCGACGCCCTCGTCACGGGCGTCGCCGGTCGGCTCCCCTGGGCGGAGCTCGCCCGCAGGGTCGACGGCGTCTCGGGCGACGTCGAGATGGCCTGGTCGGTGGAGCCGGGGCAGGTGCTGCGCACGGTCATGCCCTGGGTGTCGGACACCCCGCACGGCCCGGTCATGCGGGTCGACGGCGTGACGCTCGCCCTCACCGGGTTCGAGCATGGCCCGCACGAGCCTGGCACGCATTCGCTGAGCGGCTCGTTCACGACGAGCAAGGGATCCCGTTCGCTGGTGTGCGTCTCCGGCACCCTGCGCGAACCCGTCCACCTGCCGAACCCCTGGAACGTGGACCGCGGCATCGACCGCACCATCCGCAACTGGGGCGCCTGGTCCGAGGAGTTCTCCTTCGACGGCCCGTGGGCGGATGCCGTGCAGCGCAGCGCGCTCGCGCTGAAGCTGCTCATCCACAGCCCGAACGGCTCCATCGCCGCGGCGGCCACCACATCGCTGCCCGAGGCGGCGGACGGGTCCAAGAACTGGGACTACCGCTACGCCTGGGTGCGCGACGTCGCCTACACGCTGCAGGCCCTCATCCGCTTCGGGCTGCGGGAGGAGACCCAGTCGGCCGTGTCGTGGCTCCTCAGCACCATCCGGGCGCACGGCCCCGCGCTCGAGGTGTTCTACGGGCTCGACGGCTCGCGGCCGAGCGGGGCCCACCACCCGGACGCCCCGGGGTGGCGCGGGAAGGGTCCCATCGTCGTGGGCAACGACGCGCGGAACCAGCGCCAGCTCGGGCCGTACGGCGACCTGTTCGACGTCATGCGGTTGTACGTGAACCAGGGGAACGTGCTCGACACCGAAACCGCCCGCCTGCTGGCGAGCATCGCCGACCAGGCCTGCGACGACTGGCAGAAGCCGGACGCCGGCATGTGGGAGCTGGAGACGGAACGGCACTACACGACGTCGAAGCTCGGCTGCTGGCAGGCCCTGGAGTGCGCCGTGCACCTCGCGAAGAACGGCCAGATCCCCGGCGACCCCCGCCGGTGGGAGGTCGAGCGCGACGCCATCGTCGCGTGGGTGCACGAGCACGGCTGGTCCGAGGCGCGACAGAGCTACGTCATGTACCCGGGATCCGACGCGCTCGACGCCTCGATCCTGCTGCACGCGCCGAGCGGCTTCGATCGCGGCGAGCGCATGTCCAAGACGATCGACGCCCTCGTGGCGGAGCTCGGGCGCGGACCGCTGCTCTACCGGTACTCCGGGGTGCAGGAGGAGGAGGCGACGTTCGTGGCCTGCGGCTTCTGGGCCGCGGCCGCGCTGGCCTGCGTCGGGCGGCGCGACGAGGCGCGGCTCAGGATGGACGCGCTCGTGGCGCTCGGCAACGACGTCGGCATGTACTCCGAGATGATGGACGCCGACGACTTCTCGTTCGCGGGGAACCTGCCCCAGGGGCTCAGCCACCTCGCCCTCATGTACACGGCGATCCTCATCGGCGACCTCGACGACGGCCGCCTCGACGACGAGGCGTGACCGGTCGCGGCGAGCGAACCGCGTGAAACGGCTGTGGCCCGGGGTCGGACGACCCCGGGCCACGCACGCGACGGCGCGCGCCTTCGTGTCGCTAGAGGATCGGCTTGCCGCCGGTCACCGCGATGCGGGCGCCGGAGACGTAGCTCGCCTCGTCGCTCGCGAGCATGACGTAGACGGGCGCGAGCTCGGCCGGCTGACCTGCGCGCCCCATGGGCACCTGCTCGCCGAAGCTCGCCACCGTCTCCTCGTCCATGGTCGCCGGGATGAGCGGCGTCCAGATGGGCCCCGGCGCGACGCTGTTCGCGCGGATGCCCTTCTCGGCGAGCAGCTGGGCCAGGGAGCCCGTCATGTTGGCGATCCCGGCCTTCGTGGCCGCGTACGGCAGAAGGTTCGGGGTGGGCGTGTCCGACTGCACCGAGCTGGAGCCGATGATCGACCCGCCTGGCTTCATGTGCGGGACGGCGGCCTTCACGAGGTGGAAGTAGGCGCTCAGGTTCACCGCGATGGTGTAGTCCCACTCCTCGTCCGGGATCTCGTCGAGCGACTCACGGCTCATCTGGTACGCCGCGTTGCTGACGAGGATGTCGACGCGGCCGAACTCCTTCACCGCGGTCGCGATGATCTCGCGGCAGTGCGCAGGGTCAGACAGGTCGCCGGAGACGAGCACGGCCTTGCGGCCCGCGGCCTCGACCAGCGCGCGGGTCTCCTCGGCGTCCTCGTGCTCGCTCAGGTAGCTGATCAGAACGTCCGCGCCCTCGCGGGCGTAGGCGATGGCGACGGCCTTGCCGATGCCGCTGTCCGCACCGGTGATGACGGCGGCCTTGCCCTCGAGACGGCCGGAACCCTTGTAGGTCTCCTCACCGTGGTCGGGCTTGGGGGTCATCTCCTGCTCGCTGCCGGGAACGTCCTGCTGCTGGGGGGGCTGCTGGCTCACCGCATTCTCCTTCGATTCCGTACCGGGGCTGTCCCGCCGTTCGACGCTACGCCGCGGCCGCCGCCCGCGCGCGGCTCCGAGGAGGGCTTGCGTCGGTGAACCCGCGCATGCTCCCCACCGTCGAGGCGCGCGGGGCGGTCAGGCGCCGAGTTCGGCGGGGCGGTCCGTCGCGCCGTAGTCGGACCAGGATCCGGGGTAGAGCCGCCCGTCGCCGAGCCCCGCGTACTCGAGCGTGAGCAGCGCGTGGCAGGCGGTGACGCCCGATCCGCAGTAGGAGACCACCCGCGCCGCGTCGTCGACGCCGAGCGCGGCGAACCGCGCCCGCAGGTCGCCGACGGGCAGGAACCGCCCGTCGGAGCCGAGGTTCTCCCGGGTGGGCATGCTGAGCGCGCCCGGGATGTGACCGGGCCTCGGGTCGGCGGGGTTCGGCTCGCCGCGGTACCGCTCCCCCGGCCGGGCATCGAGCACGAGGTTGGCCGGATCCGCCGCGTCATCGATCGAGGCGAGCCGGCCCTCGGGCCAGGGCCGCACCGAGAACTCCGCCGGATGCCAGGTGGGCATGGCCGTCTCGAGCTCGCCGTCGAAGCCGCCGATGCCCCCGTCGAGAAGGGCGGCCTGCCGCCCGGTGGCCCGCAGCATCCACACGAGCCGCGCCGCGATCACACCGCCCGCGTCGTCGTATGCGACGACGGTGTCGTCGTCGGAGACGCCGAGCGCCGCCATGCCCTCGGCGAAGTGCTCGGGTGTCGGCAGCGGATGCCGGCCCCCGCCGTCGTGCGAGGATCCGGAGAGCCAGCGCTCCAGGTCGACGAACCGCGCGCCGGGCAGGTGCCCGCGCTCGTACTCGACGTGGCCCGGACTGCCGTCGAGGTACCAGCGCACGTCCGCGATCACGACCTTTCCGAGATGGTCACGCAGCCAGACGGTGTCCACGACGGGAGGGATCATGCAGCCAAGCGTAGAGCCGGGCGCATCGCGGCACCGGCCGGCCGGCCGGCCGGAACTACCATGGGGGTCATGCGTGTCGCCACCTGGAACGTCAACTCCATCCGCAGCAGGGTGGGACGCGTCGTCGACTGGATGATCCGGGACGACATCGACGTGCTGGCGATGCAGGAGATCAAGTGCAAGCCGGACCAGTTCCCGCTCGAGCAGTTCACCGCCGCGGGCTACGAGGTGGAGCTGCACGGCTTCAGCCAGTGGAACGGCGTCGCGGTGGCGAGCCGCCTGCCGATGGAGAACGTGCGCATCGGCTTCCCGCGCATGCCGGGGTTCGGCGTCGTCAAGCCGACCGCCGCCATGCCGGCGAGCGCATTCGCCCTCGACGAGCACGGGCTCCCGCTCGAGGCGCGCGCGATCGGCGTCACCGTGAACGGCGTCGACCTCTGGAGCCTCTACGTGCCCAACGGGCGCGCGCTCGGCGACCCGCATTACGCGTACAAGCTGGACTGGCTGGCGCGGCTCCTCGAAGCGACGCGGGAGACACTCGACGCGACGCCCGACCTGCCGCTCGCGCTGCTCGGCGACTGGAACATCGCCCCCCTCGACATCGACGTCTGGGACATGGGCGTGTTCCGCGACTCGACGCACGTCTCCGAGCCGGAGCGCGCCGCCTTCCGCGCGTTCGAGTCCATCGGCATGCGCGACGTCGTGCGTGATGCCGGCGTGCCCGGCTACACGTACTGGGACTACAAGCAACTGCGCTTCCCGCGCAACGAGGGCATGCGCATCGACTTCGTCCTCGGGTCCCCCGCGTTCGCCCGGCTGGTGACGGGGGCGCACATCGAGCGGAACGAGCGCAAGGGCGATGCGCCGAGCGACCACGTTCCCGTCGTCGTCGACCTCGACGTTGAGACCGAGATGGACGACGACCGCCCGATGATCTTCTGAGCGGGCGCCGTGATCAGCGCGGGGCGAGCAGGGCCGCGATCACGAGCAGCACGGGCACGGACGCGACGGTCGACAGCAGCACGGCGTCGCGGGCGATGACCATGCCGCGCTCGTAGCGGGACGCGAAGTTGTAGATGTTCTGCGCCGTCGGCAGTGCCGCGAGCACGGTGGCCGCGAACACCTGCTCCGCGTCGAGGTGGAACACCCCGTGGGCGAAGGTGTACGCGACCGCGGGCATGACGATCGACTTGAGCGCGACCGCCGTGAGCACGTCCTTCCGACCGGACCCCGCCTCGAGCGGGCGCTTGCCGTGCAGGGACATGCCGAACGCCATGAGCACGAGGGGGATGGCCGCTCCGCCGATCAGCTCGAACGGCGCGAAGAACGCGTCGGACAGCGGCACGCCGGTGAGCGCGACGACCACGCCGAGCAGCGACGCGATGATCATGGGGTTGCGCAGCGGCTGGGTCAGGAAGCCGCGGATCGACGCTGTGCCGCGGGTCGCCGTGTCGAGCGTCGTGAGGGTGATCGGGGCGAGCACGAGCAGTTGCAGCAGAAGCACGGGGGCGACGTACTGCGGGTCGCCGAGCACGTAGATGGCGACGGGCAGACCGATGTTGTTGGCATTCACGTAGCAGGAGGCGGCGGCACCGACCGTGGTCTCCGCCACCGCACGGCGGAAGAGCAGCCGCGATGCGAGCACGTACAGGGACGCCGTCACCACGACGGACAGGGTGGCTCCCAGGAGGAATGCGGAGAACACGACGTGCAGGTCCGCCGAGGCCAGCACCGTGAACAGCAGGGCGGGGGTCGCGACGAAGAACGCGAGCCGGTTCATCACGTACTGCGCGTTCGGGCCGGCGATGTCGAAGCGGCCGACCAGGAATCCGACCAGGATGACGAAGCCGATGATCCCGAACCCGACGAGCACTCCGGACATGGCGGTCTCCCGGGTGCTCGTGGGGCGGCGGAGACTCCACTCTAGAAGACCGCGGGACCGGGCGATCCGACCCGCGACGGCGGCAGCGCCCGCGGTGGCTCATCCAATACGCTGACGCCATGCCCATCCTCGACGTCGCGGGGGCGTCGCTTTACTACGAGACGCATGGTCACGTGTCCGCGCCCGCCCTCCTCCTCATCCACGCCGGCATCGCCTCGCTGCGGATGTGGGACGCCGTCGTCCCCGCCCTCGAGGGGGACCACAACGTCATCCGCTTCGACGCGCGCGGCTTCGGCGGCACGCGCTCCGCCGGCGGCCCCCACTCCGACCGGGACGACGCGCGGGCGCTGCTCGACCATCTCGGCGTCGCCGAGGCCACCGTGGTCGGCAGCTCGCGCGGGGGCGGGATCGCCGTCGACCTCGCCCTCGAGACGCCCGAGCGCGTGTCGGGTCTCGTGCTCGTCGGGGCGGACATCGACGGCGCCCCCGACCTGTCGCTCACCGAGGCCGAGCAACCACTCGTGGACGAGCTGGGCGCCGCGGCGGCGGCCGGCGACTGGCCCCGGCTGATGGACCTCGAGGTGCGCTTCTGGTGCATTGGGCCGACGCGCGACGCCGCGGACCTCGATCCCGGGTTCGTGCGCCTCGCGTACGACCTGAACCGCGAGAACGCGGCCCACGCGGTGGAGCAGCCGTCGCCCGTGCCGCTCGAGCCGCCCGCCTACGACCGCCTCGGCGAGCTCGACGTGCCGGCGCTCGTGATCGTCGGGGCGCAGGACGTGTCCGTCGTCCGCCGGCAGTTCGAGCATCTCGCGGACACGCTGCCGGGCGCCGAGACGGAGGTCTTCAGCGACTGCGCCCACCTGCCGAGCGTCGAACGGCCGGCCGAGTTCGTCGGCCGGTTGCGTGAGTGGCTCGGCCTGCACGGACTGTAGGGGGCCCGGGATGACCGACGACAGCGGCTTCCGCGCCCGCGCCGCGATGAGCGCGTGGCAGCGCGCACTCGTGCGCCCCCTCATCTCCTTCTTCTACGGTGGCACGCTGCCGACCCGCCTCAGCTGGAACGCGGCACCGGACGAGCCGGCCGGCGCGGTGCCTGGACCGGATCCGGACCGGGTGCTCGTGATCGGCGGTATCGCGGCGGCCGGGGTGGGAGTGCGCTCGCACAGGCTCGGGGTGGCGAGCGTCCTCGCCGAGGGCCTCAGCAGGGCGACCGGCCGGGGTGCACTGTGGCGGTCGCTTCCGATGCCGCCCGGTCGCATCAGCGGCACGGCGGCGTTCCTCGCCGCGCGGGCCGACCTCCGCGACTTCGACGTCATCGTGTTCTTCCCCGGCGTGTTCGAAGCGCTGCACCTCTCGAGCCCCACCCGCTGGGCGCGTGACTTCGACGGCGTTCTCCGCCACCTCACGTCCCACGCCGCACCCACCGCGACGATCGTCACGACCCCCGTCCCCGAGGTGTCCGACCGGGTGCAGGGGCCGGCGGCCATCCGCGCCTTCGTGCGAGAGCACACCCAGTTGCTCAATGCCGGGGCGGCGAGGATCACGGCGAGGTACCCCGGCGTGCTGCTCACCGAGATGCCGAAGATCGACGACCGCATGATGGCGGGCGACCTCTTCAGCTACGCGAGGCTCTACCGCATCTGGGGCTCCCACCTGGCCGAGCGCGTTGCCGCGGAGCGCGACGCCCGCACCGGGGGAGCGTGACCGGCGGCCGCCACCGGTCCCCGTGCGGTCCGCGCTCCAGCCGATGTTTCCCCAGTGCATAATCCTCGCTGACCGCCGTGTCAAGCCTCTGTGCCGGACAGCGCATTCCCGGTGGAATGGACGGGTCGCGGGAGAACCGCGTCCCCTTCTTCTCCTTCACGGAATCCACACCATGGCATCAGACATCTTCCGCAACCCGGCCAGCCTGGCCGACGTCGCCCTCACCGCTCTCTCCTCGCACGAGTGGCGGGTCTCCAACCGCCGCGTCGACCCGAGCGACCCCGCGGGGCTCATCGGCTTCATCGAGCAGACCGGGGGCGAGTACGAGGTGCTCCGCCTCGGCGCTCCGCTCGAGCGCTCGCACTACCCGTCGCTCGCCGACGCACGCGCCGCGTTCGTCGACGCCGCGCACGTCACCATGGTGAGCCGCGCCGCGTAGCGGCTGCGCAACGAAACGCCCGCGCGCCCGGGAAACCGCGCACGGGATCTCCGCGGATGGCAACAATGCTGCGGATCGCCGTCGTTAGGCTCGGGACGACCCGCCCCACGAGCGAACGATCGGAGGTTTCCCATGTCGCAGCTGACCGCCCAGGCCATCGTCGGAGAACCCGAGGTCGTCGAGGACGTGGCGTCCTCCGCCGCGTGGGTGCGGCTCAAGGCCGCCGCGACCGCTCTGCAGGAGCTGCAGGCGACCGACGGATCCGTGCCGGCCGAGCACGACCGCGGCCGCGCGGAAGACCTGGTGCGCGAGATCGTCGCCGCGGTGCGGGACCTCGCGCCGGGCTTCCCGCACGACTCCGACTACCTCGCGGCGCTCATCGTCGACTTCGAGCGGTGGGCCGCGGGCGGGTTCGGGGTGCCCGACTTCCTCGACTCGCTTCTGGCCTTCCAGCCGCAGACGCACCGCAGGGACGGGTTGCGCCATCTCGTGGTCTTCCCGATGCTCACGCAGAACGGCAGCACGGACCGCCACGTCGAGGCCGTGCTCGTCGAGGTCGTCTGGCCGGAGTTCGTCGCGGATCTCGAACGCGGCGACTTCTCGAACGGCATGTTCGTGCCCGTGCGGTTCATCGACTTCACGCCCGGGTACGACACGAACTCGGCCGTGCTGTTCCCGGAGACCGTCGCCATGCGGGAGATCCCCCCGTTCACCTGGGGCGCCATCTTCGCCGACCGGGAGGCCGCACGGTTCCGCCGGGTCGTGCGGGCCGCCGCCGACATCACGAAGCTCGATCTGCCGGAGGACGCCGCGCGCCTGCTCGACGATCAGGAACTGACCGAGCGCACCTTCGTGATGTGGGACCTCATTCACGACCGCACCCACATGCGTGGCGACCTGCCGTTCGATCCGTTCATGATCAAGCAGCGCATGCCGTTCTTCCTCTACTCCCTCGAGGAGCTGCGCTGCGATCTCACCGCCTTCCGGGAGGCCGTGCGGCTGGAGCGCGAGCTCTCCGCGATCCCGGAGGGCGAGCGCACGGACGCGCAGCGGGCCATTCTCGAGCACGCGCCGCTCGTGCAGTACGCGGTGATCTTCGACCGCATCTTCCGCTTCGCGATCACGGGCAGCCGGGTGCGCAACTACGACGGGCTCGGCGGGCAGCTGCTGTTCGCGTGGCTGCACCAGCACCACGTGCTGCACTGGACGGACACGCGCCTCACCGTCGACTGGTCCGAGGTCGCCGACGTGGTCGTCGCCCTCGGTCGTGAGATCGAGGAGCTCTACTGGCGCTCCATCGACCGGCCCAAGACCGCGCACTGGCTCGCGGCGTACGAGTTGGTCACCCGCACGGTGACACCGCACCCCGCGTCCACGTGGGCGAAGGGTTCGGACGCGCTGCCGCTCGACGGCCCGCCGAAGGGTCTCACCGACCTCGTGCATCCGGACGAGTTCCCGCTCTCGATGTTCTACGAGGCCCTGGCGAAGAAGATGGGCGACACGATCGCGTCGACATCGGGCATCACGGGCGCGATGGCGTGAGCGCCCCGTGAGCGGGAACGCCGCCGGACGCCGCGTCGTGCTGGCGGGCGCCTCGAGCGCCGCGGGCAGGGCTGTAGCGGCGGCGTTGACGGCAGCCGGCGCCCGCGTGCTCGCGATCGGATCGGACGCCGGACGCCTCGCGGAGGTCGACGCGGAGCGGCGCGAGGTGTGCGACCTGCGCGACTTCGCGTCGGTGCTCGCGCTGGCGGAGCGCACCCGCACCGAGGAGGGCGCGATCGACGGCCTCGTGCACCTCGTCGGCGGCTGGCGCGGCGGCAACGGGCTCGCCGGTCAGACCGACGACGACTGGGACTTCCTGCACGAGCGCATCCTCACCACGCTCCGCAACACCACGCGCGCGTTCGCGGACGACGTCGCGGCATCGGACTCCGGCCGCCTCGCGATCGTCTCCTCGACGGCCGCCCAGCGGCCCTACCCGGGCGGCGCCAACTACGCCACGGCGAAGCTGGCGGCCGAGACGTGGGTGCGCGCGGTCGACCGCGGCTTCAGCAAGAGCGGATCGGCGGCGCGGTCGACGATCTTCGTGGTCTCGACCCTCAACGGCCGGGAGCAGGCCCTGGCGGACGGCATCGTCGGCCTCTGGTCGCAGATCCCGCCGCAGCGCATCGTGCTCGACGATGCGCGGTGAGCGGGGCGGCGAGTCCTTCCCGTGCCCGCTCCGCCGGCCGCGCCAGGTGCGGGTGCCGGCCCCGGCGGGTGGGAGACTGAGGACGTGACCGACGCGCTGCAGACCCGTGCCCCCCGCCTCCACGATCCCGACTACCGCGGATTCGCCTCCGACAACTACTCGGGCGTCCACGCCGAGGTTCTCGAGGCCATCGCCGCAGCGAACGGCGGACACCAGGTCGCCTACGGCGAGGACGTCTACACCGAGCACCTGCACGAGGTGTTCGCCCAGCACTTCGGCGCCGCGGTGCAGGTCTTCCCCGTCTTCAACGGCACGGGCGCCAACGTGACCGCGCTGCAGTCGATGCTGCCGCGCTGGGGAGCAGTCGTCTGCGCGCGCACGGCGCACATCAACACCGACGAGAACGGCGCACCGGAGCGGATCGGTGGACTCAAGCTGCTGCACGTTCCCACCCCCGACGGAAAGCTCACGCCCGAGCTCATCGATCGCGAGGCCTGGGGCTGGGGAGACGAGCACCGGGCGCAGCCGCTCGCGGTCAGCATCACCCAGACGACCGAGCTGGGCACGGTCTACACGGCGGACGAGATTCGCGCGATCGCGGACCACGCGCATGGGCTGGGCATGATGCTTCACGTCGACGGTGCCCGCATCTCGAACGCGGCAGCGACCCTCGACGCGTCCTTCGGGGCGTTCACGACCGA
>Ga0210040_10003102_pt1 | contig 22740 bp, 23 predicted proteins | sample CryGeyCG12114_NA_FD_185462 | JGI IMG/M metagenome (GOLD analysis project Ga0210040, IMG submission 185462) | Groundwater microbial communities from aquifer - Crystal Geyser CG19_WC_8/21/14_NA (SPAdes) (version 2) | ecosystem: Environmental > Aquatic > Deep subsurface > Groundwater | place: USA...
CAGCATGCTGATCACTTGACTGAAACTAACATAGCCCCAGAATTTGTCCTTTTCTTTGAGATCCGCATTCAAAACAAAAGAATAAAATGGGTAAATTATTGCAATGCATATCAATGGAGTTGGAAATGGAACAAGAATATGCACTGACTCTTTAGCTGGTTTGCTAAAGCTCATTAATACTGTTCATGCGCAAAAACTGAATTTTAATTTTATGCAGCATCAGATAGAAAAAGAACAAAAAGTCATCGGTCATCATACATAAAAGCTCCTATCTACAGAGCTGGAGATTCAGACTGCTCCTGTCTTTGGGACAATAAAAGAGATTTTGGAGGAGAAGGAGATAATGCTCATCAATATTCATACACGGAGGATAAACCAGTCGCCCCATTGTTTTATGAAGAATCATCCCCCCGAAAGCGACTATTTGAATCTTTGGGAAACCAAAAACACAACAACTTTCATGATAATAGTTTTGAGGAATTACTATGTGAGCATTTATTTGATTGTCCAATATGTATGGACTTGAGAGTAGAGGTATATTAATATTTTACCCTTAACAGTTTATTTTACTACGCATGTATTGTCTACTTAATTTGTGCTGCACAATTTTTTTCAGTCTACTGCGTCACATTGTGGACACAAATTCTGTCGAAAATGTTTGGATGACTGGACAGCATTGAAACCAATTTGCCCAGTTTGTGGAGATGAGATTAGGGACCATGAGAAAATCCGTTTGTATGAAGACGATCACTTCATAGAAGAGCATTTGCTAAACTTTTCAAAACATTCTATGATGCGATGGCAAAAGGCAAAGTCTTTGCGTGCAGAACGTAGACAGCATGTGACAGCGAAATGGAATATTTTCGGACGTTGTAGAAAAAGTTTGGACGAATGGATTTTATTATACAAATGTAAAGGTTTGAGCAGTGTTTTTAGAAAGGGATTTCAGACAGGGTCTTCGATTTTGAAGGCTCCATTACGACTATTACGTTCAAGTGGACGACTGGGAGATCTTATTCCTCGAAACACTTTCATACTAGGAGTTGTAATCGGAATTCTTGCGGCGACCTTTGCACATAATCGAGTTTACTTCCTACACTTTATACAGTATTTATATTTGGCAATTAAGAAATATGACGGAATCGTCCCTCCGTATTTAGACAGTGCTCAAGTATCCAATCTTGAGGCAACCACGAGTGAAGAAGATAAAATTAACTCGTTTTTTGCTATTGTAAAACCACGACCAGCTGAATATGTGCCATCAGTGTCGTTAGACAAAGAAATGAGAACATCAGAATTCGACAATGTTTTCTCTTTCATAGCCCAATGGTTTGACTAAGAGAAAATTATCCTATCTACTTGTAAAATCAATACTAAAGTTGTGAACTTAATAGTAAAAATATTATCACAAAGTATCACATAACTTAACATTGTAATTTAATACATTCTCTGCAACAAATAAAGATATGAAAATACATAATAAGCTTGTAGAATTTTAACAAAACACAACAATGATCGAATTTCTATGTAGCTACGATGATAGCAGATAATGGTAGTCTTTAGTCTAAGTGCTCTTCTTTTTAAAATGAAATGTACGGTTTGAAGACGGTGTTTTATTTGAAGATCCTTGTCCTTGGTTTGAATTTTTTGTTGCAGGAACTAAAGAAAATGATGAGGACGAAGTATTTGACTTTATCACTGCGTTGCCTCCAACATATCCTGGTGAGGGCTTATGAGTTTGATGAGGAGTTGTAATCGCTCTAATTTTTGTAGCTAAAAGAATTTAAACAGCAAAAGTTGTACAAGTGTTCACTTCATTGCAAAAAAATGCAGTCATAGTCCGCTGAATAATTTTTAAAATCATTACGTGGTGGATGAAAAGATTTCATGGGTTGATACTGTCTGGGAGGCTCTGAGCGACCATGCGCATCAGCGTCATCCGGCCTTGCGTCGAATTTCACTTGTCGGTTCATTTGATGATCGGCAGAACGTCGACTATCTGACACCTTTTGCTCCCAAAATGCAATTGATTCTTGAGCTTTTCCAATTTTACCGTTAAGGCTAGAGGCATCAAGTCATGGTTATTTATTTATTTTTCAAAAATCCTCTTTATGACTGACAAAAAAAACTGTCTATTTCATACATTCTGATCTCATTCTCGTATTTTTCGTTAAAGGATGCTTCCTTTTCAATCCATTGATGGAGAATACCATCAGCTTCTTTCAATTTTTCTTGAAGCTCTGCCTCTTTTTCTAAAGCATGAGCTTGATGCTCATTAAATTGGTTCTTCATATTTGCTTTGTCTTCTTCTGCTTCTCTGATACTTTGTTCCATCTTGAAATAGTCCGAAAGTTCTACATTTAAAAATAAGGGCATCTAAGGTGCATAAAGGTATATAAATTAGAGTTTTGAGATTTTTTTGAGTGCATTCGCATTCGCAATTATTTTACATTCAAATGAAATATCTGTGCAATTACCATCGTTTAGTTCTGCTTCCTGAAGTTTCAAGTCTTCAATGTTTTCTATAATTAGCTGTGCACGATTTTTCAAACCATAATCTGAGCTGTTGTAGGTCTTCGAGAATTTCACAGCGTCTCTGAGAAACCCTGTTGCAACTGCAGCCAAAGTTTTCCTTGCTTCTGTCTAGTTTTTATTTAAATTCGTGCTTTTAATTGCACTACATTACATTTATGTATTAGTATAGTATGTGTATGATGTACCAATTCTTCCCAACTCGCAGTTATTTCCTCCTCTAAACTTTTAATTTCTTCGTTCAGAACCATTTTCTGGATCCGCTTTAAGTTCACATCGCTTTCACGACCAGCACTACAGGAATACGTTTCACGCAATTTCACATCTAACTCCTCATTTTCTTTTTGCGCTGCCACCAATTTTTTGCTGATTTCCTCACATTCTTCTCGCACTAATTAACAAAGTGTTTATTTATTTTTTATTTATGAATTATTGCAGCAATAATTAACAGATTTTTTTTTACCTTTAGAATATGCTTTTCCATCATTTTCAATGCTCAACTTACTGGAATTTAGTTCATCTAACAGCCTCAGCATAGGCTTATTCCCAAAATTTCCAATTGACGTCGATGAGTTCATTCTTCAAGACTTCAGGAAACTATATATCCAACAAACAATACAAATTAACTATGAAGGAAAAATTAATTTAAAATAATCTAACGCATAATTATTGCTAGTCTTTTCCTACTCCTACTCCATTGACCGAAAAAATTTTAAACTGGAAAAAGAGTCAGCAAAATCATAATTATTCTTTTGGAGCCTAAAAAAGCGAATGAAAAATTAATGCTGTCTCACTGCCACAGTTGATTGGCTGACAGCGTGTAGCAACTGCGTCTGCGTCCCAGTCCTAGATAGTGAATTGGTAGTATTTTACCTTTTACCACAAATAATAATCACGATTGAAACATAAATCATTTATGTTTACTTCTTACTTGCATGAAATTTTTAATAGAGCAAATTTATTGATCAGCATTAATAGCAATCATCATCATTAAATAAATTAATTTAGTTCATTCCGTTCGATTTCGGTTTCAAAGTGGAAGAAATACAAGTTTATTAAAAAATCCTGTAGATGTCGTGAACACCGTGAATCGAATTTCAGGAATTAAACTTGAAATTAGAAATTAGAATGATTGTATTTTGTGAACAGTAATTTTGCTTGGGTAGCTTAGCCAATAAATTGACGCCATTGCAATATTTTATTGATTGAAAGTAATTAAAAAATATGGCAATTGAAATTTCCTGGATTTCCAATATCTAAAATTAAAAAACATCAGTGGCATCTAAATCACTGTGCTCACAAAATTACTGCAATTAATTCGACATGAAGCTACTTAAGATATTTCTGCCAAGTTTCATATTTCATCGATGTTAATAAAATTCGTATATTTTATAAAATATTTTAAATTCAAAGGCATCTAAAAGTATCTGGTTCTCTGTTTGAAAAAAAATCGAAAAATCGTAAAAACATGGCAAACGGCATGGAAAACTTACAATAGAGGTGCAGGATGAAATTGTGATTGTTTTGTATCGTATGCAGTGCAGAGTTGCAGAGATGAGATGTGATGCCAAGCCAAAGTTCATTGGCCCTATTGTTTATATTGATAGCTTATGGCTGCAAACAAAGGTTATAGGTGGCTCAAACGACTGAAAATTATTAGAAAGAAAACAATGAAAACTAAAAAAAAGCTTCCGATGACTGTTTTTATTGCTCAATAGCAAGTAAAACGGACAAACTTAATAAGTTTTATTATTCAGAGCAAACTGTCATTATGTGTGCTTCTTTCCTGATTCGTGTATAAATAAATCTAAATTTCAAAAGTTTCAGTCTTTTAACGGTCGTCCTCGTGAGTTGCAGAACAAAAATTTTCTTCGAAATCAAAATTAAAATATAGTTTGCTGCAAAGTGAAGCTTACATTCTTGTCTCTTTCTTTGTAATAGATTGGAGCATTCATATTCGGAAGCATAAAACTGCAACTTTTGCCAAAATTTACTTTTGAAACTCTTCAGGTATGTTCCAACTGGGCTGTTGACGATTTACATTGATGCGTCTCTAGGAAGAAATTTTAATTATTTGAAGACTTGACTAATCCTATTTTTTGTTGTTTTCAGCGTGAAATGTGTTACACGAGAAATTTAGCTGCTCTAGAAAGTGTTCGAGGAATGTATGAAGAAACTGATGAGAATGATACTCCTATGGGAGAATTTCCTAACCAAGATGAGCCAACTTATGAACACATGATTTCGTTGGAGACGGAGGACAACAGAGTGGAAGAAATTCCAGCCTTATTCTTTGACTTGGTGGAGAGTCATAATGGAACTGATGATGACCCTGAAGCTCACAGTATAGAATATTACGTAACACCCTCAGGTGCAGATCAGGAGTTTTTTGAAAGACATCCATTGCTCCTGGTGGAGAGATTAACCAGAGATTGCGACACAAATAATTTTGTTTCTCAAACTTACTTACTTGAAAGAGTTAGTAGAGGTCAAATTAATAATGAAAATGTGAACAGCGATGATGTTGAGTCTGCTGGTGATAATACTATCGTATATGAACAAATTGATCCAGCCTTGTTTGACACAATTAGTCAATCTATATGCGAATATCCCGAGAAAGAGGTTAGAAAAGGGTAAGCATCTTTTTATCCAGAGTGGATCGCTGTTACAATGTAAAACCTGTCAATCTATGCATGTCTTTTGTCTACTGTGATCCACTTTATTTTAGATTGTGTATGTTCTTCAATTGAAATTTCACCGACACTCAATTCTCTATCCTTTTTTCAATATTTGAATTGCATTGTGCTGAATAACTTGTATTTTAGCTTAATGGAATGTTTTAATGGAATGGAATGTCTATTTCATATATTGTGATCTTGAACCCTTTAATGCAAATCGTTGCAATAGTCATGCAGGGCAGAGCGCGAGAAGAAAAATATGCAATATTTATAAAATGCTTAAAGGTCACAACTTCTTTGTGTGGTGTTATAAAGTAATCTACTTCTATGGTGTGGTATTTATTGCCAGTAGTCAGCATTGTTACATTTCTTATGTTAGTACAGTAGTAGGAGTAGTACCATGTCAGTCACAGTATTAACGTACATTACGATTACGAGTGAGTTTATGCTAGATGATTTGTTAAAAATACAGTATTTAATTTATATGTGGGAGCAATATAAAATTCCGTTGGAATAAAATCATACAAACTTGATTAATTTACAATCTACTAGCGGTTTCTGTTTGCATTTAATGAATAACATCATTTAGAAAAGTTAACAGCATGAACCTGTACGTGAGCTAAGCATCTAAAAGCTTCTATCACTTGTTATTCAACTTTCTTCAATATTAATCAATATACTACGACAAATTGGGAAGAATACCAAAATTGCTTTATGTACCTGAATGTAAGTTACCTACTATTTGTACTTGCTATGAAACAACCATTATACAATATATACAAATTGCAACAATGCTCTCCATTATTAAACTGGTTAGCTGCACATGATAACAAAACTATTAGAAAACCTCGCTCGCGACAGTGAAATCATTATGTCTTTGAACTTAAACTTAATTTGTCTATCATATTCATGAGCTATTTTGTAACATCTCACAAAAAATGTGTTTCTCTTTTCTACAATAAACTTTCAGCAACTTCATATGCAGACCATTAGTTTTAAGCGCATTCTAGAGCATCACACATAATCCGACATGGCGTCCACAAAAATTAAACTAGTAGCCCTTCTTTGCACATTAATCTCATTTTATTTTGAGACCATATCAGCCCAATCACCTAAAGGTATACCAAATTACATTTCATATTCTAATTGTTGTATTTTTACCATTAATTCGTCCAATTTAAACTGCAGCAGTACAAGTGTGTGGAAAGTCATATCCAGAGATACAAGGGGTTCCACCAGCAATCGATACTTTTAAAAATACGCAGCGTCAAACGTCTCCTTGGCACGTCTCTATCTTCCGTTTTCGTCGGGATTACATGCAAGATTCTTTTATCTACAAATGTGGTGGTACTTTGATCCCTGGACAGCTTGTAGGTGAAATGTTTGTAATAACTGCCGCAAGTTGCGTGACCGAAACTGAAGACTCTTTCAAAATTTTGAAAAACTATGAAGACCATCTTAGAGTTGTCACAGGACCAGTGAGCTGGAACTATAATACAAATACTAAAGATACAGGATCTGAAAGTTATCAGGTAGGGAACTTTTTCGCAATGTAATATTTGACTAGCATTGACAAAACAAGTTAAAGTGAATTACGCTTCTGCATTGTTGATAGGTTGCAAGCATCCGAATTCATCCGTTGTATGATCCTGTGAGCAATACAGCAAATCTTGCGTTAATAAGGCTGCGCGGTTTTGTAGAACAAAGTCTTTATTCTGTCCCTGCATGCGTGAATAATTTCGTACGCGGCGGTAGTAATGATGTTGTTGAACCAGGGAGCCTGGGAGAGGTATGTTTACTTAATTGATTGGGTTTGAAATAAATGTAAGGATTTTCATAAGTTTCTTACCCATACAGGTTGCAGGCCATTCTTGGCATAGTGAAAAAAATGTGACAAATGAAACACAATTCATGACATATCGTGTGTTAACTCAAAAAGGTTGTCGGCAAGAACGCAATGTCAAAATTAACCATTTTCTCGAATTCTGTTCTGCTACTGTCAATACTACTCAAGGTATCTGTCAATATGCATACTTATTCTCATTAGAGGACCTAATTGATCTTGAAATCATAAAACTTTTACAATAGATGCAGAAGCTTGTCACAGCGATTTCGGAGGAGCATTCATAGTCAATGAAAACAGTTACAAGTATGTGAAGGTAAGAACAATGGGGTATCTAAAAGTGTCAGTTTTTAAACAGCAAAACAAAGTATACAAAATAATTATGTTTATATTCTAAATTTTAGGGAATTTTGACTAACACAGACGACAGAGACAGGTGGGCTGACAATAAATGCAAAAAAATTCATGTCTTCACTCGTTTACAGCCATATTTGGAATGGATTACCAAAACGCAAGCCGAGTTTAGCAAGGTTAGTTAAGCAGGTTTTCCACAATCATCTACTCTTTTATTACGAGTGCAAATTAAAGCTCTATTCTAATTACTATTCTATATTTTTTTAATTGTGTGTAATTTAGCAAGCTGAAAATGAAATTACCCCATTACCAATTAAAAAGCCTGCCCCACTTGCTCCACTCGAAGGTTGAATCCCAACTTAAATAATAAATCCTGAATTTGTAAAAAGTTTTGTCATTAATTTGAACTATTTTTGATCAACACAGAGCACGTCGCTGCAGCAGCTCAAATTCAAAATGAACTGAGGGCTAATCACGGAGCTCCTCCATTGCAGGTCAACAGAAAAGTAAGACAGAAAGGATGCAGAAAAAGGACCAGTTTTCTGAATTTTAGAAAAATGAATAAATTAGCTCAAAAATTAATAATTTTTTACACAGATGCAACAAGAAGCTCAAAGATTATCACAAATTTTGCTGACTGTGAGAACTCCAAGAGCCCCTGGAAACAGCCTGTTCTCTTGGAATATTTACTATGCTCCTGGAAACATAGATCGAGTAGAAGCAGTCACAGCTGCCATTAATTATTGGTACGGAGGATTTATTGGTTACAACAAATCCAATCCTCGTCCCTCTGCATTCTCCCAGATGGTGTGGAGAGCTACAAAGGCTATGGGTGTAGGAGTAGCAACAGACGGAGACAGGACTGTTGTTGCTATGAACTATTGGCCCAAAGGAAATATTTTGTACAAAGAAGGAAAATTTACAGAAAGGTTCAAATATTATAATGAAAATGTGCAAGTGCGATCCAGAAGGTGAAGGTCCTAACAACGATATTTTTACTATTTTATATTTTGTTGTTGCTAATTTAATGTGTGTCTAGGATTAGTTCAAATGCTCTTTTCTTGTGTTGATGTTTGCTATTTAAATTATTTGGGCTCTCCCCTTTTCTTCTTAATAAATGTTTACATTGCATGATTCCATTCAAGGCATTTGTAACTAATTTTATTGAAATTTTGTTTTATGATAGTGACAGAGTTGTTCACGTTTAACCTTGCACAAATCTACCACATTTCATGTCAACTTTAAATATTAAATGGGTGAGAAAACCACAGAAGTCGGAAACAATGAGCCATTCACAATGCAGAAGAATTTCACAAACTTTGTTCAGTTGATCAGTATAAGATCAATCTTTGTCGTCTTCAGCAAAGGCTGACAATTTTCTTCATGCGAAGCGAAGTAGAGCGTAGCAGGCGTAGCTGCAAAAACCAACTTACCGAAACCACTTAATTTTTATGTTTTCGCCACACGTGAGTGAATGCAAATTATCTAGCATGATTCCAAATTCCAAAAAGACGCGTCCAGCATCATTACCGAGCATTCAAGTATTCTCTCTGTAGCAAATTTTAATACCTAATACTGTAACTGTATGATACCGGAACTGGGACTAAATCTAATTCGCACTTCCTTATAGGTAAAAAGAATAATGGCCGGAATATGCATGAATATTGAATCTTTAATGAACCATTGACTGAGTAAAACTACTTACGATCGGTTTGTGGTATGCATTTGTTGATGTGTTTGAATAAAGTATCACATAGACTGATTGCATGCCTCAACCTTGACTGATGCACAGGTGTAATTTCCGAATTACACTCAATAAGACAAACGATGCTAATGCTCAGGATATCATCATTGTGTTGAAGCCTTGAAAATTTATTGAACTTCTAAATACTAACTTTGCAGTAGCCACTTCGTTCATTTACTAACTGACTAGTTGTCAGTTTTGTAGAATCCACATAAGTAATCATTCATCGCGCATTTATAATCTGGAATTTATCTTCGTTTCTGAGCTTTGTATAAAAATAGTTGGTGAGGACCAGGGCAGAGCTTTATCTACTTGTCATACATAAACAATAAATTATTACATATCCAAATAGCAAGTTGTCAACGTTTTTTAATCGCTATATTTTATGAACACATAATTGTAAAATCAATGTTCTCTCAACGAGTAATTTGTGAGCTCTGTGTTTTTCTTCTGCTTGCGTGTGAAGTCTTAACTCAAAATGATTGCTCTCCTTTAGTGAAATCTTCAGTTACAGTTAAGTTAAACATTTAAGTAATATTTTTTCACTAAGCCATCTTGAACAGCAAAGCAATTTTAATTGAAAAACTGCATCATTCGATTTTGAATTATCATCATTTAGTCAGTTGCTCTGAGGTGCAAAGCGGTAGGTCAAAATGTTGCGAATGCGGATTGCTCCCATGGATTACCAGTAGGGAGTTTGGCAGAATATTGGTGCCAAAATCAAGGGGGAAACTTATTTACTGGCGTACTGGAATGTGCAAACTTTGGAATTTGGAGAAGCAGTCTGCGATACGGAAACAGCTCTCTGTGTAGTCTAGGTTAATTGAATGCAACTTTGAAACACATAAAACTGAGCGTGTACATATATAAAATGACAAAGGCCTTTTCAATTGCAGATGGGCTCATTGTAAATATACACACCCCCGATACTCTTGTATACAATTCAAATGAAGTTTAAACATTTTTAATTGTTTGTTGACCGCTTTAACTTTAGTAAGTACTTCGTTTTTTAGATAATGTTCGGGGAGCCGAATTTTCCCCTTCCTGGAGTTCCTCTTGCCATGAGGCATCAACATCAGTCTTTTAAGGGTATAATTTGAAGTTCAGTTTGCAAACGTATAAGCGGTGCTCAAAGTATAAAGTTAGTTAAAACATATACCATTGCAGGGTACGAAATTATGGCTCTACATGTTCACAATGAGCTCCGAAGACTTCACAATGCCCCAGCAATGAGATTAGAAATTAAGGTATCAGGTATTCTTAATTGTTATCACTTCTCTTTTCTCATACAACCAACTTTTTTCATAAAATTACTTCATCGCTTCATTTTTCAACAGCTTTGCAGGGCTGCCCAGAAGCTAGCTCATTTAATAGCTTTCAAGCAGGAAGCTGTCCAAAATTCTAATCCACCATTTGAACTAGACAGCTCAGAAAGTTTTAGTAACGTTGAAATGAATTGGTATTTTCAAAATCCTACCAACAATGATTTCGAAACGGTGGTTAGCAATGCCATTCAAGCATGGTATCAGAAAGGGAAGACTGTTTACAATTTTGGTAACGTTGCACAGAATCTATCGAATGAAACGGCGTTGACTTTTTCCAGAGTCGTGTGGAAAAGAAACACTCATTTAGGGGTTGGAGTTGTCAATCTGAATATAGCGTCGTTTGTTGTATGTGTTTATGTCCCAGGACGAAATATAAAATCTATAAATCCCACAGAAGAATTTTCTCTGAATGTTACACCGTGAATTAAAAAAACTTTTTGAAAACTCGACTCATTTTATTTTTTACATAATTTTTCAGCTCTTTAAGTAATTTTATCTGTTGACAGATGGATCATTCCTCTTTCTTATTAGAGTTTAAGTTTACATAAATCTCTGGCTACTTGATAATTTTTAATAAGCCATTTCAAAATAGCCTGGCTTGCATATTTGCAATAAAATAAAAATCCAATTTCACTATACAACTAACTAATGATCGGATAAATTATATGCATGGTCGAAATTGTATTCAACATAGTTCTAAATTTGCATTGCATAAACTCACTACACTGTGGAATGGAGAAGCGGACTGGACAGCGAATGTAAACTCATGGAGCGCCAAGTTTTTATACACAGTGCATGAATGCATTAAAAACATCAAGAGGAGAATAACAAACCCTGTCTTTGTCCAGTTTTAAACTTAGGGCGCTAATAAAATCAACCGTCAGCAGCGGTATAACAGTTGCAGTTGAATTGGAGGGGTTAAAATCTTGTTTTGTTCATTTGTTTTTAATTAAATTTCGATTTCTGTGTGGGCATTGGTAAATTCTAGACTGAGGATTGTGTGCATGACTTCTGATTTGAGAGGTAAAGCGTTACACGAAAGACTGATTTGTATTGTTAGTATGGATTTTTGGATCCCGGAAACGGAAAACATGAAACTCTGTACAATTATTTTCAAAGTGGTGTGTGTCGTGTGTATATAACTAAACTAAACTAACATTTATCCTTTCATCTAGGCAATAAGAAGAAACTGTCGACAGAAAAGGAATAACTTTGCCAGAATGGTGGAAGAATATATTCGCATTGAAAAATTGGGGGAAGGTACCTTGGACAGCCTAACTTTGTATTTTTTATAAGTTTTAAAGTATTGCAGATTTAATGAAGATGTATGTTTAAAACCTTTTATTTTTATTAGGTACGTATGGGGTCGTGTACAAATGCAAAAGGAAAAAGACAGGAGAGTTTGTGGCTCTAAAGAAAATTAGAATCGAGAATGAGGATGAAGGAGTTCCTCCAACAGCTCTTCGAGAAATATCAATTTTAAAAGAACTTTCAGTGCACCCTAATATTGTTGGGTGCGTAATTATAGCTTAAAATTTAATGATAATTTTTCAAATGTAATCTTTAACGTGATAAAAATCCCTATTTGCCTTTCTCCTCAGTTTACAGGACGTAATTATGCAGGAAGGCAGGTTATATTTGGTTTTTGACTACCTCAACATGGATTTGAAAAAATATATCGACAGCTATGGACCAGGCAATTATCTAGAAATGAACACGATAAAATCTTTAACTTACCAGGTAGTGTAACTTTTTAGCACGTATTCTTTCAAATTGTAAGTATTTTTATGCTCCACAAGTAGAAAAGATGTGCACAAGCAATAAGCAAATAAATGTAAGAGTCTGTTTATGAATGCCAATTTAAAAAAATGTATGTGTTCACTAGCTTCTGAGGGGCATGCTCTTTTGTCATCAAAGAAGAGTTCTTCATAGGGATCTAAAACCTCAAAATTTGCTGATAGATATGGAAGGAAATTTGAAAATAGCCGATTTTGGGCTAGCCAGAGCTTTTGGAGTTCCCATTCGTGCATATACTCACGAAGTAGTTACTTTGTGGTACGAAAATATTTTGAGAATTTGTCAATCAAATTGAATTTTAACAAAATGTGCTCTGTTTGTCGTTTCTGCATTCTCTGATTCTCGTGTAAGTCAACCTTCAACTTTCGTTTATTTTTAGGTATCGTTCTCCTGAGGTTCTTTTAGGCAGCCAGCGGTACTCTTGTCCAGTCGATATGTGGTCCGTGGGTTGCATCATGGCGGAACTAGTAACTAAAAAACCTCTTTTCCAGGGAGATTCGGAAATTGATCAGCTGTTCAGAATTTTTAGGTCAGCACAGCAAATGTAGCTTTATTGCTTTTTAGTTTAGTGTGCTGTGTAGGAATGGCCAGGGCTCTCAATTGTATCCTCGCAGATGTCACTGTGCTCATTACTTTCTGAACTGAAACTGAACTCTTGTGCGTTATTTTCAGGGTCTTATGCACTCCAACCGAGGCAATTTGGCCAGGCGTATCCGAACTACCAGATTACAAGGCGACGTTTCCAAAATGGAACGATTTTAATTTGGATACACATGTTCAACGTTTGAAACAAGATCAAAACGGAATGGATTTATTGAAAGCTTTACTGGTATATTCCCCATCTTGTAGACTGGATGCAGACAAAGCCATCAATCATCCGTTTTTTAAAGATTTTGATAAGTCAGGCCTGCCTGTTTTTAATCCCGCCTTGGCATAATGCATATCTTTAGCTGAGGGCTTAAGAATGGAAACTGTGAACCACACACTGTCGACTTTGCATTTGCTTACTTTTATTTTTTCGTATTTGTTTGTGAATGTTGCCCACTGTACCGCCTGCAATTATGAATATTGCTGTTCGCTCTGTTATCCGGTTTTAGTTTCTTTCTAATCTTATTTAATTCAACCTGGCCTGAACTTAATAATTCGAGTATTGTAAATTCGTTGGTGTTTTGATATATATCACCTTGAATAAATGTCTTTATACGTCTTTTTACTTAGTGTAAGCATCTTTTTTTATTTTTAAGTGTTTAATCTTTAAAATTCACCTGTAGAAATATTTTTTCGATCTTCATTTATATACGACTACAATAAGATGATAAACGATTCTTAATACATAGTCGTGTCATAGTATTCAGAAATCGCCAAGTTGAAGAATTGTACAATTCACATATTTCTTGATCAAATTATGATCCAGGTAAAAGTGGGTAAAAGCCGGTAAAAGCGAAGTCTGTCTCTCTTCACCCTCCTCACTTAAAAGATAAAGTCGTAATTTGAGCTCAAATGGATAACTTGACACCACCTGCATTTGGGATTATTTATACTTTTTTTTCTATCCGTAGTTGAGTAATATTGCTTTCAATTTTGCATTTTGTACTTGTTTTGGGTGGATTTACTGCAATAAAATTTTGAAAATCAGTTGAATAAGAATTTCTGTAGACGTGATAAAATGAACAAAGGGCCACGCTACAAAGCATATTTAATCCATGCATGCATAGAATAAACCGGGCTCGACTATTAGGCGGCAAATTAAAGTTTTGAATTATATACCTAGCGTCGGCGTTTTTTGACGAGATTTCTGATAAATTCCGCAGAGATTCTGAATTAATTTAATACTTTTGGTTTGACACTTTTGACAGCGCTAACTATTATTACAATTGAGTTAATATTGAACGGTTTATAGATTTTATCTCTGGAGCCGGAGTCGCTGTCCTTTAATAATTCAAATTCAAAATGAGTGGTGGAATTTATGGAGGCGGTGAGCATTACAAAACTCTTGAATTTCTTTTGTTATATAAATATAATTTATTGGAACATTTCGTATTGAATGGGGCTGCATGGTTTGCTTCTTGAATTATTAGACGAAGTCGGTGCCCTTGTTTTCGATGTGGGTCATTTTTCTTTCCGTGCCGGCTATGCTGGAGAAGATACCCCCAAAACTGAAGTTCCTTCAATGGTGGGGTATTCCGAAGATGCAACCCCCATGGAAATAGATGCCAATGGAAATGGAGATTCTAGTAATGGGGGCAAGAGCAGTGTCAAAAAATATACAATTGACACAACAAACATTCACGTCGCTAAGTCCGGTAAATTTCTATGTGTCGTGCATCGTGCTTGATAATCATTATTAACTTATGTATTTGAATTTTGAATGTAGAAAAAGAGCCTTAATGAATAAATAAAACGTTTTTTCAGGGATGGAAATGGGAACATTTTTGAAGGACGGAGCTGTGGAAGACTGGGATATGTTTGAAAAGGTTGTTGAGTATGTGTATAGCCATTCCCTTAATGCTGTTAGCGAACACCATCCGCTGCTGATGTCAGAACCTCCGTGGAATCCTCGGAACAAACGCGAGAAACTTACAGAAATTATGTTTGAGAAGTGAGTTGTGCAAAAGTTTAAAGCAATTGACTATTGACAATAATTTAATTAACTTTGTAGTCGGTCTTCCAAGAATATCTGAAAGGGCTGGGTACAAATCTATACAGACTTGATGCTATTTTCTTTTAAGGTATAATGTGCCAGCATTTTTTCTTGCTAAAACGGCAGTTTTAGCTGCCTTTGCTAACGGAAGAGGCACTGGAATCGTTGTTGATAGTGGCGCAACTCATACGTCAGCAATTCCTGTTCATGATGGATATGTCCTGACTCAAGGTTTTTTGCTTTAAAAAAGGTTGTCTGCTGTTTTGTTGTTACTATTATAAGTAACTTGTTTTTTTATTTGTTTTATAGGAATTGTGAAAAGTCCCCTGGGAGGAGATTTTATATCATCACAATGTAAAAGTTTTCTCGAAGACAGCAGTATAGAAATTGTTCCACCTTATATGATTGCTTCGAAGGAACAAGTTTGGGAAAACGAGAAGGCCAAGTTTGTCAAAAAAGTTTTTCCTGAGGTGACAAAATCGTGGCATAACTACATGACTAAGGTCGGTTATGTTGTTGAAAATGAGAACATATTATTGCTTGGCTTGATGCGTATAATCAATTTCTAAGTAGACATTTATTTGCAATTAGGAAGTGGTTCAGGACTTTCAGTCTAGTGTTTTGCAAGTATCTGATTCCCCCTACGATGAGGAATCTGCGCAAACGATGCCACAGATTCACTATGAATTTCCCAATGGATATCACCAAGTAAGTTATAAGCATATCAAGTAACTTTTCTAAAAATATTTAAATTAAACGTATTATATGACTATTTATGCCAGCATTTTTATTTCACAGGACTTTGGCGTTGAAAGATTCCGAATTCCAGAACCATTATTTGACCCTAGTGGGCTGAGAGGAGTTGGAACGACGATGTTAGGAGCCGGTCATCTTGTCACTACATCTGTTGGGATGTGTGACGTAGATCTCCGACCGGTATGTTGACTGAATAATATATTTAAGAATTTGTATTTTCGACACCTGCATAAATAAGTTTTTATATCTATTTTTTTTTGTTCAAAGGCTTTGTATGGCAGCGTGATAGTCACTGGTGGAAACTCTCTACTTCAAGGATTCACTGATCGACTCAATAGAGATCTTTCAACAAAGACACCTCCAGTAATACATTATTATTGCGTGAAATATTTTCTGTTATAGCTTCTGAAGACCATATCTAAACCCCTGAGGATTTTGATTATTGCAGAGTATGAGGCTGAAAATAGTTGCTGTTCAGGGAACTGGGGAAAGACGATTTGGAGCTTGGATCGGAGGCTCTATTTTGGCTAGTTTAGGATCCTTTCAACAACTATGGATCTCTAAGCAAGAGTATGAGGAATCTGGAAAATCGCAAATTGAACGGAAATGCCCTTGAACTGTTTTCTGTTACAACTGTTTATTGTTTTTCATATGATGTTATTGAGTTTTGTATTATAATTGTAAAGTTTTGTAAATTGTATTGCATAGTTTGGACACTTGACCTACTGACCATAAATGAATATCTAAATAACTGTGTGTGTACATCTTGTGACAGTTTTTATCAACTTAAAATTTCGATTTGTGACATGATGGATGACCATTGTAAGGACTGTTTGGCTCTAAACTTCTTTTATGTTTCGAATGCATTACTTGGAGCTTATGATTAAGTTGCTCTGGTTGCATGGGTTGTTTCGAAATAAATAGATTTTCAGACCATTGCTGTCCTTGAAATTCAATTTTTTATCTGCTTCTTTCTGTAATTAATTCAAGAGACGCAAGTTCATCTTCCTTTTTTTACCAATCAGTTATTTTTTTGTAACTAACATCTTGAAAAGCACAGAGAAGAGATTGATACTTTCATTTTTTGTAACGGATCAAAGAAACATAATGCCGTCGTCAGCCGTTAATCGCTTATCCACAGCATACAACAACTCCAATAAAACACAGGCAAAACAGAGAACACCTCTAACTATCCCCCCTAATTATTCGTGCCACGGTATGGATCCTCCACCAATCGGACAATATTATGTTTATTCGAGTGCACCGAAACCATTCCATGATAGACCGAAATATAGAAATAACGTCCACAAGTAATAAAAGCGAACTTCTTAAAAATCTAAATCCACATCATTGAATAGTATAATCTTTTATGATTCCATTATAAAAATGTGCAGACCTGGCGGAGCTCATGACTATTTTAACGTTATGTGGGACCCACACGTCCACCGAGGAAGCACATATCAAACTTTTAAAAAGGCATGCAATTTATCCTTCATTTTAACTAATATGTTACAGGTCGACTTTGAACTCGATCAAAGTATCTTATTGCCCCAATTTTCCTATGTATCGAACTAGGCTGAAGAGAAGAGATGCCTTGGAGCAAAAATTCAGAAGCTGGCAATGATGACCCAGTCGCGAAAAACGATTGAAGTCCCACCCAGGAAACTAGGTGGTATTATCATGCCAAAAGAGAATAGCAGATTCGTAGTAGATACTAAACCTACCAAGATAGGTCTCGGCGATATGGGAATCCAAACAGACCGATTTCTGGAAGAATTACAAGAGGATATTGTAGAAGTACAGATGGGTACACAGACAGATCTATTGCACGATTCTTCCGTGATAAGGTCAAGAAATATGCCTTTGTTCGTGCAATCAAAACTTGGGGTTGATGCGAGCACCTATTTACCTCCGCAAGACCTATTCAACTTTGATGATCAAGTGAAACCGATCGTAGAAAACGCAGTAGGGAAAATTATAGAGCAAGCCCTTCTTGAGACCATGGAAGAAGCTGAGTTTGGAGCATTGCGATCTCAATACGAAGCGTATGAAGAGTTACGAAGACGAGAATTGCTCCGAATCCGCAGACTGGAGCAACGCGAGCGTAAGCTTCAGGAAGAGCAGGTAGCGCTAATCAAGAACCGTCAATCTGAATTCAAAGAGGAACTTGCAGTCCAAAAAGTGATTGGGGCTAGCATATTTGGCAGTTGCTATCTTGGTGGCCTGATTCCCAACATTATGACTGTGTTGAAAAATGATGGATACATTACAGATCCCACATCTGCTTGTAAGTGGTTTCAAAAGATGGATTTTCTTAGTTATTTACAGTAAGTTAGCTAAATGTACTCTACCCACGTTCAACTTACTTGTGATTCTTTTGTAGCCATCTCCGAGAACCTGATCTCTTTTATAAACCAAGGCGTACTTGAGAAACTCTCCACGCATTCGACTGCTGTTCTTGATGGTATAATGAAATATGAGCTGTGTGTGAATTTGGTTGAAAATCGTAATCTGAACTAGCTGATTAAGCTTTAACTAAATTAAAATATCTTAGATCTCATCGCGAATACTGTCACCAAACGGGAAGCTCAAGTTGCTGAAAGTATTTGGCGAGAAATTAAAGATGACAATGCAGACATGTTATCACAGTCACCGGGGGGATCTGGCAGTGGTAAGTGGTCTGACATTGGTGCAAACAATTCGGAAATGACGATAGAATTTGCAGAAACCGAACATACTGGAAAAAACGAGCTACCATTCAATTATTACGGAAGGAATAAAAATTATGATCATGATGCGAAATGAGTTGAAGACCATAAGTGGAGTAACGTGCCTGATCAAAAGTAACTACATGCAATGAACTGATGTCTCAATGTGCCCCGACACATTGTACAGCCGACAGCTGTATATGCTGTCCTAAAAACTAGATTTTGTTTAAATATTGCCTATTGTGCATTAACGCTATGTAACTAACTAAAGCAACATGTTGCTGTAGTTGTAGTACTATGCTCCTGCACATGCTCAACTATGTTCAATGAAACTTCTACAGCAAACTAAATGTGATAACTCGAGTAAAACTGAGCCAGTAAAAGTCTTATTTTTGTAAAGAATAGAGATTTCAATGCTGACTTTGATAATGCTTGTAAGTATTACTTTTTACTTATGAATCAAAAAGCTCCATAGGTCGTCAAAGTTGGTACAAGTTCTGATTGAAACTGTACTTCTTATTTGTTGCACGTCCACTCAATCCTCCAGCCAGCATTTCCTCTTCAAATTGTTGGCGATAAAGATTGAAAATTTTTGAACTGTAGGCACTCTCAGTTTTGCTAAAAGTGTCATCTTCTGAATCAAAAAACTCCGAGTCGTAAGATCGTTGTGATTCGTTTCCACTAGCAACGGTAGGAGGCCGTTCTCCTTGGTTTCCATTTTCTTGCGTTTCTGAAGGCTTTTCTGCACAGTTTGGAAGCGCTAGCACCCATTCTTTGTTATGTAGCAGAAACCGATGTTCTATCATTTCAGCTTTCCATGACTCGTCATATTCCTAGAGAAAATGTTTACAAAAAGTTGCAGCTCGGATTGAATTACTTGAATTATTTACCCTAAAATTTTTGTATTACTGCTAGTTTGTCCAATAATTCATAAATTATTTCGGAAACTTTGGCACTGGCCGATCCTAAAAAGGCCTGCAAATCCTTTGGTACTGTAGTGTTGGTTAGTAAATAGCAACCAACTAATTCATGTTTTACTGCTTTTCGCAATGTGAAAGTGATTTGTTCTTGCAATTGGTCTCCTGCATTGGGGTCATGTAAGACTTTTAGCATTAAATCGAAGTAAGATTCACTTATTAAAATCTTGGCTCCATCTTCCTTTTCTGAGCAAGTTCCTAACAAAATGACTGACTCTAGTACATTCCTTCTGAGTTTTTCCAACTTTTTCTCTACACAGGAAAAAAATTTGAGATTAAATAGCATGTTTTGAAAATCCGGCTCCGGTATAATTTAAATTTATTACCTTCAAATTTCTTATCAGATTCAGTCAAGAATTTGTTAAAAAACTGTTTAATCCACGAAAAAATCTGTGATTTTCTTAGCCAAGCAGTCAAATCAAGTTTTTCAGGCTTAAAAAATGCTGCAATTTCAATGCATTGATTTACAAAATCTGAGGAATTGGATTTGCTCAGAATTTCGGCCATAGTATCAGCAGAATCATACAAAATTTGAGGCGGAGTTTGCTCAGCTAAGTTTCTCAATAACTTCATGATTAGTGGATCTTGGTTTCGAAGCCCATTTCTTATGATAATTGATAGTTTGTTACTTTCTTTCATAAGCTCACAACAGCGACAATTTTTACTCAAGTTGATTGCAAGTGCAGCCAATTCTAATGAAGCTTCTTGTCCGGCAGATAAAGCCAAATTGTCAAAAACCTGACATCCAGTTTACACGATTGATTGAAAATTCAAAATCTTTTAAGAGCGGCAAAAAACTGAGGATACATTTGTAAGTGTACCGTATTAACAATAGAGCTTTTTGCAATTTTGGCTCTCAACTTTGGCTCCATTGATATCAAGTACAGAATTTTGCATGAAATATCTTTCAATCCATTTTTCTCTACAAAAAATTGTATAATAATTTTTTTGAATCTCTAGATTAGACAAGATTAGAAGTTAGCATCTTAAATTCATGTAAAAATTATGTACCAAAACAGTTTGCGAAGACTGGAATCAATCCCGCACCAGCGATCATATGCCTCATGTCCGTATTAAAGCACATATTGTACAGCAGGCGTAAATAGAGAACCACAATTTTTCGTGACAGTGGAGACCCTTCTTTCAAGACGGATCCAATAATGTCAACTAGTCCAACGTTGACCATTTCTTCTAAACTTTTCTTGTCAGTAGAAATGTTTCGAAGTAAAGTTAGTAGAGTTTCAGTGAGTGCTGTATTATTACGCCTATGCATTGCATCCATAATTGAAGAAATCAATCCATGTTCAACTAAGGCGTCCAGAACAGTCTTATTTTCCACCAAGTAATGTATAGTTTCAAATGCAACTGAACATATTTAAAAGAAGTGGAAAAAATTGTCTTTAAGGATGAATTAGATACAGTGAAATACTTCATCTAACTACGATCATCCAATGAGCATATCATGTTAATACTTTTCAATAAATGGGTTTGCGTCACACTCAGCTCTTCAACTTTCAAAGTCAACTTGTCCACATCATTAGAACTCATCATATTGTTGTTAGTAGCATCTTTCCTTTTCTGAATTTGCATTTTCCATTGTTCATATCGCCCCAGCTCAAAGTCTACAATGTCTAACGTAGCCTGAGGTATCTTATGAGCGATGAGTCGCTTATGAAAATCCTGTATTTTTGCGTAAAACAAGCAGATTGTGAGGATATTGCAAGTTAGTTCCATACTTCTCTTACAGTCTTCTCGCAATGTACGGAAAATTGCATTCAGTGCAGATTCTGTAAGAAACACGCACTATAGTTAATGTAAATAGCTTAGCGTTTTTTTCTTTAACATACGTTTGGATGCAGAAACAAATCTAACCATGATCAGCAATAACAGCCAAGTAATTACTGCTTTTGGCCAGCCAAGAAATACATTTAGTCCCTTCAATTTTGTCTGGCACAGAATTGTACAGTAACTCTACGTAGTGACCCAATCTACTTATGTCCACATCTGGCTCATCCTCCAGATCAATATGTTCTACCTCCTCATCCAAATTTTCGAATACTTCAGGATAGCGTGGAAGAAAAGTGCCGTCAGATGCTGTTTGAGGTGAAATGGCTACACCACTGGGGTCATATTCTTTGTTCTTAAGCTCCTCTATTGCCTCCATAAGCAGTGGTTTCAAACTTTCGTCAACGAAGGGGCAAGCTGAGAGAACTTCATTGGACACTCTGTCACAGTTGGAGTCTTCATTGAGACCAATGAGGTGGATACTTTTTTTGAATTCTTCTGTTCTTTGTTTGGTCACAACTCGAGTATCGTCAGCTACCACTGTGATGGTTACTTCACCTAGAATAGTGATTACTTTACGACGAGGATGAGGCTCGAAACGGAAGACTTTTATGGTTCTACCTATTACACTGTTGTCAAGTGTTGAGCTGAAAAAGATGAAAATCATTGAATGATATAGGATAAATGTATGCATTTTAAGTAGTTTTTCCGTCAAGCTTGTACCAAAGTTGTTCAATATTAAACCCAGCATTGAAACTAAATTCCATTAAATAGATACAACTGGCTCGGCAAGATAGGTACGAAATGTGTGTTTTGGCACTTTGGTTTGAGAGGATTACTGCTGTCAACAATATTATATTTGGGGAAACATGAGTGCATTTGGAATGGTGATCATTCTTGTTTCCTTCATCCCGATTACAATGTTTATTGTTGTTATGGTTGAGATGAAATAGCGGTTTGCATTTCATTTCAAGCAATAGCTTAGGTTTGCACACCAGACACCAATCCTATCGTTGTCAATGATTATGAGGGTGAATGAAAATAAATGATGTGATACTGTATAATGCTCCACAACAATGTAGTCGATTGATATTCGGTTTATTTAGTTGCTTACATATGCTCTTTACAATGCTCATTTTTAAATATTTTAATTTATGCTTGCAGTCATGAAAAACTCGTGCTACAGACATTATCGGTTCAGTACCCTCTGTCCAACTGCGTCCATAAGACAACTTGAACTTGTATAGGCGATGCATAAAACTTTGTAAGTAAGTATTGCACTACAGGCAGTAAGGTGTGGAGTGGAGTCAAGTGAAGTTATATCCCAAAACAACAATAGGATGCATCAATGTTTCTTGTAATGCTATGGCCAGTCACAACAACCAACAATTTTCAACGAACATAAAAAGTCAGCCTCTCCGCTCCCGTCGTAGCTTGCAGCAGCAGCGATTTACGTCGGAATATTTTCCTATGAAGAGTTTTGCATGCCATATTTTCCATTACAAGGACACAATTTATTTCGTTATCTGAGAATTGCATTATTAAAGCAAATTGGCATGATATCATTTCCACCTACTCTCAATAAACCAAGGAGCCTGCC